>JAEEGL011087171.1_pt1 | contig 27575 bp, 26 predicted proteins | sample 9134231 | NCBI WGS metagenome assembly JAEEGL01 (sample SAMN16246548, study PRJNA631951) | gut metagenome | biome: gut microbiome; feature: rumen; material: fiber-attached | host: Bos | place: Iran: Karaj | collected 2018-10
CAGCTTTCTAATATCTGGATTATTTTTGTTTGTACTCTGTGTATATATTTCCATGATGATAGCAGCTAAAGAAAATGATATACAGGAGCAGGTGCTGTATCTTCATTGCAGATCTGATATGGAGTATTACATTTCAAGAGAACTTGTATTACTGACTATATGCATAATGTATTCTATTGTCATTATCATATATCCGGTAATTTCAGCTCATTACAGTAGTGAATTCTTTACCAGAGCCCTTGAAACTTCGGATATAATACTCGGAGGCAGTCTGATATTTGGAAATGGACTGCTGGGCATGGCAGTAGGAGACTTCTTTCACCATCGTATTATAAGAATGCGTAGAAATGCAGTGCTGTTTTTGTTGCTGTTAATTGCAGTTGCGATATGTAAGTTCGCCATTATACATGCATTTTCATATTTCAGATATATCAGCTTTTTGCTCCCACCGGTAATGGATGGATTTGACATGGTTGGAAATAGTGATATCTTTGATAAAACCAAAACCATATATATCCTGATCCATGTGTTATTATTTGTTCTTGCTGCAACTATTTTAAAGATTGGTATATTAAAACATAAGAAATACTAAGTATGAATGATATCAGATACAGTAAAAAGAATAATGAGATAGAATGCGTTCATTATAAAGACTGCAGGAAGTCTTATCCGCCTCATACTCACGCCAATCATCTTATAGCAGGCTATGTTGAAGAAGGACGTGTAAAGATCACTATAGAAGATGATTGCCGTGTCTATGAAGAGGGTGAGGAGTTTCAGATATATCCGGATGTTCTGCATTCTATAGAACCGTTGGATGATAATACCTATTCCATGATGGCTCTTTGCATTAAAACTGAGACTAATGCAGAAGATAAGTATCTTGAAGAACTGAAATCTAACATACTTGACAGGCCGGAAAACCTATATCTTATTGAGGAAATGGCTGCTGATTCACAGATCAGCCCATATCATATGATCAGGAAGTTTAAGAAAGCCTTTGGTCTTACACCGCATCAATTCCAGATACAGTGTAAAGTCCGTAAAGCTCAGAAGCTTTTAGAAGAGAATAAAAGCATCTCAGAAGTAACTTATGAGGCCGGTTTTTACGACCAGAGTCACTTCGTAAGATGCTTTCAAAAAATAGTTGGAATGACTCCTAAAAAGTATCAGGAGATTATACGCAGAAACTAACAAAGTGCAGGAATGAACTTGGCGAATAGATATAATCCGTCTTTTCCTGCATGAACCTCATGATTTACCTTTGCAGGCATGATAGAGATTACGCCTGGAACGTATTCAAGAAGAGTTCCATCATTTATACATGTTCCATTACCAGCTATAACCTCATGGGTTTCCAGCTGTGTTTCATGAATATGGTCTAATATGCTCTTATCCGGAGCAATCCTTACAAGATGATAACTGAAGCTGCCATCTGTATCCTTTGAAGTGATGATATGCTTCAGTTCTACACCTTCAAATACAGGATGTTTCGACCATGGAATATCCTTAAATTCAATCACTTTCTCAGGGAGACGAAGCTCTCCGTCATTAAATTTTTCAAATAATTCGTTACTCATATGTAATCCTCCTTTTTTGTTATGGGAAGATAGTATCAGAAGTTAAACCTTAATTATTGTATAAAATTGCTTTTATTTATATGGTATAATATTAAGCAAAAAAGGTTAAATCATGGAAAGAATATTATATGTTACAGATCTTGATGGAACACTTCTAAACAGACAGGATTCTATCAATCCATTTAGCATTCAGACTATCAATGATCTTGTAGACAGGGGAATGATTTTTACATATGCCACTGCAAGGTCCCTCGTATCAGCTTCTAAGGTAACAGTTGGATTATCAACCAATATCCCGATAATCGCATATAATGGAGCCTTTATAATTCATCCGGCTACAGGGGATATACTATCCAAGGAAGATTTTAATGAGGAAGAAAGAGCAAAGGTTAGGGAAGTTTTAATCCAATATAATATAAGCCCTATGGTCTATTCCTTTATAAATGGGATAGAGAAGGTATCTTGGATTCCTGAGAATGAAAATGAAGGAGTAAAGCGGTATCTCAGCATAAGGCAGGGAGATAAGCGTTTCAGAGCTGTACATGATATAGAGTCACTATATGAGGGCGAAATGTTTTATTTTACCTGTATAGGAGAGAAAGACGAACTCTTACCATTATATGATATATTTTCTAAGGATCACAGATATAGATGTACCATGCAGCAGGAATTATATCGTCCTGAATACTGGTGCGAGATCATGCCGGCCAAGGCATCAAAGAAGAATGCCATTCAGAAACTGAAAGAGCTTTGGAACTGCGATAAAGTTGTATCCTTTGGTGATGCCATCAATGATATCCCTATGTTTGAGATATCAGACGAATGCTATGCAGTCGAAAATGCAGTTGATGAACTGAAAGCTCATGCCACCGGTATAATTGAAAGCAATGACAATGACGGAGTTGCTAAGTGGCTTTTGGAACACGCAGTAATCGATTTAAAATGATGAGGTGATTTATGACCGTACAGGAATTCATTATCAGATTATTTGTAGTTGCTGCAATTGGACTTATAATCGGAATCGAAAGACAGATAGGCGGCCATCATGTAGAGATAAAGACAACATTTCTTATTGCCGTTGGAACATTTGCGTTCTGTATGATCGAGATACTTCTTGGTTATCCGGATATCAGGATGTCAGCAAATATTGTAACCGGTATAGGTTTCTTATGCAGCGGTGTAATCTTTAAGAACGGACTTACCGTTAATGGACTTAATACCAGCGCAACACTCTGGTCGACTTCGGGAATCAGTATTCTTGTTGCATATGGGTATTTTAAGTTTGCATTTATTATAACAGGAGTTCTTATACTGCTTAATATCGTACTTAATATATCTGCTAAGAAGATCAGACCTATTCCTGTTCTTGTAGATAATGACAGCAACGCTTATCTTATAAATGTTGTCTGTTTAAAGGAAGAAGTAAACGATATTAAAGAGACAATATATAAGAAAGTCACAGAAGATAAGAATATAGTAAATTCAATTGCAGTAAACAGTATCACTCCTGATAAATTCAGGATAAATGTAAAAGTGGGTACAGCACACGATGATGACTATTTTGTTAAGCTGACAAACGATATATTCAATATGAATGTATTATCAGTTTCATATGAAAAGCTGGATCAGTAAAAGGATTAAGGGTTAGGTATTTATCGTTGGGGACATATAATGAAATTTAATTTAACGGTCTTAAATAAGGATACACAGATCATGTTCATATCTGTTGATGAGAATAATCCGTATTTATGTTCAGTTGATGGAGTACTGTTTTCCAAGGATGGAAACACCTTAATCCGTTATCCAAGTCTGGTAAAGGGCGATTATAATGTTCCGGAAGGAACTAAAAATATTGAAGACGGAGCTTTTTTCTATAATATTGAAATGACGTCCGTTACATTTCCAGAAGGGACAGAAAATATAAGAGACGGAGCCCTCTGTCACTGCGACAGTCTTGAAACCGTAAACCTTCCATCCAGCATATCCTATATTGGAACCAATGCATTTAAAAGGAGTGATATGCTTACAACAATATACTTTGCCGGAAGTGAAGAAGAGTGGAATGCTGTTTATAAAGAGAATTCAGGTATTCCTGAAGGCTGTAATATAGTTTTGGGTAAATAGTACGGTAGACGATATGAAAATAATTATACTTAATGGACCTATGGGAGTAGGTAAAACAACCATAGGAACTCATATAGCTGATAAATATCCGGGAACAGCCTTTATAGACGGAGACTGGTGCATGGATATACATCCCTTTGTGGGAAATAGTGAGACAAAGGCCATGGCAGTAGACAATATACTGCACATGGTTAAGAACTACAATAAGTCCTCTTACTGCAATATGGTGGTAATCTCATGGCTGATGGATGACAGTGTTGTTTATGCCAGTCTTATAAAGGGACTTGCTGAAATCGATGCTGAAATCACATCTGTTACACTTATGTGCAGCGAGGAACAGCTAAGAAAACAGTGGAACGATGATAAAACCTGCCCTTGGAGAACGGATGACTGGTTAAATGTAAGCATCAAGTCCCTTAAATGCTTTGAACAGTTTGAAAACTGCATTGATACAACAGGATTATCAGTTGAGGAAGTTGTTGAAAGGATTATGTCATGACTATAGAAGAAGCTAAGGAACTATATATGTTCTGTAACGGAAATGAAGGCTACTATATGTGGCATGAGGCCGGTGAAAAAGAAACGAGAGAATATTCTGATCTCAAAATATCTAAAGAAGTAAAGGCTGAATGGGATAAAGAGATCATTGAAAAGAATCTTGGATTAATAGATAAAGAAATTAACAATTCCAGCGGATGTGTCAGCCGTATCCTCGAAGCCTTATTACGAGAAAATGTAAATCCCGATGAATATGCCGACAGATTCCTATCAACACTTGAAAAACTTATGGCATCAGATGATATGGATAAGATACATATTATCAGCACCATGGGCGAAGACAGACTGAATCATATCAGTGGATGCCAGTATTTCTGTCTTCATACAGTTTATGGTGACAAGATGAATATGATCATGCAGCGTTTTATGGACTTTGAAGTACCGGATGAATTATCTCTCCCACAGTTTCCCAAAAGTGTCAATAAGCAGGTTTTATATAAAGACGCTGTGGAAGATTACTGCAGATCATATGCAAAATACGGCGGCCGCGGGGATGATGCTGAAGAAAGAATCAATCAGCTATGTCAGAAAAATTGCAAGCCAGAAGCTCATACGTACGGTCTAGATGATATCCCGGATACTTCTCGCTAAACACCTGCTCTTTAGACAGAGCATCTGTATAATATCTGAGTGCCAGTTCAAAACAGATTTTACTTAAAGCATACGGCAGATTATCGTATGCTTTTTTGTATCCGGCAAGTACAGTACGTGCTGCTTTAATATCAAAATGACCATTTATTATACTGCAGGATCTGATACAATCGGCAATATCCTCAGCTCTTGATCCTGTCATAATTGTATCTATATCGATAAATGCATTTACATGACCATCCTTAAACAGGATATTTCCCAGCTTAGTATCTCCGTGAACCACAGAAATATTATCATAAGATCTATTAAGATATTCATTTATTCTTTTATCAAGGGTTTTTTCTATATCTGGATTCCTTAAATCATCACTTACATTCCCACTATCCAGAAGAGTAGTATAGATGCTGTAATAATATTTCAGGTCATGAAGATGGGGATATACAGCCTGTGGAGCGTTCTGTATAGAATCCATAATACCGTGCAGCCGGGCAAGGCCATCGCCGCAGGCGTATAAATAATCGAAAGATATAGGAGCTTTAAGAACATCACCTTCAATATAAGGATAAATGCGCCATATATCACCATTTGAATCCTGATAATGATATTTGAAATGTACATCGGATTCATTTGAATCAGGAGAAGATGAGATACTCATCCATTCAGGATACAGAAACTCATGTTCCCTGCAGGCGTCACTATAAAGCTTATAATTATATTCCAGCTTTCTGATATCCAGAGATTTCGGAACCTTCTGGACAACAAAACGCCCGGAAAGAGTTTTAATAAGATAAGTCTCATTAATATGTCCATCTCCAAGTGGAAGTATATTCAGATTTTGAACATCGAATCCAAGATTCGTAAGAAATTCATTCATAAGTGCTCCATAAAGATATAATATGTAACCGTATATATAATAACAGCATTTATATATATTGTAAAAAGGGTTTATGAGTATGAAAAAATCGGTGAAAATAGTTTTAATTATAACTGCCGTGGTTTGTGCATTATCTATAGGTGCATTCGCTATAGTATATCATCAAAAGAATAAAGAAGAGGAATATTTAGAAATCTATGGACCTTTACAGCCGGAAAGAATAGAACGCATCGGAAAACATATATATTATAAAGAGGATATGTATGCCTTTAGAAACCTTGATAAAGAAGAAAAAGATGAGATTATACTGTTATTCAACAAGATAGATGACAATGTCGATGTGGATTTATATATTACAGGATTTTCAAAGAATTTTATTAATGGAAATTATCGTGTAAATGCGTTTCAATATATGAATGGCGCCATTATTCCGAGTTTGTTCTATGTTTCAGATGGTGATGCAGATAATCCGGTCATGAAATTAAATGATGATGAAAAGGAACCATTAAATTATCTTGATACATCAGATCTTTATCCGGTTCAAGACGTAATTCCTGATATTGTAGCATTGGCAGAAAAACATGCAGATAGTCTGTACTATGAAGATTATAATAATAAAGAGATTACGGGTACCTTCAGACTTGAATATGATGTATTAAATGATTTGTTATACTATTCATTTACAATAAATGAGTGCAGCGAAGTAAGGGTAGACGCTAAAACCGGAGATATATTATTAAAACATTTCTGGGATGGAGTAATGGAAGATTAATTTCCCCTTTGGGAGATGATATTTAAGGCAGCGATTATTCGCTGTCTTTTATATTTTATGGTATAATAGCAGAATGAGAAAAATATATTATCATTTACCGGGATTATTTGAATTCTATGAACTATATAAGATCTTTCTGAAGCTTTTCAGGGAACATAGAGAATATTTCTATGACTGGTGTGAGATTGGTTCCATATATGGTGCTCCGGGAGACTGTCTGTGGGGAGGCGGAAGAGTCGGCTATGGAGATGCAGCACCTCGGGATGTTGCGGCCTTGATAAAGGAATATAGTGTTTCAGCTCGTCTTACCTTCAGCAATTCCCTTATAAGGATAGAGCATCTATATGATAAAGAATGCAATTATCTCTGTGAACTCTTTTCACAGGGCGGAGAAGGCGCTATTGATTCTGAACAGCCGGGTACTTGCCAAAATGGAATAATAATTCATTCAGATATTCTTCTGGATTATATCAGAACAAAATATCCGGAGTATTACTTTGTTTCATCAACAACAAAGGTTATTACCGACTTCAAAAAGTTTGAGAAAGAACTGAACAGGAAGGAATTCCGTTATATTGTTCCTGACTTCAGATTAAATAAGGATTTTAACGATCTGGATACATTACTTCCTGAACAGAGAGAGAAGATAGAATTCCTATGCAATGAATGCTGCTGGTTTGAGTGCTATGACCGGAAGAATTGCTATGAAAATGTAAGCCGTAAGAGTCTGGGAGAAGATTGCCCTGACCATATATGTGTATCTCCGGATGCAGATAAGGGTTACAGATTCTCACTGGCAATGAAGAATCCGGCATTTATAGGTCTTGAAGATATTAGGAACATCTATTCCCCAAAAGGTTTCAGGCATTTTAAGATTGAAGGCCGAAGCCTGGGAAGTGCCGTAGTACTGGAGATGCTCTTATACTATATGACGAAACCGGAATACCAGATTAACGTAAGAGAAGCGATATATCTGGATAGTATGCTGGACTTATTTTAAAGTATAAAAATTATATAGTATTAAAGGAGAGTTTTAATGGAAGAGTTTTACATTGATAGTGATGGGATACGTCTGCATGCCAAGTTAGACAAAGCACCTGGAGTAGATAAAGGCCCTTTATGTATATTGATACATGGATTTACTGGACATATGGAGGAAGACCATATAATAGCTGCACAGAAGGCCATTAATGATACAGGCGTTGCAGTACTCAGAGTTGAAATGTATGGCCACGGAAAAAGTGACGGAGAGTTTAAGAATCATACACTCTATAAATGGGTAACAAATGCATTATCAGTTGTTGCCTATGCAAAGACTCTGGACTTTGTTACAGATCTTTATTTATGCGGACATTCGCAGGGCGGACTGCTTACTATGCTTATAGGCGGAATGTGCGCTGATGATTTTAAATCCATCATACCATTATCCCCTGCATGGATGATCCCGGAAATTGCCAGGGAAGGAAACTTGTTGGGGATTGAATTTGATAAGGATCATATCCCTGAATATTTAGATGATGGAACAAAGCTGTTATGCGGTGATTATATAAGAACAGCTCAGACTATCCATGTAGAAGATGAGATAGCAAGGTTTTCAGGACCTGTTCTTATTATTCATGGCGATGCCGATGACGTCGTACCTTTTACTTACGCTGAAAAGGCTGTAAAACTGTATAAGAACGCAAAGCTTATACCTATTCATGGTGATGATCATTGCTTCACAAAGCATCTTGATCAGATGGCAGATGCATTAAGGGGTTACTTTTATTCGATTACAAAGTAAGGATATATAAATGAGTGAAACGAATACAAAACTAAAAATCTGGAATACCTTCCGTGACCTTATGGAATGGTTTCTGGTATACTGTTTTATCGGCTGGGTATACGAATCCGTATGGTGCTGTATGATATATCATCATAGAGGCTTTGTAAACAGAGGATTTCTCTTCGGACCATGGCTTCCGATATACGGAATAGGATTCTTTATTATCCTTGGCCTGTTTAAGCTTCTGAGGGTTAAGAATCCGATACTCGTATTTGTAGTCGGAACCGTATTTGCCACACTCTGTGAACTTACGGCAAGCTATATAATTGATGCCGTATCAGGTAAAAAGATGTGGGATTATACCGGATATTTCCTAAATTTTGATGGACGTATAGCCTTTGAGCCATCCATGATGTTCGGTATCATGATATTTGTGGCAATATGTCTTATACATCCGGGAATAAAAAAGCTTCAGGATAAGACAAGAAGTTCTAAGGTTCACAATATCTTATTTATCATTGTGGCCGGTTTATTCTTCATAGATCTGATAAGCCGTATATGGCTTGGAAGTAATATATAAAAGTTTTTATAAAGGGGTTAAACAAATGAGTAATGAAATGAGAGTACTTGAAAGATTAGCTGTTAAGGAAAGCGGCTGTGAGATTTTAGAAAGCGAGAACAGTATCTTTTATAAAGAAAGAAATCTTAAGATAAAGCTTTTAAGTGCAGATACACAAAGTCACGAAGGCAATTATGCCGCATATCTTTTCTTCAGAATGGAATGCGACGGTCTGGAAGAGCCTATTATAGAACCGTCTACAGCACTTGCCACCTCTGAAGAAGAAGCGCTGGACAGAGCAGCAGATCTATTTGCGACGGTAATGTATTCTTTCATCTTGCCGTTCCAGAATATGGAAATGTCTGAGATTGAAAATAGTATCGCCGGAAAAACACATAAATATAAATATGCCAGTGCAATTCCTGTATCCTGTATGGGAAATGTAAAGGAGAGAAGCAGAAGTCCTTTCGATGTAGTTAAGGGAGAAATTGCCAAATACCTTGGAGCGAGAAAGTATAACTGGGTAAAGCTTTACGTAGGCAGATCTAAGGAAAAGTTAAACTGTGAAGCACGTGTAAATGGACTGCTTATACCAGAGCTTTCAGACATGCTTACACAACATGCGGCAGAGGATGAGAATAAAGATTCTATATTAATGGAGAAACAGTGCATTCTCTTTATTCAGGAAGATGAGACATATGTTCCTCTGAGAAAGTCTCCTGAAACCATTAAGGAATATGCGTTAAGAGCAATTCCTGTAATAGCTCAAATTCATGATGAAACAAGCTGGAAAGAAGGCTTTGAAAAGATATTTGATTTTACAGGAGATGGCTGGATAACAGTTGAACTTATGAATTTTATACCTGAAATAGTTGCTCAGTACAGATTCAGTATGATAAAACATACTTCAGATATAACACTTAGGATAGGTGAAGAAGAGTTTCCTATGAAGAAACAGCAGCTGACATGCTGGTGTGCATGTGAAGAAGCAGTTATCCAGATGCTGACAAAGGGAAAGCCAAATGATGAATTCCTTATACAGATCATGAATCATGGTTCCTCATACTTCAATGTAATGTGTCAGCTGGCAAGTAAATTCTCTAACGAGGAGCTGGCCAGCGGAAGATTCCTTTTCAATACACTTATTTGCACTCTTTATCCTGATCATAAAGAACACATTTTCTAATCTGAATTAATACAATAAGAAAAGCGCAGACCGTAACAGTCTACGCTTTGTTTTATAAATCTTTAGAAATGTAATTGTTTTCAACTTCGTCGAGGAAGTCTTTCTTCTCACGTTCCTTTAAAAGATCCATAGCTGATTCCTTTGGTGCGGAAGGGTCTTTCTTTGAAGCATTATCATCTTCAGCTTCAGAAGCTTCCTCTGCATCACCGGCTTTAGCTGTGATTGCTCTTAAAACATAGATTCCTATGATCAGGACTATTGTAACTATAAATATTCCCAGAAGACCTACACCCATGATAGGGAGAGACTCAAGAAATGCATTAAAATCAATTTTCATATTCGTGTCCTCCTTATCTTGCTATCAGGTTGAGGATAAGACCGCCGGCAATAACGGAAGCTATCTGACCTGATACATTTATACCAATTGTATGAGTGAGCAGGAAGTTTGTAGGATCCTCCTCAAGTCCAAGTTTATGAACAACTCTTGATGACATAGGAAATGCTGATATACCTGCTGCACCTATCATAGGATTTATCTTTTTCTTTGCAAAGATATTGATAATCTTTGCGAAGATTACACCACCTGCTGTATCAAAGATAAATGCTACAAGACCGAGACACAGGATAAGAAGTGTCTGCGGATTAAGGAATGCATCAGCCTGCATCTTCTCAGCAATTGTAATTCCGAGGAAGAGTGTAACCAGATTTGAGAGATCAGCCTGAGCTGTCTTTGAAAGAGAATCCAGAACACCACATTCACGGATAAGATTTCCGAACATAAGGAAACCGATAAGTGCTACAGCATTTGGAGCTACGATTCCGGTAAGGATAGTAACAAATATAGGGAAAATGATCTTAGTTGTCTTGGATACATTTCCCGGATTATACTGCATTCTGATCTTACGTTCCTTCTTAGTTGTAAGAAGCTTGATGATAGGCGGCTGTACGATAGGAACGAGTGCCATATATGAATATGCAGCAACAATAATTGCTCCGATATATTTTGTTCCAAAGTAGTTAGCTACGAATATTGATGTAGGTCCGTCAGCTGCACCGATTATAGCGATTGAAGCTGCATCACGAAGCTCAAATCCAAAGAGTGAAGCAAGGCTGAGTGTAAAGAATATACCAAACTGAGCCGCGGCACCGAATATCATGAGTTTCGGGTTGGAAAGCAGCGGGCCAAAATCTATCATAGCTCCGATTCCGACAAAGAGCAGAAGCGGGAAGAGTTCGTTGGCAATACCACTTTCAAAAAGAATTGATATAGGACCTTCCTGAACTATATCACCGACAAGCTGTGTTATAGCTCCTGACATTGGAAGATTTACAAGAATGGCACCAAAACCTATCGGAAGGAGAAGTGTTGGCTCCATCTTTTTCTTGATAGCGAGATAAATAAGTACGCCACCAATAATCCACATAATGATCTGTTTGATGTTCAGGTTCTGAACATTAGAAAAGAGTGCTGAAAATACCCCCATGATTATTAATCCTTTCATTAAGAAATTTAAACAATTACGTATTATACCATTAATGGAAGGTTTTAACAATTGACTTTAAAAACTCCACCATATAGTATATTTCATATGAGTGTATATAATCAGATTAAAGATAAATTCATAATGAAAAATGCATGGCTGGACTGGGAAGCTTACAGAAATCAGCTGACAGATGTTATCCTTCACGAGAAGCCTGAGAGCATAATGATAGTAGGCGCCGGAAGATGTATGGATATTGACATTAAGAGACTTTTATCTGCTGCAGAGAAGGTCATATGTATAGATATAGATGAGGATGCCATGTATTTCCTGAAATCGGATATGCCCGGGGAGCTTTCGGGAAAACTTGGGTTTCGTACCCTTTCTCTTACCGGAATTGAGGAATCGGATATAGAAGCTTTCTGTGATGATATCCTGAGCTTTGCCAGATCTGAAGGAATGGGCCTTACTTTTGATAAGATGAGAGTTCGTATAACTGCAGGACTGGAGACTTTAAAAAACAGGATGATACGGAATCAGGAAGAACTGTTAATGCATTTTCCTGAGGAATCATGCGATTTAGTAGTATGCTGCGGAGTCTGCAGCCAGCTTTTCTCTACCATATCATTCTTTATCAGATCTATCATAAACAGCCTTCAGGATATAATTCCGGATATAGACTGCCTGAATCCTGAGATAAACGATATTATCAAAGGTATGAATGATCAGGTGATTCCTATAATAAACAGTGCATTTTATAAATATGCTGAAAAGACGATCATCCTTGGTAACGAAAATATCCCTGAAAATCCTGTAGAAGGGGCTTATCAGTGTATACTTTATGCCAGAGAGCATATGACTCCTGTTGAAAAGCATATAAAATGGAATTTTAATCCATCAGAAGGCATTATATATGACATGTTGATCCAGATATCCAATAAAATAAAGTGAAAGAGAAGATAAAAGACATAAAATTATCATATGATTATCCTGTCAAGTCGTAGTATAATATATGAGGATTAAAAAGGACTTATAAGGAGTTTGACATGGGGAAGTCAATAAAAGAGATTTATAATGATCAAAAAGATCTGAGAGATAAGATGTTACTATTCTGTCTGATAACATGTATCGTTTTAGTTATTGCATGTGCACTCATCATGTTATTAGAAGGAAATATCATCTGGACAGTTATCTTTAATATAGGCGCAGCAATATTCATGCTGTTTCTGTTTAACCTTGCATTTAGAAAAAATATGAAACGTCTTGTACGTATCGTATTCGTTTATTTTATGAATATAGTCGTTCTGACTTACCTTTTCTTTGTAAACGGCGGTATCAATTCCGGTATGCCGATTTATCTTGTAGCAGGAATCATTCTTATAATATTATCTGAATATGGTGTAAGAAGATATGTAGCCCTGGGAATCTGCGGTGTATTTCATATTTTCTCAATCCTTGCATCCTACATGTTTATGAGTGGAGAGGCTGAAAAGCTTGGCCTTCCTATATTTGTATCAGATATGGATCAGTTCGCAGAAACCTATGATACGGCAATTTCACTTGTAATTGTTGGTCTCTGGATAGGAATAACTCTTATTCTTGTATTTAATGCATATGATAAAGAAAAGAGCGATAACGATGAACTTATGAATAAGCTTGCGGATATTGCAGTAACCGATGAGCTTACAGGAATTAACAACAGAAGATTCATGTTTAATTATCTTGAAATGCATGACGATCTTTTTGATTCAGATAAAAGATATATTGCCATGTTTGATCTGGACTTTTTCAAGAAGATAAATGATACCTATGGTCATTTATTTGGTGATGAAGTATTAAGCAGATTTGGAGGAGTTCTTCTCAATCAGAGCAGTGATCCGGATGTAGAACTTGCTGCAAGATACGGTGGAGAGGAATTTGTGCTTCTCTATAATGCAGACAGCAAGGAAGAAGCTGTTGGAAGAATAGATAATATAAGACGTGAGATGAGAGAGATTAAGATAGAGAACTATCCTGATGTTAATCTTACTGTCAGTGCAGGACTTGTTTTATGCAAAAAGCATAAGAACATTATATCTCTTCTGAAGGAAGCTGATGATTGTCTGTATGAAGCTAAGAATGATGGAAGAGACAAAGTAGTAACATCTGTTTAAGGAGAGGATTCTCCGTTGATAAGACTATATGCATCCGTTCGAGAGAGTGTATGCTGCTTTGCAGTATGCATAACTCACAGCACTTTTTTCTATCGCGTAGGCATTGAGGTGGACTGTTTGAGTTGCGGATGCATTATTAATGGATAAGTATGAGTAACGAAGAGAAAAAACATAAAAGAAGAGTACATTACTCCGGAAAATACCCTAAGAAATTTGAAGAGAAGTATAAAGAACACAGTCCTGAAAAATATAAGGACATTGTGGAGCATGTAATTGCTAAGGGATCAACACCTGCAGGAATGCATATTTCCATAATGGTTCAAGAGATTCTCGATTTTCTTCAGATTAAGCCCGGACAGAAAGGCCTGGACTGCACCCTTGGTTATGGCGGACATACAAGAAGAATGCTGGAATGCCTTCAGGGAAATGGCTGTATCTATGGTCTTGATATTGACCCGATAGAGTCTGAGAAGACTGTACGAAGACTTCGTGATGCAGGTTTCGGTGAAGAAAACTTTCAGTTCAGGCTTATTAATTTTGCAAATATCGATAAAGTAGCTGAAGAAGCCGGCAAATTTGATTTTGTACTGGCAGATCTGGGAGTATCGTCTATGCAGATTGATAACCCGGAAAGAGGCTTTTCTTATAAGATCGATGGCCCGCTGGACTTAAGACTGGATCCTACAAATGGTGAATCCGCTGCAGAGAGGCTTCATAACATTTCAAAAGATGAGTTTGTAGGGATGCTTATAGATAATTCCGATGAGCCATATGCTGAAGAAATAGCTGATAAAGTCTTTAACCAGATGCGTAAGGGACTTCCTATGTCCACTACTACAGAACTTAGACAGGCTATTGAGGATGCTTTATGCAGGCTTCCAAAGGATGAACGTGAACAGGCTGTTAAGAAGAGCTGCGCAAGAGTATTTCAGGCTCTGAGAATAGATGTAAACAGTGAATTTGAGGTTCTTTATTCATTTCTTGAAAAACTTCCGGATATACTTAATCCGGGCGGAAGAGCCGCAATCCTTACATTTCACTCTGGTGAAGACAGGCTGGTAAAAAAAAGTTTTAAAGAATTATATAAACAAGGTATCTATAGTGAAGTTTCCACTGATGTTATAAGGCCATCAGCTGAGGAATGCAGAATTAATCCAAGAAGTAAATCAACCAAAATGAGGTGGGCTATACGTGAGTAATACAATGACACTTGATTGGAAGGAATATGTGGCCCTTGCAAGAGAAGCTGTAAGAGAAGGCATGGTACTTCTTAAAAATGATAGAAACATACTTCCCCTTAGCAAGGACGTAAAGCTGGCTGTGTTCGGCCGTATGCAGAATAAATACTATAAAAGCGGAACCGGGTCCGGTGGAATGGTAAATGTACCTAAAGTCTGGAGTATTATCGACGGACTGAAAGAAGAAAATATATCTCTTAATGAAGAGCTTCTTAAGGTATATGAGGAGTTTGTCAGTGAACATCCATTTGATCCGGGCGTTGGTTTTGGTAATGAACCATGGTCACAGGAAGAGATGGAGCTTTCCGATGAGCTTCTTTCTAGAGTTCGTACCGAGACGGATACAGCACTCGTTATCATAGGACGTACTGCAGGAGAAGAGCAGGACTATGTGTATGAAAGAGGTGCATATAAGTTATCTGAAAAAGAAGCTTCTATGTTGAGAAAAGTAAGAGCATCCTATGACAGAGTAGTTCTTGTCATGAATGTAAGTGCTATACTTGATATGAAGGAAATCGAAGAAATCTCTCCTGATGCAGTTCTTTATGCATGGCAGGGCGGAGAAGTCGGAGCACTTGGATGCGTGGATGTCCTTCTGGGTAAGGTGAGTCCTAGCGGACGTCTGACAGATACAATTGTTCGTAATATAGAAGATGCATCTGCTTATGGAAATTTCGGCGATCGTGTGAGAAATTTTTATGCTGAAGATGTGTATGTCGGTTATCGTTATTATGAGACCTTTAATAAGAATGCCGTTATGTATCCCTTCGGTTACGGTCTTTCTTACACAGAATATGATGTAACTCCGGGTACCTGCAGTCTTTCAGGATTGAACTCCAAAGAAGGAAGCATAACGCTGTCTGCAGAAGTTAAGAATATTGGTAAGATGGCCGGTAAGGAAGTAGTTCAGTTTTATGTTTCGAAGCCACAGGGAAAGCTTGGAAAACCTAGTCTCAGTCTTGTAGGATTTAAGAAAACATCTGTTCTTGAACCGGATAATAGCGAACTTCTGTCTATCGAAGTATCTCCTTACACACTTGCATCTTATGATGATGAGGGTGCTGCCGGTTATGAAAGCAGTTATATTCTCGAAGAAGGAGAATATATATTCTATGTAGGCCGTAATGTAAGAGATATTATCGAAGCCGGCAGAATCACACTGGATAAGCCGGTTATTATAGAAGAACTCAGCAGACAGATGGCACCGAATGTCGGTTTTGACAGGATCAAACCTGTACTAAAAGACGGTTCATATATCATCGGTAAGGAAGAAGTCATGGCCTTTCCGCTCGTTGATCTATCTGAAGCTGAAGCGGATAAACCTGTCATACCGGATTATACAGGTGACAAGGGTATAAAACTCAAAGATGTAAGAGATGGCCATGCTTCTATGGAAGATTTCCTGACACAGCTCTCAGATGATGATCTGTCAATTATTATCAGAGGCGAGGGAATGGGAAGTCCTAAGGTAACTCCTGGAACGGCAGCTGCTTTTGGCGGTCTCAGCAGTCGTCTTAAAAGCTTGGGAATTCCAGCAGGCTGCTGTTCAGATGGACCGAGCGGTATGAGACTTGATTCAGGTTCAAGAGCCTTCAGCCTTCCAAGCGGAACACTTCTGGCTTGTACCTGGAATGAAGAACTCAATACAAGTCTTTACAGAATGCTGGGACTTGAAATGAATAAAAACAATGTGGATTTCCTTCTGGGACCAGGTATGAATATTCATAGATATCCTCTTAACGGAAGAAACTTCGAATATTTCAGTGAGGACCCACTGGTAACAGGTAAGATTGCTGCAGCTCAGATACGCGGCTTAAAGTCCAGTGGAGCTTCGGGAACTCTCAAGCATTTCTGTGGAAATAATCAGGAAACCTGCAGACATACAGAAGAAAACGTTATCTCAGAGAGGGCTCTCAGAGAGATTTATCTTAAGGGATTTGAGATAGCTGTTAAGGAAGCAGGTGCTGATTCTGTAATGACTACCTATGGTCCTGTTAACGGAATATGGACTAATTCCCGACATGATCTTAATACAAATATCTTAAGAGGTGAATGGGGATTCAAGGGAGTCGTCATGACAGACTGGTGGGCAAACATTGGTGATGTAGATGGACAGGTTGATAAAACATCTTTCTCCAGAATGATCCTTGCTCAGAACGATTTTTATGCCGTATGTGCTGACGCAGAGATCAATTCATCCGGTGATGATACACTTGATGCTCTTAAGTCAGGTGCTTTAACAAGAGGTCAGCTTATAAGATCAGCAGAAAATATCTGCAATGTTCTTATGAATACCAATGCCATGAAGCGACTCTGTGGAGAGCCTTATAAGGTCGAGGTTATAAACTATGCTGACGAAGATGAAAGTATAGATGCCGAAGATGTAAAGTATTATGAGATAGAAGACGGAACAGTATTAGATCTTTCTGATGTAGATACAAGCAAGGGCTCTGTATTCTTCCTTGGCTTCGATGTAAAGCAGAGAGGCTGCTACTTTATGGATATGGTAGGAAGTTCTGATCTTTCTGAACTTTCACAGATTCCTGTAGGAATATATTACTCTGGAGTTCCATGCGGAAGCTTCACTTTCCATGGAGGTGGAGAAGAGCTCACCATAAGAAGAAAAATCTGGTTCCATTCAAGATATGGACTTGCAAGATTAAAGTTTATGAACGGCGGACTGAATCTTAAGGAATTAAGATTTACATTTGAAAAAGAGCCGGAAGGCTTTGACGATTGGGAAGGTTTAGAGGAATATATCTGTTAATCGGATATTATTGAAGGATTTTAGAAGTATTTATAGAAGAGGGAAGTATTTATGGGATTGGAAGATATTAAGTCTGCTTTCAGACAAATGTCTCCTGAAGAGATGAACCTCGAAAGTATCAGTGACATAAAGATGATACATATTTATGATCTTACTGGTTCTTCGAGACCTGATGGAAAGTACGGCGTAACATCCGTACTCATTAATTTCAGTGACAATAAACAACTTAATTTTACCGAGAACGATTTTTGTTTCAGCTTATTTGTAAATAAGATATTTGAAGTTTATAACTTTATGGAAGATAAGACTTCAATAATTATGGATGATACCACTCGTCAGATCATGGAAGCCGGCGAGGTTCCAAGGCATGATTCCATACTTAGTAAGTATTATGATGCAGATAAGCTGGACCTGCCCGTTCTTGTCAACACATCAACTCTTAGTAAACGTTTAGAACCACTTATAGAATATCTTATTGTCGGCCTGTATAAAACTATGGGAACCGAAGTTGAGGTAATAGACAGAAAGAGCGGATGGCGAGGTTCCGGAAGACTTATTCTCCATGTTGGAGACGCAAACAGAACAATATACTTCAAAGCGTTTGAGATAAATGACAGTACATTTTCTATTAAACTGAATGGCTGTCTGGTGGAGAATGGAGATCTTCTTATAAATGTTGTCCTTCATGATGACGTATTATCTATATCATATAAATCAGATATGACAGGAATAGAAGGAACCAGCTCCTTTAAGTTTGGAATAGACAGCCTTCGTGAAATGCACCAGATTCAGAAAAACGGTGAGCAGATATTCTATGATGTAAATTCCTATGACAATTCATTTAAAGAAGATTCAAAGCTGGAAGATGCTGTATCTCCGGCACCGGTTGATCTTCTTCCTGAAGAGAGAAGACCGTCTGCAGTATATAAGCTTCCGATGGGTCTTACGTATCTGTTATATGATCAGACAGAATCAACAGAGCAGGTTGAAGTACAGACCTTCTGTGGTGTTTTCCTGTGGCCGGATGCCGCCTGTGCCGATATCAGAGGCTGGACAGTTATAAAGAGTCTTCAGACAGGGCTTGCACTTAAGAACGAAGCCTTCAGATTATTAAATCTGAGTGATAACAGAGAATATGTTCAGAGTGCATTTCTGGCTGGTACAGGAAGCAGATACAAAAAGGAACTTGAAGGTAAATATGTTATAAACGATAGAAAGTGTGTGGTGTAGATTATGGGAATATTGTCAATACTTGAAAAAAATGCCGATACAGAGGTAATAAATGAAACAGAACGTATGCTTCGTACGCATTACAGCTCAGAAGCAAAGGAGTTTTTAAACAGATATTTATATCTTAAGGCTCATCCGGAAAACTGTGTTATTGAACCTTTCAGTTTATATGCGTCTGCTTTAAATATCTTAATCGTAAGTTCCGCTGTTCCTGCTGAAAAGTTTAACGATGCTATGAACTATGGAGAAAAAGTATATTACGAGATGTTCCCTTATGAGGAAAAAACTCCGGGTTTTGAAGATCTTAATTCTATATTCCTTGAAATGTTTAACAAGAATGGCGTTATAGCGAGACGTCTGTTTAATACAACAATTTTCGACCTGTTCAGTGATAAGTTCAATTATATGAAATGGGTTAAAAATGTTGAAGGTGATTATAATAATGGTATTATTGATGCCTATATAAAGCCATATGCCGTTGAAGCAAGAGTTTACTTCCTTGATGAGGACTGTTTTACAGCAAATCTTATAGATGTAACCATGAAGCTTCAGAGAACTGCAGATATGCAGGCTGTATATGATGAAGAACTTGAAAAACTCCATCGTATGTCCGGAATATATGATGTTAACGAAGCTGCTCTTTTAGATGCAGTCAGAAAGATCAAGATGGCTCAGGTTCTTCATGATAAAGTCGTAGAGCTAGTTAAAGTTGTAGAAGAGAGAGTAAACATTCTTGATGCTACATCCAGAAATTCTGTAAAAGATGTTAAGACTATATGTGACGATGAAGTAAATAAAGCTAAATATGAACTTGGTATCATAGATTCTAAGCTTAAGCAGGCTTATGAGGACTGTGTAAATGAACAGAAGCAGGTTGTACTCTACGAGAAGAAAAAACTGGTTGATGAGACATTTGCAGAAGCAGAGGAGCGTCTCAGTCAGCTGAAACAGGCGGCTGAAAAGGTTATAAACACCGTAAAGCTTGAGATGCCTGAAGGAATCACACAGGTTCAGATTGAAGCAGCCCAGAGACCGGCAGAGATAAGAGTATCCGGTCCTGCTTCCGGTCCGAGAAAAACCGCAGGCAGACCTGTAAAAGCGGCATCTATTACAACTGACGGTATCAGTACAGCCATGGATTATATTAATACCCATGATGAGTATGCACATGTATATGAATCTCAGGAACAGGTAACGGATAATGATGTAGAGATTCCTGCAATCAATCCTTTACTGGATGAATCAAAGAGCTTTACCGAAAGATATAAGGAAGCCATGGATAAGAAAGCATACATGATCGCCATGGGAGAGCATTTCCATAATATGTTTGATGATGTTCTTATAGCTGTTATGGAGAATTCAAACCCTTATCTCATCGGCCCTTCCGGATGTGGTAAAACATATATGGTATCTCAGATAGCTAAGATTCTCGGCATGGATTTTATAGATATCGGATATATCAATGAGGAATATGATATCCTCGGATTCCAGACGGCAGATGGAGGCTACAGCAGACCGAACTTCTACAGATGTTATAAATACGGAAAGATTGCCTTCTGTGACGAGCTGGATAATGGTAACAGCAGGGCTACAGTTAAGCTGAATTCATTCCTCTCAAATATAAAGGATGCCAGCTATAACTTCCCGAATGGAGAAAATGTAAAGCGTCATCCTAACTTCAGACTTATCGGAGCCGGTAATACTGACGGAAATGGTGCCGACAGTAATTACAACTCAAGAGAAAAGATTGAGGAATCTGTTCAGCAGAGATTTACGCCTATTTACATAGGTTATGATAACGAAGTAGAGAGAAAGATCCTTGGCGATTATACTGATTGGTATTCATTCCTTGTTCTGTTCAGAATGGCTACTGATGAATGGAGCAGAAAGAACTATGGTGATGCGCCGGGAATCATAACTACAAGAGATGCAACACGTATAAAGAAATATAATGATAACAAGAGCTTTAATATGCGCCAGATACTTGAATATGAGTTTGTTCAGACTAAGGACATTACTTATCTTGCATTTATTGAAGACTTTATAAAACAGCATATTGCAGATTATCAGAATGCACGGGAGATTTTCGCTGCATTTTCAGAGATAATTAATACAAGAAGGGGTTAATATATGAAAGGTACAGGGGTGAGCCCTGATGACTGCAGATATCTCGAAGTAACAGAAGGTAAGAATCTTACGGAATATAAAATGCTCTTTGATTCCATAGGAGAAGTACAGAGCTTTCTTCTTGCAGACCCGGATATTAATTCTGAGATATTCTATGAGCAGAAAAGCAAAACGGCAAGCGTTGATTTTGCAGGGGCTCCGCTTAAAGAAGCGATAAATTACTGCATAGGCGGTTACAGTGATAACTATGATCAGTTTCTTGAACTGGCCAGACAGCTTGAACAGGTTAATAAGAAAAATGTTAAGGTCCGCAAAACCATAACATCATTCGTTGGCCAGAGACCAAATGTTCCGGCTTATATAGCCGGTGCGCCGAAGAATATGTACAGGCTTGAAAGAACAGAAGAAAAGAAACTGAAAAAAATATGGATGAAGGTAACCTATGAAGCATCCACAACAGAAGCTCAGATAAGAAACAGAGGAATAATTGCGCTGAATCTTATAAATCTTCTGGAAATGAATAATTACATGGTAGACTTCAGATTATTCGAGGTGTGCAGCGTTGAATCCGAGGTTTTCAGATGTGAGATAATGCTGAAAAAACCAGGTCAGGTATTATTCCCTAGACTGTGTTATTATCCAATGTGTGGTAAAGCATTTGTAAGAAGGATTCTCGCCCGGATCAAGGAATCCATGCCGTTCAAGCGTGGCTGGGGACTCAGCTACGGGGTAGTAGTTAACGAAAAGATAACCAGAATGATCATGGATATCGGTGAAAATGATATTTATATCGGTTCACCAAGTGAGATGAATATTAAAGGCTTTAATATATACGAGGATGCCGATGCATTTTTAAAGAAAATCAATATAGGTGATAAGATAGTGATTCCAAATTATACTGATGAAGGTATCAATCTCACCTGATGGAGGTACATAAATGGATGATTTAGCTTTGCTTAGAGAATTATCTGATAATCCTGAACTCTATATGGAAGATGATGACAGAGAATTATTACAGTCAAATATGGAGCTTTTGGATGTCAGCAAAGCAAACAGTATAACTTTATATGGTTCAGATATTCAGAAAAAAATGGCTGAGCTTTCAGAGATGATGATCAAAAGCATTGGAGAAACAAATGTAGATGAAGTAAGCGAAACCATTGATCAGACTGTGGAATATTTAGCTGAGACCGATGATACGAAGGAGAAGAAGAGCTTTTTACCATGGAAGAAAAAGTCCAAATCCCTTACAATCCAGAATAAATATGACATTATATCTAAGAATGTGGATAAGATAGAAACCTCTCTTGAGGCTCATCAGGTCCGTCTTATGAAGGATACAGCTATGCTTGACCAGATATATAAGATGAACCAGGAGTATTTCAAGCAGGTTAATTTCAAGATAGCAGCTGCAAAGGATAAACTGGAGCAGATAAGATCAGGCAATTATCCTGAGGATTGTGCAGATATCATCCCTGATATCACCGAAAGACTGGAAAGAAAGATACTTGAGCTTGAAACAACAAGAACAATTTCGCTCCAGCAGGCACCGCAGATAAGAATGCTTCAGGCAAATGCTGCTGCCATGGCTGATAAACTTCAGTCAACTCTTTATACAGTTATTCCACTTTGGAAGAATCAGATTGTTATAGCATTTGGTACCGAACATACAAGAGCTGCTATAGCAACGGATAAAAAGCTTACAGATATGTCGAATCAGCTGCTTATAAAGAATGCGCAGAATCTTAAGATGCTTACTGTAGAGACTCAGAGAGCAAGAGATGATAATAACATCGATCCTAAGGCTCTCGGAGAAGCTAATAAGATTCTTATAGAGAGCCTGGATGATATATCAAAGATCCAGCAGGAAGGAAAACTAAAGCGTTATAAAGCAGAGCAGGAACTTGCAAGAATCGATGAAGAGATGAAGGGAAGATTATATCTTGCCTCAACAAATAATTAGTCAATTGAAGATGAAACAATCTTTTGAATGCCGTCGACAGTATATGTCACGGCATTTTTTCCATGCTTTTTAGAATAGTAGAGGTTATTATCAGCCTCAACTAATGTATCTTTAGACAGACGTCCGGTAGCAACACCCAGACTGATAGTAACTCCATCCATAAAATCCCATTTCTGCCACTGAAAATCTCGTCTGATATTCTCAGCAATACGTAAAGCCATTGAAGGATCACTATCATAAACTATCATGACAAATTCTTCACCGCCATAACGAAAAGCTTTGTTTTTGTGATTATGCATCAGCTTAAGAAGGACACCCAGACGCTTTAATACCACATCACCTTTATCGTGTCCATATGTATCATTAACTCTTTTGAAGTTATCTATATCCATCATGATGAATGATACTTTTCTGGAGGATATTATTCCAGGAAGTATAGAGTAATTCATCTTTCTTCTGTTACCAACACCCGTAAGAGGATCTTTTAAGCTATGTGAAACGATAGCAATTATGATCAGCATAGTTGTAAGAGCTATAACAATATCCAATAAACGGAGTTTATTATTATGACGTTCGGCTTCCAGAGCTGCATTCAGTTCAGCCTGTTCATCAATACCGGCTTCAAGTGGCTCTGTGATCAGAGCTGCATAGTCATTACTCTGAGTTTCAACTATATTCTTATAGTTGGAAAGAATCCTGTCTGTTATCAGAGAATTTGTTTTATCAGACAGATTGTAACCGCCTTCTGTAATTTCTATAAGAAGCTTCTGTTCCTGTTTGATAAATCCAAACTTATCGCTGGCAGTTTTATATTCAGAAAGATACTCTATAAGTTTATCTTCATTATCATTCTCGGCTGCAAGCTTGCATGCCACGTTATAATAAGGCAATACAAAATCACGTGTAACAATATCAGCATAAATAGGAGATGAAAACAATCCGCTATCCTTATATTCCTCAAGAATAGCGTCTGCTTCATCAAAGTTACCTTTCTTATATGCGATAGTTGCATAAACCATATCATTTATTGAATTATAGGATTCATACCATAATGCATCCGTATGTGATAACAGAATAGAAGATGAAATATCAATCATTTTTTCTGCTTCTTCAATATTCCCATCCTGTATCATCATAATAGCCTGCATTCTGTATGCATAGGACTTAACCTGCTCGTCCTTAATATCTTCCAAAGGACAAGTTTCTATGGCTTTATTTGTATATAACTCTGCCTGTTCAATGTTGCAATCATTCAGATAATAGTTTGCTATATCTAAGTATATATTTACTGCGATGGATGTGTCTTCGGATTTGTTTAGATAATAGAGAGCGTTACCAAGAGTGTGATAGAAGCTGATGGTATCACCCTTAAATTTATGAATCTGAGCCATACGCTCATATATATGTCCTTTGTCATAGTCTGTAATGTAAGGGAGTTCTATCAACTGAGTCAAATCGTAGATATATTGATCATATGAAGCTTCTTCATAACTCAGGTCATTATTCAGATAAGAATCGATTCTTTCATGTGTATGTCGGGCTGTAGTTTCCCTATAAGGCCGCACTAAAAAAAAGAATACCGCAGCAACTGCTGCAATCAAAGATATGACCATTATAATTCTCTTTACAACAGCCGTATTGTGCATGCATTTCACCCCAATTACATGATAAGTATATTTTAGCTTATTTTTGGAAAAATGTAAAATTTATGTTAAAATTAAATGCAATACTAGTTAAGGAGAAATATACATGAAGGATATTGATTATCTCAAGCTTTTGAGCGACAGTTTCCCTACTAAGCGTAGTGCTTTAGCAGAAGTAATAAATCTTAAGGCTATTCTTTCCCTTCCAAAAGGAAATGAATTCTTTTTCTCTGATATTCATGGAGAGTATCAGAGTTTCCGAAACCTCGTCAGAGGTGCTTCCGGAGTTGTTATAGCAAAGATAAGAGATTCTTTTGATGATATGAATTATGAAGAACAATTATCATTTGCTAATCTTATCTATTATCCAAACAGAGTATTAACAAAACTTAAACGTAAGCAGGTTCTGATTCCCGGAACCCCTTCAGGAAATGCCTGGTATCGTGAAACCATAGAGCGTCTTATAAAGTTCTGCCGTGTGGCAGATTCGAAGTATACCCGTTCCAAGGTCAGAAAGAAGCTTCCTGATGACTATGGTTATGCGATAGATGAACTGATCAATGCAGATGATTCAATAGATAAAGCTAAATACTATAAGGGATTTATAGATGCCATAATAGATATTCAGGCCGCAGATGATTTTATAATAACCATGTGTAATCTTATCCATAATCTGTTTATAGACAAGATGCATATAATCGGCGATATTTTCGACAGAGGACCTAGAGCTGATTATGTAATGGACGAAATCATGAAGTTCAACGATGTTGATATTCAGTGGGGCAATCATGATATCAGCTGGATGAGTGCGGCAGCCGGAAATGAAGCATCTATTGCAACAGTTCTTAGAATAGCAACCAGTTATAACAGCTTTGATGTCCTTGAAGATGGTTATGGAATTAACCTCCGACCATTATCCATGTTTGCAGCAGAAGTATATGCAGATGACGAGTGTGAATGCTTCAGACCACATTTCCTGGACAGCAATAAATATGATTCAGTTAATCCTGATCTTGTTGCAAAAATGTACAAAGCTATAACTATTATCGAGTTTAAGCTTGAGGGTCAGCTTATAAAGAGACATCCGGAATATGAACTGGATGGAAGGCTTCTCCTTGATAAAATCGATATAAATAAGGGTACAGTAACTATTAACGGGAACGTATACCCAATCTCGGATACAAACTTCCCGACAATTGACTGGAATGATCCATATAAACTCACTGATGTAGAAAGAGAACTTATCGATAATCTCAGATACTCATTTTTACATTCAGAGAGACTTCAGCAGCATATAAGATTCTTATATTCTCATGGATCCACATATAAAATATGCAATAATAATCTGCTTTTCCATGGCTGTATACCTATGGATGAAAATGGAGAATTCCATTCATGGAAAGTTCCTGAAGGAGAGTTTTCCGGAAAAGCTCTTATGGATTATCTGAATGCCAAGGTTATAGATGCATATTTTCTCAGAGATGATGATCCAAGAAAGGCTGACTGCCTGGATCTTATGTGGTATCTATGGAATGGTCCTGTATCTCCAATGTTTGGAAGAGACAGAATGGCTATATTCGAGAGAATATTCCTTGAAGATAAGTCATTAAGTGAAGAAGCAAATAACAGTTACTATGAATTTTCAAAAAATGCAGAGTATTGCGATAAGATATTTAAAGAGTTCGGTATGAATCCTGAGAAGGCTCATATCATTAACGGACATATGCCTGTTCAGGTTAAGAAGGGTGAAAAACCTGTAAAAGCGGATGGAAAGCTCTATATCATTGATGGTGGACTCTCAAAGGCCTATCATGAAACAACCGGTATAGCAGGATATACACTTATATTCAATTCTCACCATCTTGCATTAGCTGAACATAAACCTTATGTAGCAGGAGAAGAGAATTCTCCTGAGATTCAAATAACAGAGGTTATGCCTGCCCGTCTTCGTGTATGTGATACGGATACCGGAGATGAGCTTAAGAAAAGAATAGATGATCTTCGCGAACTTATAGAATGCTACAATATCGGACTTATCAAAGAGAAATAAAAGCTGCTGGTATGAAGGTTAAAGTATTTATTATTATAATATCTGCTATCTTTGTGTTGGCACTCCTGTTTTATTTCGGAGTGCTGCACATTAATAATCCATCCCGAAAGACTTATCCCGTAAGAGGTGTTGATGTTTCTAACTTTCAGGGCGAAGTCGATTGGAACACTTTATCTGAGCAGAATATCAGCTTTGCTTATATTAAAGCAACTGAGGGTTCTTCTTATAAAGATGAAAGATTCGATTATAATTGGAAAAATGCTTCAGATTGTGATCTGAGGATCGGAGCCTATCATTTTTTCAGTTTCGAATCATCCGGTGAAACACAAGCCATGAATTTCATCAAAACAGTAAAAGCTGTGAATGATATGCTTCCTCCGGTAATAGATGTTGAATATTATGGGGGTTTTCATACAGAAGAGGATATAGTTGTTCCCGATATTGTAAGAGAACTTAGAAACATGGTTGATATTCTGACAGAAGAATATGGTATGAAACCAATCATATATGTTAGTGAAGCAACTTATAAAACCATAGTTCATGGAAATTTTGATGATTGTGAATTATGGTATAGAAGTGTTTATTCAGGCGTTCCGGATGATGTTGACTGGTCATTCTGGCAATATTCAAACAGACATCATCTTAAAGGTTATAATGGTTCTGAACGATACATAGATATGAATGTATTTAATGGTTCCGCTGATGAATTTACAAAGTATTATAAATAGGCATCAGGTGATATTTCTTCTTTTAAACAGGGGTTATAAATGACTATAGGTACAGTATTATTAATTGATGTAATCTGGATAGTGGGATTAATCCTTTTATTCATTGTACTAAATATTCTGGATAAGAAATATAAATTTTACAATCATCATGACTGGAACGATCTTGGTCGGATAATAATGCATTTC
>JAEEGL011650889.1_pt1 | contig 27575 bp, 23 predicted proteins | sample 9134231 | NCBI WGS metagenome assembly JAEEGL01 (sample SAMN16246548, study PRJNA631951) | gut metagenome | biome: gut microbiome; feature: rumen; material: fiber-attached | host: Bos | place: Iran: Karaj | collected 2018-10
GTTGTTTTCGGTATAGGCGCAGGCATATTTGAGCTTCATCTTCTCGGCGTCGCTATCCTCCATCTGGAGCGAGGCGATGTCCTTGGTGATGTTGTTCGAACCAAGGGGAATGACGGCCAGGTGGCGTAGCACGTTCTTCGAGTAGACACTGACCGTCGTCGTGTCGGCGCCAAGGTCGACGAGGACACAGCCTGAGCGTTTCTCGGCCTCGGTGAGCACGCTGTCGGCCAGGGCCAGCGGGGCAAGGTACATCTCGGCAACATTAATGCCGGCCGTCTCAAAGCACATGTTGAGGTTCTTGTAGAAACTCTTGCGCTGGAGGATGTTCAGGAAGTTACCCTCAATGCGGTTGCACTGAATGCCCACGGGGTCGAGCTGGTACTGTGAGTCGACCTTGTACTCCTGTACGGCAGCGTCGAGAATCTCCTGGTCGGTGTACTTCATGTTACGGTTGGCGTCCATGAGCTCGATGACCATGTCCTGCGACACCACCGTCTCGTTGGGCAGGTCCTTGGCGATGACGTTGCGAATGGAGCGGATAGACTGACCGCCCACGCCGACATAGACCTGCGTGATGCTGGTCTTGAGCTGCTTCTGCAGACGGCTGATGATGCTGGTCAGACACTGGGCGGTCTTGTCGATGTTGTACACAACACCCTTGCGGATGTAGGCTGACGAATTCTCCTTGACGCAGGCGAGCACCTGGATGCTGCCGTCAAGGTTCTTCTTTCCCGCAATACCGGTCATCTTGGATGACCCTAATTCGATAGCTACGATAAAATCCTTTGCCATATATATAACCTATTTACTGATTTGCTATTCAGATTCTTTTTTGCCTGGCCTTCTTGCAGATAATCTGGTTGTCGAACTCAAGACTGATGTAGGAGTACTTGTTCCACCCTGCCTGCGAGAGCCCGTACTTGTAGAACTTCTCCAGTCGGGAGAACTTCTGGCTCAGGCGTACGGGCTGACCAAGGAAGACGATATGGTCGCCCACGCGGGGAACCATCTCGATGGTGCCGTCGTCAAGCACGTTAAGCTGTTCGGTCTGGTTGAACCACAGGTTGTTGCTGATGAGGAAGTTGCCAACACGCGAGAGTACCTTCTGGGCATAGGGACGCGAGATATGACCCGTGGCCACGACAAGTTCGCTGGCATAATGCGTGTTGGGCATGATCTTGCCGTAGGTGTCGACATAGTAGTCGTCGCCATTGTCGGCCTTGACACGTATGACGGGCAGACGCTGGGAGAGGGTGATGCAGACATGTCCCGTATGGGTCTTGTAGCACTGCGCCGTCTCAACAAAGGGATTCTGCAGCAGCGTCTCTTCTATCTTGCGCGGACTGACCTGTTCCATGAGGTCGCCCAGGGGATAGACGTGGGCACGCTGCAGCTGGAGCTTGATTTCGTCAGCATTCAGGAAACCCTTGACCACGCCTTCCTTGATGTCAATCTTTACTTCGGAGCAGACATCCTGAAGGGCATCAGGACGGTTGAATGCCGTGATGGCGAACAGCAGGTAGACCAGCAGCGCGGCGTCTACGAGAATGGTGGCGGACTTCTTCCAGTTGATAATCACGATGGGTTCTTTACGCTTTTGGTTACTTCTCTGTTAACAGTTGCGTCATCTGAGGCACCATGTTGTCGAGGTCGCCGGCCCCAAGAACGATGAGGACGTCGAACGTGCGGCTCTTGATGAGGTCGAGGACTTGATGCTTGCGGACCATCTGCTTCTCGATGCCAGGACGCAGGCGGTCGTAGATGAGCTCGGAGGTGACGCCGGGGATGGGGGCCTCGCGGGCGGGGTATATCTCGGTGAGGATGACCTCGTCGAGCAGACTCAGCGCATCGGCGAAGTCTTGGTAGAAGTCGCGGGTGCGGGTATAGAGGTGGGGCTGGAAGATGGCCGTAATCTTCCGGTCACGGTACAGCTCCCGGATGCTGCGGGCACTCTGGAAGATTTCCTTCGGGTGGTGGGCGTAGTCGCTGAGGAAGACGAGCTTGTCGGTCTTGATCTTGAAGTCGAAGCGACGCTCCACGCCGCCGTAGCTCTTCATACCCTGGCGCAGCTCGTCAGCTGAGCAGCCTGCCAGCTGGGCCATGGCCATGGCGGCAATGCCGTTCTCGATGTTGATGGGCACGGGCTGCCCCAGTTCGATGCCCATGACGGACTCAAGGGGGGAGATGAAGTCGAACGTGATCTCGCCGTTCTCGATGCTGATGTTCTCGGCATGGAAGTCGCCCTCGGTCAGTGCGTAGTCGTAACGGCGCACGCCGGCGGGAAGGTTTTCCTGCATCTCAAGACCACGATGGATGATGAGTGCACCTCCGGGCTGGAGCAGTTCGGTATAGTGGCGGAAACTCTCCAGATAAGCTTCCTTGGTGCCATAGATGTCCAGATGGTCGGGGTCGGTGCTGGTAATGACAGTCATATAGGGTGACAGCCAGTGGAAGGAACGGTCGAACTCGTCAGCTTCAATCACGACATAGTCAGAGTCGGAAAGGATGTAGTTGGTGCCGTAGTTCTTGGAGATGCCACCGAGGAAGGCATTGCAGTCCAGGTGGCTCTGGTGCATGATGTGGGCACACATGGTACTTGTCGTCGTCTTGCCGTGGGTACCAGCCACGCAGAGTCCCTTGTGCTGGCGCGTCAGGGTGCCCAGCACTTGGGCACGCTTCTGTATTTCGAAGCCGTTCTGGCGGAAATACTGCAGCTCTGCATGCTCTGCAGGGATGGCAGGGGTATAGATGACGAGGCACGACTCCGGCTGGCGGCAGGCCTGGGGAATCTGGTCGGCATCCTCCTCATAATGAACGAGCATGCCTTCCTGCTCCAGCTGGCGGGTCAGCGTGCTGGGGGTCTTGTCATAGCCGGCCACCACGAGGCCTTTCTTCAGGAAGTAGCGCGCGATGGCACTCATGCCGATGCCACCGGCTCCGACGAAGTAGACTGCTTGTATATCTTGTAGTGTCATGGGTCTCTTGGGGGGCTTATCGGCCTTGCATGGCCAGTTTAATGACTTCTTTGGCAATAATCTCGGCAGAGGCGGGGAGTGCCATCTTCAGGATGTTCTCGCTGAGGCTCTGCAGCTTGGCAGCGTCCTTGACGGTATCGACAGCCATGGGTAACAGCAGTTTAGGAGCCTCGGCATCCTTGACGTAGAGCGCTGCCTGCTTGTTGACCAAGGCCAGTGCGTTCTTCGTCTGGTGGTCTTCGGCAACGTTGGGACTGGGCACCAGAATGACGGGCTTGCCCAACAAACAGAACTCGCTGATGGAGCCTGCACCGGCGCGACTGATGACCAGATCGGCGGCCTTGTAGGCGGCACCCATGTCGCTGATGAAGTCGGTGACGACGAGATTCTTGGGCTGGCCTTCCTTCTCCAGCTGCTCCAGAATCCGGGCGTGATAGTACTTGCCGGTCTGCCAGATAAACTGCACGTCGTTCTGACGGATAAGGTCGAGGTGTTGCATGACGCTCTCATTGATGGTGCGGGCGCCGAGACTGCCTCCCACCAGGAGAATGGTCTTCTTTGTGGGGTCGAGACCAAAGGAACGTACTGCCTCGTCGTGGCTGATGGTCGTCTCAAGCAGCTGCTGTCGGACAGGATTGCCAGTGAGAAGAATCTTGTCAGCAGGGAAGAAACGCTCCATGCCTTCGTAGGCTACGCATATCTTGGCGGCTTTCTTGGCCAGCAGCTTATTGGTGACACCGGCATAAGAGTTCTGTTCCTGTAAGAGACAGGGGATGCCCTTGGCGGCAGCCATGTTCAACGTCGGACCACTGGCATAGCCTCCCACGCCGACAGCTACCTGGGGCTGGAAGTCCTTGATAATCTGTTTGGCCATGCGTTGGCTCTTCCATATCTTGTAGAGCACCTTGATGTTCTTCAACAGATTCTTGCGGTCGAAGCCCTGGATGGGGAGCCCTTTGATTTCATAGCCCGCTGCGGGGACGCGCTGCATCTCCATGCGACCAAGAGCCCCGACAAACAGTATCTTTGCATCGGGGTGTGACTCCTTGATGGCATTGGCTATTGATACGGCAGGGAAGATGTGACCTCCCGTGCCACCGCCACTGATAATGACTCTTAACTCGTTACTCATTGTTCCTAATATTAAGATGCCTGCAAAGGTACTAAATTCTTGTGAATTCAAGCCATGTCAGGCGTTAATTCTTTCTCTTTCTTTATTTTAGCTGATCTGCTGACGCTGAGAATGGCGCCGATATAGGCGCAGTTGATGATAGTCGACGTCCCTCCCTTGGAGATGAGTGGCAGGGGTTGGCCGGTGACAGGTGCCAGACCAACGGCTACCATCATGTTGAAGGTAGCCTGGATAACCAGCAGCAGGCCAAGTCCCATTACCAGGAATGCGGGGAAGTTGTTTTCGCAGCGGCTGGCGATGCGGGCACAGCGGTAGAGCAGTACTATGTAGAGGAACATGACTGCGAAGGCTCCGACGATTCCCAGCTCTTCGATGATGATGGCGTAGATGAAGTCCGAGAAGGCCTGCGACAGGAAGTCGCGCTCGGTGCTCTTGCCCGGTCCCTTGCCGATAATACCACTGGAGACGATGGCAATGTTGGCATGGGCTACCTGTGCATCCTTGTCAAGGTCATACTCCAGAGGGGTGGGTGAGGGCTTGCTGAACTTCATGAGACGGCTCTTCCAGGTATCGGCACGGTGGAACATTTTCTCAACGAAGTTCTTGTCTTTCTTGGACTCCTCAAGTTGTTCGGTTTTGGTAAGTTGCTTGTCTTCGTCGCTGATGTCGTGTCCTACCAGCATCACCATCGAAATGGCCATGATGCCAATGGCTGCGATGATTGAAGCTAACTTGCCCAGCTGCCTGAAGGGTACAAGCCCAATGAGCATCATCAGGAAGACCACGGCAAACAGCATGGCTGCTGTAGAGAGGTTCTCCAGACCAATGAACAGACAGGCAGGAAGGGTAATCCAGAGTATCCATTTGAAGGCTTTCTTGTCGGCGCCATTCTCGCGTTGCATGGCAGCAAGGATTTGAGCCACTGCCAATACAATCGTACCCTTGGCTATTTCAGAGGGTTGGAAGGTAAACCCAAAGAGGTTAATCCATCGTCCTGCATCGCCTACCTTCGTACCAGCCACGAGAACCCATAGCAGTGTCAGAAAAGAGACTGCCATCAAGAAAGGCGTCATCAGCTTGAAGTAGCGGCAGGGTATGTTGAGCGTAATGACCGCTACGACAACACCGAAGAGAATCGTTCCCGTATGGTACACGATGGGGCCAATGTAGTTCTGGCTCTTATAGGTCAGCCCGCTGGATGCCGAGAAGACTTCCACTATGCTGATCATACAGAGGAAGAAGAACACCATCCAGATGACCTTGTCGCCTTTGAAGATTCTGCCTATTTTCTTGTTCATCTCTAAACTCTCAACTCTAATCTCTCAACTTTTATCTAAAGATTCCTTGCCAGTTCCTTGAATTGTTCACCACGGTCCTCCATGTTCTTGAAGAGGTCGAAGGAGGCACAGCACGGACTGAGCAGTACCGTCATACCAGGCTCGGCCAAATCGTAGCAAGCTGCCACACAGTCCTTCATGGAGTGCGTGTCGCGAATGGGAATGCCTAAGTGGTCGAAGTTGTCGTGCAACTTCTGATTGTCGGCTCCCAGATAGACCAGTCCTGCACATTTTTCCTTGACCAGGGGAATGATGGGGCTGTAGTCGTTGCCCTTGTCCTTGCCTCCGATGATGAGGATGGTCTTGGTCTTCATGGACTCCAGCGCATACCAGCAGGCGTCAACGTTGGTAGCCTTCGAGTCGTTGATGTATTGTACGCCGCGAACGGTACAAACCTTCTCCAGACGGTGCTCGACACCGGGGAAATCGCTCAGCGACTTCCGGATGACTTCCTTCTTGATACCGGAGATGTTTGAGGCAATTCCTGCTGCCAGGGAGTTGTAGATGTTGTGCTTTCCCGTCAGGCTGAGGGACTCCTGTTCCATATTGAACGGCTCAGGTTGCTCAATCTTATATTGCCCTTCCTCAATATAGCCTATGCTACCTTTCTCCTTCAGTTCGGAGAAGGGATATTGAATGGCCTGAATATCGTATTTAGCCAACTCGGCTTTGATGACGGGGTCGTCGTTCCAATAAATGAAGGCATCCTGTGGTGTCTGGTTCTGAATGATGCGCATCTTGGAGTCCACGTAGTTCTGCATCTTGAAGTCGTAACGGTCCAGATGGTCGGGGGTGATATTGAGCAGGACGGCAACGTTGGCACGGAAGTCATACATGTTGTCGAGTTGGAAGGAGCTAAGCTCGATGATGTAATACTCATGGGGATCTTCTGCCACCTGCAGGGCCAGCGAGTTACCGATGTTGCCTGCCAAACCAGCATCATAACCTGCTGCCTTGAAGATGTGGTAGATGAGACTGGTGGTGGTCGTCTTGCCATTAGACCCAGTGATGCAGATCATCTTAGAATTGCTATAGCGTCCTGCAAACTCAATCTCGCTAATGATGTGGATGCCCTTCTCCTTAATCTTGACAATCATGGGCGCAGTATCGGGAATACCAGGACTCTTAATGACCTCGTCGGCATTCAGAATCTGCGCTTCCGTATGCTGTCCCTCCTCCCACTTAATCTGGTGGTCGTCCATCAGCTTCTTGTATTTGTCGTTGATCTTCGACATATCGCTGACGAACACCTCAAAACCCTGCTTCTTGGCAAGAACGGCAGCGCCTGCACCGCTCTCTCCGGCTCCTAAGATGACTATTCTACTCATGTTCTATCTAATCTTTAGGGTGATAATCGTTAATGCTGCTAATATGATGGAGGTAATCCAGAAACGGATGGTAATCTTTGATTCATGGAACGGGCGGTGAGGCCAGCTCTTAAGAATGTAGGCACTGGTCTGGTCGAGCTGGGAGTCGAGCTTCCGGAACGTATCGTGAATGGGTGTGGCGCGGAACACACGGACGCGCTTGCCCTTCTTCTTCTGTATCTTGAACCACTGGGTCTGGATGATGACACTCAGACTCTCAATGAAGAAGATGCCGCACAGGATGGGAAGCATGAGCTCTTTGTGGATAATGACGGCACAGACTCCAATGATACCCCCAATGGTCAGCGACCCCGTGTCGCCCATGAATATCTGTGCAGGGTAGGCGTTGTACCAAAGGAAACCTATCATAGCACCGATGAAGGCACTCAGGAAAACTACAAGTTCCTGAGAACCGGGAATATACATGATGTCGAAGTAAGCCGCATAGACGATGTGCGACGATATATATGCAAAGATGAGCAGTGCCACACCAATGATGGCAGAGTTTCCTGCGCACATGCCGTCCATGCCATCGTTGAGGTTGGCACCATTCGATACTGCCGTTACGACGAAAATAGTCATGATGACAAAGAGGATCCAGCCTGCGGCTACCTTGTAGTCTCCCAGGAAGGACATGATCTTTGAGTAGTTCAGGTTATGGTTCTTGATGAAAGGAATAGTCGTCTGCAGCGACTTGACGGCCTCAGGCTTATGCTTGATGACTACCTCTTGGTTCTGCTGGGCTTCTGAAACGTTCTCACGGACGACAGCGTCAGGACTGAGCCATAGCGTCAGACCTACGATAAAGCCTATTGATACCTGCCCGACGATTTTATAGATGCCCTTGAGACCCTCCTTGTTCTTGCGGAAAATCTTGATATAGTCGTCCATAAAGCCCAGGAATCCCAGCCATACTGTCGTGACAATCATCAACAGCAGGTAGATGTTGCGCATGCGTCCCAATAAGATGACTGGAATCAGGATGCTGACAATGATGATGATGCCGCCCATGGTGGGAACGCCTTTCTTTTCTATCCCGAAAGGATCGATGCTGGGGTCGCGGGCTGTCTCTGAGATGTTCCGGCGCTTCATCCACTTGATGAAGTATTCTCCGAACCATGCACTGATGAGCAGCGACACGATGAGTGCCAGCAGAGAACGGAAAGAGATGTACGACCAAAGGTGTGCCCCTGGGATGTTGTATTGCTCGAGGAAACGGAAGATGTAGTATAGCATATCGTCGTTGTTTTCGTAATGATGTTATCTTTCCTTGCGTTATGAGGCAAAGAGTTCCCGCACCACCTCACGGTCGTCGAAGTGGTGCTTCACGCCTTTGATCTCCTGATAGTCCTCATGGCCCTTGCCGGCAATGAGGATAACGTCGCCCTTCTGTGCCAGCATGACGGCAGTCTTGATGGCTTCCTTGCGGTCGGCAATGCTGATGACTTTCTTCATCTGCTTCTGGTCCAGTCCGGCCAGCATATCGTTGATGATGTCCTGCGGTTCCTCGAACCGGGGATTGTCTGAGGTGATAATGACACGGTCGCTCTGCTTGACGGCTTCCTGTGCCATGAGCGGACGCTTGCCTTTGTCACGGTTGCCGCCAGCACCACATACGGTGATGACCTGTCCTCCCTTGCCGTCCAGTACTTCGTGGATGGCGTTCAGCACGTTCTCCAGGGCATCGGGGGTGTGGGCATAGTCCACAATGGCAGTGACGCCCTCTGATGAGCGGATGGGCTCCAGACGCCCGGCGACACTCTTCAGTGTGCTTAAGATGACAAGGATGTCCTCAGGCTTCTTGCCCAGCATGACGGCAGCGCCATATACTGCCAGCAGGTTCGACACATTGAACTTGCCGATGAACTGTACGCCTACCTCATGCCCGTCTATCTCCAGATACATCCCCTCAAAGTGGCATTCGATAATCCGGGCGCGGAAGTCGGCCATTGCCCGGACGGAATAGGTCTTTACCTGGGCCTTGGTGTTCTGCACCATCACACTGCCGTTCTTGTCGTCGGCATTGGTAATGGCAAATGCCTCCTTGCCAAGTGCGTCGAAGAAGGCCTTCTTGGCATCGCGGTAGTTCTCGAAGGTCTTATGATAGTCCAGATGGTCGCGCGTTAGGTTGGTAAACAGTCCGCCTGCAAACTTCAGCCCTCCTATGCGGTGCTGGGCAATGGCGTGACTCGAGCATTCCATGAAGGCGTATTCACAGCCAGCCTCTACCATACGGCTCAACAGGTGGTTCAGCTCAATGGGGTCAGGTGTGGTATGATCGGCGGGAATAGGCTCTTCTTCGATATAGTTGCACACCGTAGAGAGCAGTCCGCACTTATGACCGAACTTCCTGAACATATTATATAATAAGGTGGCTATAGTGGTCTTGCCGTTAGTTCCTGTCACTCCCACCAGTTTCAGCTTCAGCGAGGGCTCTCCGTAGAAGACGGTGGCGACAGGCCCTACTGCCTCTTCGGTGGAAGCAACCTGAACATAGGTCACACCCTCCTGGCGCTCATCAGGCATGTCCTCGCACAATACGGCTATCGCTCCGAGTTCCAAAGCCTTAGGGATGAAGCGGTGCCCATCTGTCTGTGTACCCTTGATAGCCACGAACAGATGTCCCTCTTCAATCTTCCGGGAGTCGATGTTAACCCCCTTGATGTCAGCATCGGCATTGCCAACGATGCTGATAGGCTTTACTTTTTTCAGCAGTTCACTCAGTCTCATATATCTCTATTATTGGTCGTTCCCTAATATCAAGACACACTCAGCGTCTTTCTTGATTTCCTTGCCAGCATGGTAGCTTTGGCTCTTCACTTTTCCCGTACCATGGACCTTGACCTTCAGGCCTCGGCTTTCAAGCAGGTATACTGCATCCTTGGCACCCATGCCCGTCACGTCAGGAGTGATATTCTCCTGGTATTTGCTGTCGTTGTCCATGTGCTTGTTGATGCCAAGGGTGTTCAGCACCTTATTGGCAGCACCCGCATTGCCGCTCTTCACGTTGGGTATGACTACGGAGTTCTCGTCGTGTGCATCTTCCACGCTCAACTTGAGATGGCGGGCCATGACGCCCTCGGCAATATGGTGGAATACGACACCGCTCATGCCACCACCAGAGGCAGGCAGTCCAGACTTCTTGATACATACGATGCACGTATAGCGGGGGTTGTCGGCGGGGAAGTAGCCGGCAAACGACAGCCAGTAGCGGGTAATGCCTGAATGGTAGCTGCCGTACTGGTCGGCCACCTGTGCCGTACCGGTCTTGCCGGCGACCTTAAAGAGCGGTGACCCGGCCTTTCGTCCCAGTCCCTGACTGACCACATGCTGCAAGATGGTCTGCATGGTCTTAATCGTCGAAGCCTTGGCAATACGTGGCTTGATGACCTCCGGCTCAAATTCCCTGAGGGTCTCGCCGTTCTTGACGATTTTCTTCACAAAGCGCGGGCGCATCATCTTGCCATCGTTGGCAATGGCATTGTAGAAGGTCACCGTATTAATCGGTGCTATCTGGGTCTCGTAGCCTATCGACATCCACGGCAGTGCGGTCTTACTCCAGTTCAGGTACTGCCCGCGCTTGTTCTTCTCGGGCATACGGATGCGGGGAGGCAGATAACCCACCAGCGGAAGCTTCAGGTCTTCATGGATGCCGACACGGTAGAGTCCCTTGACGTAGCGCTCCGGCTCTTTCCCGTAGAATTGGTCGATGACATGGCTCACACCGATGTTCGAACTCACCTCCAATGTGCGCGCCACGTTGATGTCACCGTAGCCTCCACGGCGCCAGTTGTGGTCTTTCATCCAGCGGCTGTGCATCTCCCGCACGCCGCTGCCGGTATGTATGACGTAGCTCGTGTCCACCACCCCGTCGTCCAGGGCGACAAGGAACGACGCCACCTTGAACACCGAACCGGGCTCGCAACGGTAGCTGATAGCTGAGTTGACCGCCTCAATATACTGGCCGTTCGGGTTCTTCATCATGTTGACAATGGCCTTCACGTCACCCGTCTCAACCTCCATCAGGATGGCCACGCCGAGTTCGCCGTTCACCTCAGGGCGCTTCAGCATGTCCAGTAGGGCCCGTTCTGCAAGGTCCTGCATGTTGACGTCTATCGTCGTAACGATGTCATATCCGTCAATGGGCTGCGTCACCGGTATGTTCATGTACTTGTTCAGAATCTTCCGGCGTCCCGTGATGCCCGGTGTTCCGCGCAGGATAGAGTCGAACGAGAGCTCCAGTCCGCAGTATGCCTCATCCTTGTCACCGTACATGGCTCCTATGGTACGTAGGGCCAGAGAGCCGAACGGGCGGTTGCGCGAGATGAACTCTTCCTCATGGAAGCCGCTCTTGTACTTCGACATGTTCAGGAACGGCAGCAGTCTGACCTCCTTGTAGGTATTATAGTTAATGCGCCTCTTCCAGATAGGCCAGTGACGGGCTCCTACGCTGCCGTTCTTGTTGACCTTATGACGCCCTTGCTCCAAGTGTGTCTTGAACTCCGCAGCAGTACGTTGGGGGAATATCTTTGCCAGTCCCTCACAGACGGAGTCTACCTTGTCTAACCACAACGAGTCGTCCTCAAAGGCCGAAGCCTGGAAGTCCATGAAGATCCTGTACTCAGGAATAGTCGTGGCCATCAGCTGACCGTCGCAGCTCAGGATATTTCCTCGGTTGGGCTTAACGCTGACTGAGTCGCGCTTCAGTCGGTCAGCCACCTCCGTCCAGTATTGCTTCTTGGCCGTCATAATGTAGAGAGCCTTGCCTATGACGGCAATGCCAATGAGCGACAGCACCACGGCGATAGCCATGTAGCGCGGAATGACCTTATCGTTATTAAACTTGCTCATCTCTCTCTATTCTTCGGGCACTTGTATGATGTAGGGCGGCTGGTCTGCCTGATGCAGCAGCGAGTCCTTGTTCTGCTTGAGGATTTCCAGCACGCGGCTCTCCCGGCACTTCTCCGTGAGGGTACTGCTCGACGAGAGAGCCCTGTACTTGGCGTCCTTCAGCTCACCCTCCAGCCGGTCGATGGTAATCATGTCCTGCTGGCATTGGTAGCGGAAGGCCACATAGACAATGGAGAAGAGCACGATGAGTACGAAGAGCCAAATCTGCGAACGCACCATCTCCGTAGTCAGCAGCTCTCCGCCCAGAATGGTGCGCAGGTTCAGCTGACCGGAAGGCTTCGGGTCTTCCTCACGCGCAGAGTCCTTGATCTTCCGGATGGTCTCCTTCAGAATCTCCTCGGGCTTCTCCGCCTGAGGCGCCAGGTCCTCGTCCTGCAACAGTTCCTCTTCCTGTATCTTGTCCTCGTCCATGTCTTATATCTTTTCTGCTATTCTCAGTTTTGCACTTCTGCTGCGCGGATTGCGCAGCTGCTCCTCGTCACTCGGCGTTATCACCTTGCTGACGGGGCGGTAGGGGGCTGAAGTACGGCCGAAGAAGTCTTGCTCTACGCGTCCTTCCACATTGCCGGCCTTCATCACGTTCTTCACGATGCGGTCTTCCAGCGAGTGGTAGGTGATGACGCTCAGCCTGCCTCCCTGCCGCAGCAGCCGCGTGGCGCCCTGAAGCATGTCGCGCAGGGCATCCATCTCGTGGTTGACCTCAATGCGCAAGGCCTGAAACAGCCGTGCCAGGTCTTTCTTCTCACGGTCAGAGCGCATCAGCTTCTCGGCAATCCTGCCCAGGTCGCCAGTAGTCCTGACAGCACTCTCCTTGCGGGCCTCCACGACGGCCTTGGCAATCTGACGTGCCTGCTTCAGTTCGCCGTAGAGATAGAAGACGTCAGCCAGCTGCTCTTCCGTATAGTTGTTCAGCACGTCGGCAGCAGTGTCGCCGGCTCTCTTGTTCATGCGCATATCCAGAGGGGCGTCGAAGCGGAAGGAGAATCCGCGGCTCTCGTCGTCGAAGTGGTGGCTCGACACCCCGAGGTCGGCAAGAATCCCGTCGACCTGTTCCACCTCGTAGTAACGCATCCACTGGCTAATATACCTGAAGTTGCTCCTGACAAAGGTGAACCGGTCGTCTGCAACGATATTCTGCTCTGCGTCGGCATCCTGGTCGAAGCTATAGAGGTGGCCTTTCTTGCCCAGCCTTGACAGTATCTCCCTGGAGTGTCCGCCACCCCCGAAGGTCACGTCCACATAAGTGCCGTCAGGCTGGATGTCCAGTCCGTCGACGCTCTCTTTCAGGAGAACAGGAACGTGGTATGTCTCGGCTGTCGTCATAACCCTTTGTTATTCACTTGTCTCTTCACCGCCCATCAGCTCTTCCAGAGCCTTTCCGAAGTCTTCAGGCTTCATCTGCAGCTCTTCGGCCTTGCGGGTACTCCAAATCTCGATGGTGTCGCCCATGCCCACAAACTTGATGTCCTGTTCGATATCGGCCATGCGCTGATAGCGCTTCGGAATGAGGAAACGGCCGTTACCGTCGAGCGTGACCAGTTCTACTTCCGACACGAACTGACGGAACACCTGCTGCTGCCTGCTGCTCCAACGGTTCAGCCGTGAGCGCAGCAGGTCCATCTGCTCGTTCCAGACCCGTTCAGGATAGAGCACCAGACAGGGCTGGAACACGTCCTTGCGCAGAATCAGCTGCTCTTCCCCTCCGGCCTGCAGTACCTTACGGAATACTGCCGGCAGGAAAGCGCGCCCCTTGACGTCCATCTTGGCTTCTATGTTACCTAAAAATCGCATGCGTACTTATATATAAACCTTCCCCTTCAGGGACTTTGGGTGCAAAGGTAATCATTTTCCACCACATTCCTCCACTTTTCTCCACTTTATTTGGTTAATATTCTTTAATTTCTTGGTATGCATTACGTATACAACTGAAAATCAAATACTTAATATGTCATTCATGTGGTGGGGGAAAGTTCCGTCCTTCTCTCCCGCTTCGGACGCCTGTCTCTTACCCTTCCAGCCCCTGCCGGAAAGGTGCCCGAAGGGCGGGAAAATAGACAAAATGAAGCTTTTCCGCACATTTTTCCAAGAAAAGTGCAAGTATTCAGAATAAAATGCTTAACTTTGCAGTTCGTTAGTATATCTTACCCCAAGATGGAGCAGATTACAGAGAAGACAATTGACATTGACAATATTCTGAAGAGCAAACTGGGTGCCAAGTCCAAGTGGGTGCCTGGCTTCCTCGTGACGTGGCTCAAGCGTATAGCCCATCAAGACGAGGTCAATGCCTTCCTGTGGGATGCTCGCGACAAGACAGGTACCGAGTGGCTCGAGGAGTGCGTGCGCTATCTGAAGATGACCGTAGTCGTGAAAGGCCGCGAGAACCTTCCCGACCCTCAGGACGGCCGCCTGTACACCTTTGTCTCGAACCACCCCTTGGGCGGTGAGGACGGTGTCGCCCTTGGCGCCATCATCGGCCGTCACTACGACTCCCGTTTCCGCTATCTCGTCAACGACCTGCTCATGAACCTGCCCGGACTGGCGCCGCTCTGTATTCCCATCAACAAGACCGGCCACCAGAGCCGTAACTTCCCCGCCATGGTGAAGGCGGGCTTCGAGAGCCAGAACCACATGCTGATGTACCCTGCCGGCATCTGCTCCCGCAAGCATCACGGCGTCATCCGCGACATCCCCTGGTCGAAGACGTTCATCAGCAAGAGCGTCGAGTGCCACCGCGACGTCGTACCCATCCATTTCAGCGGTCAGAATTCCAAGTTCTTCTACCGCCTCGCCAATTTCTCCGACCGTTTCCTCCCCTTCAACCTTGCCATGCTCTTCTTGGTCGACGAGATGTACAAGAACGTGGGAAAGACCTTCGAAGTCAAGATAGGCAAGCCTATCCCCTGGCAGACCTTCGACCATAGCCGCACCCATAAGGAGTGGGCCCAGTATGTCCAAGACCAAGTCTATAATCTCTAAAGATACAATGGAACAGCCAATCATCCCTCCCGTCAGCAAGGACTTGCTTAAGAGCGAGCTCACTTCCGACAAGCAGCTCCGCATGACCAATAAGAGCAACAACCAGATTTACGTGATTACCGCCCACAATGCACCTAACGTGATGCTTGAGATAGGGCGTCTGCGCGAAATAGCCTTCCGCGAGGCCGGGGGTGGAACAGGCAAGGAGGCCGACATCGACGAGTTCGATACCTGCCCGAACTGCTACAAGCAACTCATCGTCTGGAATCCCGAGGAGGAGGAAATCATCGGTGGCTACCGTTACCTGCTCGGCTCTGACTGGGAGTACGACGACCAGGGGCAGCCCATCCTCGCCACCAGCCACATGTTCCATTTCTCTGAGAAGTTCCTCCGCGAGTATGCGCCCCAGACGGCTGAACTGGGTCGCTCCTTTGTCTCGCTGCCCTATCAGTCGTCGCGCATGGGTGCGAAGAGCCTCTTTGCCCTTGACAACCTGTGGGATGGTCTCGGTGCCCTCACGGTCATCCGTCCCAGCATCAAGTACTACTTCGGCAAGATGACCATGTACCCCTCCTACATCCGCAAGGGCCGCGACATGATACTCTACTTCCTGAAAAAGTACTTCGACGACAAGGATCACCTCATCATCCCGGTGAAACCGCTGGAATTGGAAACCGACGAGCACGAGTTGCAGGCCCTCTTCTCCGGCGGTTCCTTCAAGGACGACTACCTCATCCTGAACCACGAGATACGCCAGATGGGGTACAACATCCCCCCGCTCGTCAATGCCTACATGAGTCTCTCGCCCACCATGAAGCTCTTCGGCACTGCCATCAACTACGGCTTCGGCGACGTCGAAGAGACGGGTATCCTCATCGCCATCGACGAAATCTTCGAGAGCAAGCGCCAGCGTCACATCGACACCTTCATGCGCGAGCACCGCGACGAGCTTGAACTGACGTCGGGTGCCAACAAGATTATCTATAAAACCAAGTAACGTGAAGAAATATTTCCGTGTAGCCCAGCACACCTTCTCCGTCGAGATGCCAGACACTGAGCGCATCCTCAGCGAGATGACCCAGTATGCCCCCTTCGAGGTGGAGCCCACGACAGAGCTGGCTTTCAGCATGCGCGTAGTAGACCTCTTCCCTGCTGCCGGCGACGTCACCGTTGAGATCAACCAGGACGACGACGGCTCACAGATTGTGGCAGGACACATCGGCGACCGCCCTTACTTCGAGTTCCAGCTGTGGGGGAAGCGCGCCGCCCGTATGCTCACGGACCAAGCCTACACCGAGGCCGTCGTGACATTGGACCAAGAGCGCCTCTTCGGCATCAACAACGCCCTCATGGTGATGTATGCCCTCGCCACGGCCAACAGCCAGACCGCCCTCTTCCACTCCTCGGTCGTCAGCTACAAGGGCCATGCCTATATGTTCCTCGGCAAGAGCGGCACCGGCAAGAGCACCCACTCCAGCCTGTGGCTCCGCCATATCGAAGGCACTGAACTGGTTAACGACGACAACCCCGTCGTGCGCCGCCTGCCCGATGGATTCTACCTTTTCGGCTCCCCATGGAGCGGCAAGACCCCCTGTTACCGTAATATCAGCTACCCCCTCGGCGGTGTGGTCAGTCTGGCCCAGGCACCCTATAACAAGATTCGCAGGCTGAAAGCCCTGGAGGCCTACGCTGCCTTGGTGCCCTCCATCTCCGGCAAGCGCTGGGACAAGCGTGTCGCCGAGGGTCTGCACGAGACCGAGAACCTCATGGCCGGTCAGGTGCCCGTCTGGCACCTCGACTGCCTGCCCGACGAGGCCGCAGCCCGTCTCTCATGTGAAACGATATCGCGCTAGTCATGCAGGTCTCCGACAACGAAATCATCCGCAATGCCATACAGCTCGTCAATGAGGGTATGCGTGTCACCTTTCCCGTGAAGGGCTACAGCATGCTGCCGTTCATCATCGGGAGCAAGGAGAGCGTCGACCTCGTGAAGCCCGCTGACCTGCGCGTCGGCGACATCGTGCTCGCCTGGGTCGAGGGCACCCGCTATGTCGTTCACCGCATCATCAGCATCGAGGGCGACCGCGTGACGCTCATGGGCGACGGCAACATCGCCGGCGAGGAGCACTGCCTGACGGGCGACGTCGCCGCCAAGGCCGTCAATGTCGTCAGTCCCGACGGTCGCCACCACGACCTCTATGCCCCCTGGCGCGTTCAGGCTTCCCGCCTGTGGTGGCGTCTGAAGCCCGTGCGCCGCTGGATCCTGGCCGTCTACCGCCGCACCTGGCTGAAGCTGCTTACGTAATATCGTCATTTCGTTCTATCGTAATATAGTCATAACGCCAAAACAAAACAGAAAGCATAACACTATGAAGACAAAAGAAGGATTCGTGCTGCGCGAAGTGTGCGGCGAGAAAGTCATCGTTGGCGAAGGCCTGGGAACCATCGACTTCGGCAAGCTCATCAGTCTGAACGAGACCGCCGCCTGGCTTTGGAAGAAAGCCGTTGAAATGGGCGATTTCTCCATCGACAGCCTGACGGAGGCCCTCTGCGAGGAGTATGAGGTCAGCACTGAGAAGGCCCGCGAGGATGTCTCGCAGATGGTCGCCCGCTGGCAAGAGGTAGGCATCGTGGAATAGTCACCCCACTCCCCGCGGCATGAAGTACGTTCGCTGGATATGGCTGAACATGGCAGGCATCAGGGTCAACACCCTGTTCCGCATTCTGACGGGCATCACTCAGGTGCTGCTCGGCCTGTGGATGGTGTGGCTCAGCAAGCAGTTCATCGACGTCACCATCCGCACCGGCACCAGTGACGACGTGCTGCACATGGCGCTGCTGCTCGTCGCCGTCGTGGTGAGCGCCATCCTGCTGCGACAACTCTACTACTATCTGACCGTCAAGGCAGCCACACACCAGTCGAATGCCATCCGCCTACGCGTCTTCAGCAGCCTCTTTCACCGTCAGATGTACGAGGACCAGCTGCACTCGGGCGACGTCACCTCGCGACTCTCAAAGGACATCGACACCGTGGCCGACGTCACCACCACACAGTTTCCCCAGCTGGTCGTCACCGGCAGCCAGCTGCTGGGCGCCTTCCTGCTGATGTACCACATGGACGCGCGCCTGGCCGTCGCCCTGCTGCTCGTCACGCCGCTCGTCGTGACCCTGGGCAAGCTCATGGCACACAAGCTGCGCGACATGACGCTCAAGATACGCAAGGAGGAGAGCAACATACAGATGCAAGTCCAGGAGGGCATGGAGCACAACGCCGTGCTGCGCTCGATGGGCAGCGAGCAGTGGGTCACCGACCGCCTCGACGGCATGCAGGAACAGCTCCGTGGGCGCGTCATGCAGCGCACCCGCTTCACCGTCGTCACCCGTCTGCTCCTTGCCGCCACCTTCAGCCTCGGCTACCTGTTCGCCTTCATTTGGGGCGGCTTGCAGCTGCGTGCCGGCGTCATCACCTTCGGCGTCATGACGTCGTTCCTGCAACTGGTAGGCCAGATACAGCACCCCATCATGCAGCTGCTGAACATGATGCCCCAGTTCTTCTACGCCACAGCGAGCATCGACCGCCTTGATGAAATCACCTGTCAGTCGCACGCGGCACGGAAGAAAGCCGTAGTCCCCGTCATGCTCAACGCCCCGGAGCTGCGCCTTGACGACGTCAGCTTCAGCTACGCCACCGGCGAGCGCCAGGTGCTCAACCACTTCACCCACTGCTTCCCGGCAGGGTCGAAGACTGCCATCATGGGCGAGACGGGCATCGGCAAGACCACACTCTTCCGACTGATGCTGGCCTTCATACAACCCGCCGGGGGACGCATCGTTTTGGCCGATTCCACCGGCGAACAACCCGTCAGCGACGCCACGCGCGAGAACTTCGTCTTCGTGCCCCAGGGCAACACGCTGATGAGCGGCAGCGTGCGCTACAACCTGCTGCTGGCATGTCCCGAAGCAACCGACGAACAGATGCGACAGGCCCTGCACACCGCCATGGCCGACTTCGTCTACGACCTGCCGCAGGGCATAGACACCATCCTCGGCGAACGGGCTGCAGGACTCAGCGAAGGACAGTCGCAGCGCATCGCCATCGCCCGCAGCCTGCTGCGCCCGGGCAGCATCCTCCTGCTCGACGAAATAAGCTCCTCGCTCGACGAAGCCACCGAGCGCGAACTCTTTGCCAGGCTCTTTGCCGCCTGTCCCGATAAAACCATGATTTTCATTACCCACCGTCCCGCTGTCGCCGGCATGTGCAGCGAGGTCATCCGTCTGAGCGGCGCCTGAGCGCCACGCACTACACGATGGGTAACGAGATACCGTTAATCTTCTGGTACACATCCAGGGCATAGACGTCCGTCATGCCCGATATATAGTCGATGACGGCCATCAGACGCGTCTCCAGGTCCTCTGCGTCGATGTCGTACTGACTCGACACGCGCCCTATGAGCTGCTGCGAATAGAAGCGCTCCGGGTGCACCGCCGCCTCCGTCATCTTCTCCATCAGCGTCGCCATGATATGGTAACCCGACAGCTCCACGTCCAACACCAGCCGCGAGCGGTAGATGCGGTCAACGCTGAACCGCGCACACTCTCGGTAGGCCTCGCGCTGCGGCTCCTTGATGTGGTCGATCAGACTACCCTCGAAGGTGCCGCTGAGAATCTCCTCCTCGTGGGCGACGAAAGCCTCCACGCACTCGTGTTCGAGCTTGTTGATGACGCAGGCACGCAGGTACACCACCTTCTCGTTCTCGTCCTCAATATGCTCGTCCGCTATGCGCTGCAGGATGCGCTGGCGGTCGCCCTCGTCAATGAAACTCAGCATCAGCTGCGCCGTCTGCTCGTAGCTGATGATCTTCAGCTTGTGGGCGTCCTCAAGGTCCATCACCTCGTAGCAGATGTCATCGGCAGCCTCGACCAGATACACCAGCGGATGACGGGCGAAGCGCAGGGGCTCGCCCTCCTTCGAGAGACGAAAAATGCCCATTTCATCGGCTAGTCTCAGGTAGGTGTCGCGCTCGCTGGTAAAGAACCCGAACTTGCCCTTCTTGCTCGTGGCAAGCGACGAGAAGGGATACTTCACGATGCTCGCTATCGTCGAGTACGTCATGACGAAACCGCCAGGGCGACGGCCCTTGAACTGGTGCGTCAGCAGACGGAAGGCATTCGCATTACCCTCGAAGTGCGTGATGTCGGCCCAGAACTCAGGACTGACCTGACTCTTGAGGAAACAGCCTGCACCCTCGGTGAAGAACGTCTGTATCGCCTTTTCACCCGAATGGCCGAAAGGCGGATTCCCCAGGTCGTGCGCCAGACACGCCGTAGCCACAATCTGTCCTATTTGCTCGAACAGCGTCCCCTGCAACTCGGGGTGGCGCTCCCTGATGAGCCGCTGCGCCACGTCGTCGCCCAGCGACATGCCCACGCTCGCCACCTCCAGCGAGTGCGTCAGCCGGTTGTGAACAAACACGCTGCCAGGCAGCGGAAACACCTGCGTCTTGTTCTGCAGACGCCGGAAGGGCGCCGAGAATATCAGACGGTCATAGTCACGCTTGAACTCAGTGCGGTCGTCGTGGCGCACGGCATGCCGGTGCTCCTGACCCAGCCGCTTGTTCGATATCAGTCTTGTCCAGTCCATCATAACGCCTGCAAAAGTACAAAGAAAAAACCAACCCACCAAATCCCAAGGCTATTTTTCTGCTTACCCCACTTTACGGAGCCCAAAGAAGGCGGTTTTTGAAAATATCTTAACACGCTTTTACCCCTTTGCCTCATTTTTACCTCCCGTTTAACAAGCGCCCAACAAGCGCCCAACAAGCGCCCAACAAGCGCTTATAAAAATTATTCTACATTTGACAAGGGCTAAAGCAGAAATATTGACAGAGGCATATTGGCCGCAAATATTAGGCACGCGATGGACGGGAATCAGCGAAAACAGACGCCTTCTGGCACGGAAAAAGGCGGCAAAAGGGCCTCTTTTGAGGTAAAATGAAAGAAAAAATACTTTTTAGCAGGAAAAATGATGGTAGTTTCAGAAGAAATGATTACTTTTGCACATTGTTTAATGAAGAAACGTTTCAGAAGATGGTTAAAATCAAGGTAGTCAATCGTGGGCATCAGCAGCTGCCTGCCTATGCCACGCCTCAGAGTGCCGGCATGGACTTGCGGGCTAATCTCGACGCGCCCGTGACGCTGCGCCCACTGGAGCGCCGCCTCATACCGACAGGACTGTTCATCGCCCTCCCCGAGGGCTATGAGGCACAGGTACGCCCCCGTAGTGGTCTGGCCCTGAAGCACGGACTGACGGTACTGAACACGCCCGGCACCATCGATGCCGACTACCGCGGCGAGATTGGCGTGGTGCTGGTGAACCTGTCGCAGGAGGACTTCGTCGTCAACGACGGTGAGCGCATCGCCCAGATGGTCATTGCGCGCCATGAACAGGGCGACTTCGTCATAGTCGATGAGCTCGACGAGACCGAGCGCGGCGCCGGCGGCTACGGCCATACGGGAACGCGATGAACATCTTTGTACCCTGAATTAGGCACTGTGAACATGATGACTGGTAGAAAGGCAATGTTAGGACTGTTACTGGCAGGGTGGGGCTTGATGGCCTCAGCCCAGGGTGACAGGTACGACGCGCTGTTCCTCGAGGCGATATGTCAGCGGGCGAAAGGCCATAACGACGCGGCCTTCGACCTGTTGAACCGCTGTGTGGAGATAGACTCCACGCGCTCGGAGGCCTGGTACTTCCTGACGCAGTCCTACTTCCAGATGAAGAACCGCGAGAAGGCTGTCGCCTGTGCCAGCAAGGCCGTGGCGCTCAGTCCCGACAATCCTGACTACCTGGAGGCGCTGGCCCAGATTTACATCTCCCAGCGCGACTATGGACAGGCTGCCCAGTACCTGGAGCGGCTGTATGACAAGAGTCGTGACCGCGACGACGTGCTGGGCTTGCTGGTGCAGCTGTACGAGCAGCAGCAGGACTACGAGAACGCTATCCGCACGCTGTCGAAACTCGAGGTGCTCGAAGGCAAGAGCGAGCGACTGTCCTACGCCAAGAGCCAGCTGTACACGAGCAAGGGCGACAAGGAGGCTGCCATAGCCGAGATGAAACAGCTGGCCGACCAGTATCCCAACGACGACAACTACCGCTGTCTATATGCCACTGCCCTTTACCAGAACGGACAGAAGAAAAAGGCACTGGCGCTCTACGACGACATCCTCAGCGCTGACCCCTACAACCGCTCTGCCCTGCTGGCCCTGCTGGGTCATTACAGTCAGGAGAACGATACCGTACAAGTGGAGCACTATACCGAGCGTATCCTGTTGAACAAGCAGGCCACGCTGCAGGACAGGGTGGCGCTGATGCGACAGATGATCAGTCAGAGCGAACAGAGCGGCGGCGACTCGACGCGTGTGCTGCAGCTCTTCCACCGCATGCTGGACATGCCCCAGGCCGAGCCTGACCTGGCGATATTCTGTGCCACGTATATGAATCTGAAGAAGATGCCCAACGACAGCATACAGCCCGTATTGGAGCGCGCCCTGCAGATTGCGCCCGACCATGCCGGGGCACGCCTGCAGCTGGTGAGCTATGCCTGGCAGGCTGAGGACAAGGACCGCGTCATCGCCCTGTGCAAGGAGGCCCGGCAGTATAACCCCGACGAGATGGCGTTCTACTACTACCAGGGCATAGCCAGCTACCAGAAAGGACAGCTCGACGACGCCTTGGATGCCTTCCAGAATGGCATCAGCGTCATTAACGACCAGAGCGACCCTGCCATCGTCAGCGACTTCTATGCCGTGTTGGGCGACATCCTGCACCAGAAGGGCAAGGAGCGGGAGTCCTTTGCCGCCTATGACTCTTGTCTGGTGTGGAAAGACGACAACATCGGGTGCCTGAACAACTACGCCTACCATCTGAGCGAGCTCGGCCAGCAGCTGGAACGGGCGGAGCAGATGTCGTACAGGACCATCAAGGCGGAGCCCAAGAATGCGACGTACCTCGATACCTACGCCTGGATACTCTTCAAGCAGAAGCGGTACAGCGAGGCACGTATCTATATGGACCAGACGCTGCAGAACGATTCCACCACGTCGGCAGAGGTGATGGAGCATGCCGGCGACATCTACTTCCACGTCGGCGAGACCGACAAAGCCCTGACGTTCTGGCAGCAGGCCCTCGAACTGGCTACCGACGACACGGTGATAAAGGACCGCCGTAAGCAGGTGCTCATCAGAAAGATCAAACTCAAAAAATATTTGAAAGAATGAAAGCATTAGGTATTTTGAAGACGGCCGCCCTGGCAGCGACGATAGTCCTGGCAGCATCATGCGGCTCACATCGGAAGGCTGTGAAGAGCACGCCGGACGCAGTAAATGCAGACACGCTGCAGAAGCAGGCTTTCCTGCAGAAAGTGAACGACAATGCGCAGCATGCGCGGTTTATTACCTCGAAGGTCAAGTTCGGTGTGGAGGTCGGTAACCGTCAGATGACTCTGACGGGCAACCTCAAGATGAAGCGTGACGACGTCATCCGCCTGCAGCTCATGGCCTTCGGCTTCGTGGAGGCAGGACGACTGGAGTTCACCAAGGAGTACGTGCTCATCATGGACCGCATCAACAAGCTCTATCTGAAGGTGCCCTATGCTCAGCTCGACTTCCTCAGGAACAGCAACATCGACTTCTACGTGTTGCAGGCCCTGTTCTGGAACGAGCTGTTCCAGCCCGGCAAGATGAAGGTTAGCGACGAGGCCCTGAAGAGCTACAAGACCGAGACGGGTGTCGACGATGCCGTCATCTCTCTCGAAGAGGGCAAGATGTCGTACCGCTGGCTGGCCGAGAACGGCACGGCACGGGTGAAGATGGCCAACATCATGTATAACGACCGCTTCCGTGGCAACTACCAGCTGAACTGGGACTATGAGGACTTCCGGGCTGCCAACCGCAAATACTTCCCGATGGAGCATAAGATTTCGTTTGCCACGCCTGACAGGGAGGTGAAGCTGGATATGATTCTCAACTACATGGGTGCCGACGAGAACTGGGAGACCCGTACCGAGGTTTCGAGCAAGTATCGTCAGGTGTCGGTGGACGAGATTCTCCAGCGCTTTATGTCGCTCTAAAAGTTTTAGATGAAGCGGTTAGGTATCATTCTCCTGCTATTGTCTCTTTCCCTGGCCCCTTACGCCCAGCAGCGTAAGGCTAGGCCTGCTGCCAAGAAGACAGCCACGACGGGTAAGGCCCAAAAGAGTGGAAAGGGCGGAACTGCCGGCAAGACGCGCAAGTCGGCGGGCACCAAGCAGTCTGCCTCTGTGCAGTCCCTGCAGAACCAGCGCCAGCAGTTGCAGAAGGAGATCAAGGCTCAGGAGCAGCGACTGCGCAGCAATGAGAAGGACGTTGAGAAGCGCCTGCAGAACCTGATGATTCTTAACACGGAGATAGCAGGCAAGCGGCGCACCATTGATACCATTAGGCATGACATCTCCAACCTCGATGTCGAGATAGAGCAGTTGGGCGTGCAGCTCGACATGCTGCAGGACCAGCTGGAGGAGCGCAAGGCAAACTACGTGAAGTCGATGCACTATATGCACCGCAACCGCACGGCACAGAGTCAGATGATGTTCGTCTTCAGTGCTGACAACCTGTCGCAGATGTTCCGCCGTATGCGCTTTATGCGGGAGTATGCCGGCTATCAGCGTACTCAGGGCGAGGCGGTGAAAGCCCAGGAAGAGGAGGTGAACATCAAGTTCCAGGCCTTGAACAATGCCCAGGAGAAGAAGCGCCAGCTGCTGAACAAGGGTGAGCAGGAGCGCCGTTCGTTAGAGGGCAAGCAGGTGGAACAGCAGAACGTGGTCAACACGCTGAAGAAGGAGCAGAAGACCATACAGGGCATCATTGCCCAGCAGAAGAAGAAGGATGCCGCACTGAATGCTCAGATTGACAGGCTGATAGCCGAGGAGGTGGCGCGACAGAAAGCCCGTGCTGCCGCTGAGGCCAAGCGGCGTGCCGAGGCCGAGGCTGCGAAGAAGCGGGCGGCCGAGCTGGCACGAAAGAAGGCTGCCGCTGAGGCTGCTGCCCGTGAGAACGCCCGTCGCATAGCCGAGGCCAAGGCCAGGGAGGAGAAGGCGAAGGCCGAGGCCCTGGCTGCCAAGGACAAGAAGGAGCGCGAGGCTGCCGAGCGCCGTGCCCGTGAGGCTGAGCAGAACCGACTGGCTGAGGAGCGCCGTGCCGAGGCTGAGGCCCGCGAGCATGCCAAGGAGGTGGCGTCGGCGCGTAAGGAGGTCGACGATGCACTGAAGATGCCTACCGAGGACATGCGTATCAGTGGCAACTTCGAGAGCAACCGCGGGCGACTGCCCATACCGATTACTGGTCCTTACCGTATCGTCAGCCACTTCGGACAGTATAATGTGGAGGGTCTGCGCAATGTGACGCTCGACAACAAGGGCATCAACATCCGTGGCGAGGCTGGGGCCCAGGCCCGCAGCATCTTCGACGGCGAGGTCAGTGCCGTGTTCAGCTTTGGCGGTTCCATGGTGGTCATGGTGCGCCATGGCAGTTACATATCTGTCTACTGTAACCTGTCGAGTGTCAACGTGCACCGGGGTCAGAAGGTCAGCACGCGACAGTCGTTAGGACGTGTGGGGCAGGACAACATCCTGCAGTTCCAGCTTCGCAGGGAAACAGCGAAGCTCAACCCTGAGAGCTGGCTGGGAAGATAAGGCGCCCTGTGCCTTATACTTAATATCTAATTAATTCTGTATAAGTTTCAATTGCCTTTTCTATCTCGCTGAGGCAGATATACTCATCGGCGCTGTGGCTTCGGCTGCTTTCTCCAGGCCCTAGCTTCAGCGAGTGGAAAGGCATCAGGGCCTGGTCGCTGAGGGTGGGGGAACCGAAGGGGTTCATGCCCATGCGGATGCAACGCTGCACCAGCGGGTGGCCGACAGGAATATGTGATGACGACAAGCGGAAGGAGCGAGCCTTGAGCTCGCTCTTCTTCATGTGCTTCTGCAGGAAGGAGAAGAGGTACTCGTTCTGGTAGTATTCGTTGGTACGGACGTCGATGACGAAGTGACACTCGTCGGGGATGACGTTATGCTGGGTGCCGCTGTTGAGTACCGTCACCGTCATCTTCGTCGCACCCAGCAGGGGGCTCTCCTTCTTGAACGTGTAGTCACGGAGCCAGAGCAGGTCGTCGAGGGCTTCGTAGATGGCGTTGACACCTTCGTCGCGGGCGGCATGGCCGCTCTTGCCATGAGCGACACCGTCGATGACCATCAGACCCTTCTCGGCGATGGCAGGCTGCAAGCCCGTAGGCTCTCCGACGATGGCGACGTTAATCGTCGGCAGCTGGGGAAGGGCGAGCCTGAAGCCGCCTTCGCCGCTTACCTCTTCCTCGCAGGAGGCGAGGTACACCAGGTTGTACGGGTTCTGCGCGGAAGAACCACGCAGCACACGGTATGCCGCCAACAGGCTCACCAGACCGCCCCCGCAGTCGTTGGCACCGAGTCCGTAGAGCCGGTCGCCCTCGATGCTTGGCATGAAGGGGTCGCGTGTCCACGTACTGACGGGCTGCACCGTATCAATATGTGCATTGAGCAGCAGGGTGGGCTTGTCGGGGTTTAGCTCCTCGCAGACGAGAATATTGTTACCGATGCGCTGGCAGGGCAGGCCGCATGTGCCGATGAAATCGGTTAAAACATCTGCTGCCGCACCTTCTTCCCGGCTGATGCTGGGCGTGCTGATGAGCCGTTTTAACAGCTCAACGGCTTCTTCTGTGTATGGCTTGATATTCATAATTGATGCAAAGATACGAAGAATTTCTCATTTCTCATTTCTCTTTTCTATATTTTTTTGTACCTTTTACTGCGTAGAAAGTACTTTCGTTTGAAAATAAAAAGAAAAACGGGTTTTCCTTTTGTATTTTGCTCACTTATTCGTACCTTTGCACCTAAATAATAAGAGAGAGGCTTATGCAAACGAATTGTCACATGTCGGTGCTGGTGCACGAACAGGCGAAGAAGTATGGTGACCGCGAGATGCTGTTATATCAGGATTTCGGTGGGAAGGAGTGGAAGTCACTGTCATGGAAAGAGGTATCGCAGACGGTGATGCAGGTGTCGAACGCCCTGCTGAACCTTGGGGTGAAACCGCAGGAGAAAATTGGTATCTTCTCCCAGAACTCCGTGCAATATATAGAGTGTGACTTCGGCGCCTGGGGCATACGGGCCGTTACCATTCCGTTCTATGCTACCAGCTCGGAGCAGCAGATTCAGTTTATGGTCAATGATGCCAAGGTGCGCTACCTCTTTGTAGGCGAGCAGGACCAGTACGACAAGGCACGCAGGGTCTTCTCGCTCTGCCCTACGCTGGAACGCATCATCGTGTTCGACCCGCAGGTGCATATCTCGTCGCACGACCCCAATGCGGTTTACTTTGCTGACTTCCTGAAGCTGGGCGATGGTCTGCCCCGCCAGACCGAGGTGGAGAAGCTGCAGCAGGAGGCGACGTTCGACGATGTGGCAAATATTCTCTATACCAGTGGCACTACGGGCGACTCAAAGGGTGTCATCCTGACGCATGGGCAGTTCCATGCCGCTTTCGAAGCGAACCATAAGTGTGTGCCCGTAGGCGAGAAGGACCGCATCATGAACTTCCTGCCCTACACGCATATCTTTGAGCGCGGATGGGCTATCCTCTGTATCACCGAGGGTGCTACGCTGATAGTCAATACCTACCCGCTGCAGGTACAGCAGTCGATGCGTGAGACCCATCCCACCTGTATGTCGGCAGTGCCGCGCTTCTGGGAGAAGGTGTATATGGGTGTCATGGACAAGATAGACCATTCGAGTGCCGTACAGCGTAA
>JAEEGL012331219.1_pt1 | contig 27575 bp, 29 predicted proteins | sample 9134231 | NCBI WGS metagenome assembly JAEEGL01 (sample SAMN16246548, study PRJNA631951) | gut metagenome | biome: gut microbiome; feature: rumen; material: fiber-attached | host: Bos | place: Iran: Karaj | collected 2018-10
TAATTAAAGTATATACTAATTTTAACGAATCAATCTTGGGAGGATTTCCTGCTTTGCGAGGGTCCCAGGATGAAGAGAAAGGAAATCATATATGGCAGTTAGTGTCGATATGAAGGCTCTGCTCGAAGCTGGTGCTCATTTTGGGCACAAGACCAGCCGCTGGCATCCAAAAATGGCTCCATACATTCACAGCAAACGTGGTGATGGCCACATTATTAACCTAGAAAAGACTGTAGAAGGTCTTGATTGCGCTCTTCCAAAGATCACTGAGATCGTAAAGGGCGGCAAAAAAGTACTCTTTGTTGGTACTAAGAAGCAAATGAAAGATGCAGTGAAGGAAATCGCTGAATCTGTAGAAATGCCTTACGTAACCGTACGTTGGGTTGGTGGTACTCTTACAAACGTAGAGACCGTAAACCGCCAAATCAAGAAACTAAAAGATTTGGAGCGCCGCATGGCTTCTGGCGAACTCGAAAATCGCTACTCTAAGCTTGAAGTTCAAAGATTCCAAGAGGAAATCGACCTACTTAACGAACGCTATGGTGGTATCAAAGATATGACCGAGCAACCAGCTGCTATCATCGTAATTGATGCTATCGAAGATAAGAATGCAATCAAAGAAGCTAAAAATCTTGGTCTTCCAGTATTTGCTCTTACCGATACCAATGTCGATCCTTCTGTAATCGACTATGTCATTCCTATGAACGATGACTCTATCAAAGCTACCAAACTTGTACTTGGCTACTTTGCTGAAGCAGTAAAAGAAGGCAAAAAATAATTAATTAGGAGGCAAAAATGGCTGATATTTCCATTGAACAAATCAAAAAACTAAAAGAACTCTCTGGCGTTGGTCTTACTGATGCTAAAAAAGCTCTCGTAGAAGCTGATGGCGATTTTGACAAAGCTCTTGAAGCTATGCGCAAAAAAGGTCTTACCAAAGCTGAGAAACGTGGCGATCGCGAGACTCGCGAAGGTGTTATCGACGCTTACATTCACGATGGCCGTCTCGGTGCAATCGTAGAAGTAAACTGTGAGACTTCTTTCGTAGCAAAGACTGATGAGTTCAAGACTTTGGCTCACCAAATCGCTATGCAAGTAGCTTCTATGGCTCCACTTTACGTTTCTGAAGAAGATATTCCAGAAGAAGTAAAGGCTGCTAAGATGAAAGAGTTAGAGGCCAACTTCAAGGGTCCAGAGAACATGAAGGAGCAAATCCTTGCAGGACAGGCTAAGAAAGCTTTTGCTGACAAAGTTCTTTTGAACCAACCATACATTCTTGATGATTCTAAGACTGTAGAACAATTCATCAAAGAAGCTATCGCAAAGACTGGTGAAAATATCACCGTCCGCCAATTCAAGCGTATTGAACTTGGTGTAACAGAATAGTAACAAAAATACCCATTCGAGGAGATCCGGAGCCTGGCAAGGCGAGGACGAGCGCGCGAGCCCCGTGGCGACGGGAGCGAGCGACGCGCTCCGAGAATGGGTTTTTTGTTGCTTTCATGTTATAATAAGTTTAATAAACTAAGGAGTTTTTATGTTTGACACCAATGAAGATAAGAAGAAGATGGAAGAAGTCATTGAGCGCTTCAAAGACGAAATGAAAAAAGTTCGTACTGGTCGTGCTCACCCAGACATGCTTGCTGGTATCAAAGTTGAATGCTATGGCCAATATATGCCTCTAAACCAAGTAGCAAATATCACCGCCGCAGATGCAACTCTTCTTGTGATCACTCCTTTTGATCCTACTAATATTCAATCTATTGCTGCTGCAATTCGTGCAGACCAATCTTTGGGGCTCAACCCAGCCGATGATGGCCGTGTAATTCGTGTACCAATTCCAGCTCTTACCGAGGAACGTCGCAAGGAAATCGTAAAGAACGCTTCCCAAAAAGTAGAGAACGCAAAAGTTGCGCTCAGAAATATCCGTGAAGACGCAAGAAAAGCCGTAAAAATCGCCACCGAGATGAGCGAAGATATCAAAAAACGTGCCGAAAAAGAGATTGATGATCTTACCAAAGAATTTAGTGATAAGGTCGATGCCGAATTCAAAGCAAAATCCGATGATATCATGAAGTTGTAATTACCATGACAGAATTAAAACATTTAGGCGTTATTTGTGATGGCAACCGTAGATGGGCCAAGGAAAAAGGTCTTCCTACCATCAAAGGCCATGAAAAAGGTTTGTCCGCCATCGAGGATTTGATCACTGCTGCCGATGCGGCTGGTATTCCTTTTATTTCTTTCTACGTTTTTAGTACCGAAAACTGGAATCGCTCCGTTGAAGAGGTTAGCTACTTAATGGGGCTAATCAAACTCAAGGTTATGGGGCTTGCCAAAAGTCTAAAAGAAAAGAATGGCAAGCTAGTGATTCTAGGCTCTAAAAAGGGTGTCGATCCAAAGATTTTAAGTATGCTTGAGAAGGCCGAAGAAATTACTAAGGAATGTACTGGCATTACCGTAGGGATTTGTTTTAACTACGGTGGGGAACTAGAGATTGCCGAGGCCGCCACAATCGCAGCTGAAGTTGAAAAAGAAATTACTCCTGAAACCATCAGAAAACATCTCTATCATCCAGAAATTCCAGACGTAGACATGGTAGTTCGTACTTCCGGCGAGGAACGCATTTCTGGTTTTATGCTTTGGCGTGCATCTTACGCAGAGTTTTTCTTTATGAAAAAGTACTTCCCAGACATTGTTCCGGAAGATATTGATGTAATCATCAAAGAATACGAAAACCGCCATCGTAGATTTGGTAAATAATGATATAATTGGCTTATGGATATATTTTTAGGTGTTGTTGTCGGTTTGATTGTGCTGATGTTCCTTGTAACGGCACATGAATTTGGCCATTTTATCATGGCCCGCAGAAACGGTGTAAGGGTACTTGAGTTTGGGATTTGTTTCCCACCTAGGGCAATCGCTTGGGTAAAAGACCCAAAAACAAAAAAATGGACTCGTATCCCAAAAAAGGACTGGAAAAAGCCCCAAGAAGGACTGATTTTTAGCTTGAACTGGCTACCAATTGGTGGTTTTTGTCAGATGGATGGCGAGTCTGCTTCAGACACACGCGATGGTACTTTTGGCAAGTCTAACTTTTGGAGTAAAACCAAAATCCTCTTTGGCGGCGTAGCCATGAACTGGATCATCGCTATATTTATCTTTACTATCCTAGCCTGGACTGGCATGCCAGAATTCTTGGAGAACCAATTTACTATCGATGCAGACACTCGTGTAGATGCTGTGCCAGTTGAAGTATCCTCAGTTCTTGAAGGCTCTCCGGCCGAAAAGGCAGGGCTAAAAACCGGTGACTTGATTTTGTCGGTAGATGGCAACGTTTATTATCATGCTAGCGAAATCACGGATTATAACGACACTAAAAAAGGCGAGGAAGTAACCTACAAATTGAAGCGTGGCGAAGAAGAGATTGATACTCCTGTCACTTTAAACCCTGATGGTTCCGAATATCTTCTTGGTATTACAATGAAGACTACTCAAACCCTTAGTTATTCCACTTGGTCTGCACCAATCGTAGGCGTAGGGCTCACCGCACAGCTCACAGGAGAAACATTCAAGGGTGTTGGCATTATGCTCTGGAATCTGATTTCTGGCGTTGGCTCACAGTTTAGTTTCGACGCTACAGTTCGCGAAAACGGCCAAGCCGCCATTTCTGAAGTTGGCGATTCCGTGTCTGGTCCAGTAGGAATTATTGGCGTTTTGTTCCCATCATTTACGTCCGCCGGTCCTACCAACCTCGCTTTTCTCACGGCCCTCATTTCCGTATCACTTGCCTGTATGAACGTTCTACCAATCCCAGCGCTTGATGGTGGCAGATGGCTACTTATCGCTATTTACAAAATTCGCCGCAAAAAATTATCCAAAGAAACTGAAGAAAAAATCGTCTCACGTGCGATGATGGTGCTTCTTGCGCTCATTTTCATCGTAACAATTCTAGATATTACAAGGTTTTTCTAAATGAAGAAAGCGCGCTTAAAATTGCCGGTTACAGTATTACTTATGCTGGCCTGGGTTTTTGCCGCAACAGTCGTAGGTCAGGTTGTAATGGGCTATCTTTTAGTCTTCTTTATCGGAAAAGAGCAATTCGTCCAACCGATGTGGACTGGAGTTTATTCCGCCTTGTCGTATTTACTCTCACTTTTTTTGGTAGTATTTGTGCCACAGAAATTAATCGAAAAATGGAAAATCACAAGGGAAGAACTGGGTCTTAAAGACTTGCCAACCTGGACCGATATCGGGCTTGCTCCGATTGGATTCTTTATCGCGACGATTTTATCTGGGCTTCTAGTCTCTATTTTTAGCAATTTCTCATGGTTTGACGCTGAAGCCACCCAAGAGATTGGTTTTAGTTATTACTTGATTGGATTTGATAGAATTATTGCATTCCTATCCCTCGTAGTGATTGCTCCAATTGCCGAAGAAATCATCTTCCGCGGCTGGCTATATGGACTAATGCGAAAGAAAACTTCCGTAAAACTAACTCCGGTTTGGTCCATGATTTTATCCTCGATTCTAGTGTCACTGTTATTTGGCTTGGTCCATTTCCAATGGAACGTATCTGTAAACGTATTTGCAATGTCCCTTGTTCTTTGTGGGCTCCGTGAGATTACGGGTACCATTTATGCCGGTATTTTGATGCATATGATCAAAAATGGTGTAGCGTTTTGGCTACTTTATGTAGTAGGCATCCATTAAAAAACCGCGCCTTAAGCGCGGTTTTTAGTGTGTTAGATGTTTTTCCAACGGTCAATGTAGAACTTATACCAGCTAAGAGCTGAATTGTTGCTCCTTTTCTGAAATTCAAAGGTGTTCTTATAGCTCGTATTAATATCTTTCATGTCGAGCTCTTGGCCTTGATACAGAATAATACAGTCCGGGCCATTCATAAAGAGTGCCTCTGCAACCTTGATTGGACTCACGCCAAGTGTGCTTGTAATTCTTTTCGATCCGTATGTCTCCAGGCTTATGGCTGTTTTAGGAATAGTGCAAGCCTTTGAAACACGATGAACCAAAGTTTTGAGAGGGTCATCTTCGCTTTCTATGTCTTTTATGCGGAGATTGTCTACGAAGTTGACCGGCGTGTCTTTGAACTTTTCAAAATTGTAATCATCGTTAGGATCGTCACTGCTACCGATTATTAAAAACGGCTTAACACCTCCACGATGTTCATTACTTGGGAGCCCCATGGAGAAAAGTTCATTTACAACGGTAATCATAGTTTCGCTCTTCATCTTGTCAGCAATTAGATAGAACCCATCGGTTTCATTGGTAACGAAATACGTAGCAGTTCTATATAATTCATAGATTGGTGTGTAGTCTTCATGCAAATCAACGTTGATATCTAAGTCTACAATCATTTTCATGCCTTCTTCTTGAACAGCTTCTCTAAAATCATGATACTTATAAATTAATTTGCCTTCACATAATGAATCCGGGTTGCCATTCGCACGCAATAGAACATGTGTAACTCCAAGTTCCTTCATCATCGGGATCTGCTTCATTTTTGTATCATAATCATTAACCTGCAGCGGCCACATCTCATAAACTAACACTTTGTCCATTTCTTTTCACCCCCTTGTTGGAAAAAATATTAAAGTGCTAAACTTTTAATATAATATCATATTTTCTCTGTTTTTTCAATAAATATAGAGACAATATGTGATATAATGTAGGCATGAAACTATCAAAATCTTTTATCAAAACCTTGCGCGATGCGCCAAAGGACGAAACCGCTAGAAACGGTGCACTCCTCACTCGTGCAGGCTACATTCACAAAGAGATGGCTGGCGTGTATGATTATTTGCCACTAGGTCTCCGCGTAATCGAGAATATTAAAAACATAATCCGTGACGAATTAAACAAGCTGGGCTGCCAAGAAGTTTTGATGTCTGCTCTTCAAAACCCAGAACCATGGGAAAAGACTGGACGCTTTTCTGACTCAGAAGTAGACATTTGGTTTAAGACTGAGCTTTCTGCCGGCGGCGTACTTGGCCTTGCTCCTACCCACGAAGAGCCAATCACGGAAATGCTAAAAAGCTACATTTCATCTTACAAAGATTTGCCACTTGCCGTCTATCAATTCCAGACCAAGTTCAGAAACGAACTCCGTGCCAAATCTGGCATTCTTCGCGGCCGTGAATTCTTGATGAAAGATCTATATAGTTTCCATACCTCAGAAGAGGATCTTGATAAGTTTTATGCCGAAGTAGAAGGTGCATATGCACGTATTTTCGATAGACTCGGCCTTGGCGCTGACACTTTTGAGACCTTTGCTTCTGGTGGTATTTTCTCTAAGTATTCTCACGAGTACCAGACTTTCTTGCCAGTTGGCGAAGACACCGTTTACTATAACGAAGATAAGTCTACTGTGCTAAATAAAGAGGTTTACAACGATGAAGTCTTGAATGATCTTGGTGTAGCAGGGCAAAGCTTTTCCGAAACTACTGCCGCTGAGGTGGGTAATATCTTTAAACTTAAATTCAAATACTCTGAACCACTAGGTCTTAAATATGGCGATGAAAACAACGAGCAAAAAGTTGTTTACATGGGTTGCTATGGCATTGGCGTATCCCGCGTAATGGGCGTAATCGCCGAGAAATTTGCAGACGACAAGGGTCTAGTCTGGCCAGAATCAGTAGCTCCATTTAAGTATTATCTCGTAGCTATCGGAGACGAGGGGACCAAAGTCGCCGACGAACTATATGCTTTAAATGAAGACGCTATTATTTACGATGATCGTGACGCTCGCCCGGGCGAAAAGTTTGCCGATGCTGAACTCATGGGTATTCCGCACCGCATCGTTGTATCAGGGAAGACCTTGGAAAAAAGCGCGGTTGAAATTACCGACAGAGCGACTGGCGAATCTAAGCTAATTAGCCTAGACGAAGTAAAAACACTATTGACTAAATAAGTTATATTCTGTATATTTTAAAAGGTATTACAGAAGTGGAGCAAAATAATGATTAAGAAAAGCATTAGTCTTACCGCGGAAGGTAAGAAAGAGCTCGAAAAAGAGCTTGATGAACTCATTAAAGGCCGTCCAGCTATTGCTGAGCGTATTGCTACTGCACGCGCATTTGGTGATTTGTCTGAAAACGAAGAGTACAGTTCTGCTAGAAACGAACAAAAAATCGCTGAGGGCCGTATTCTCGAGATCCAAGATATTTTAAAAAATGCCAAACTCATTCGTGGTGGCAGCAAGAATTCCGTATCTCTAGGTGCAACCGTGGTGCTTGATATGGGTGGCAGAAAAGTTGAATACACTTTGGTTGGCCCAACTGAAGCAAACCCACTTGAAGGCAAGATTTCTAATGAATCCCCAATCGGCAAGTCTGTCATGGGTCATAAGGCTGGTGAGTCTTTTGACTTCAATGGCAAAACAGTGAAAATTGTAGAGATTAAATAATAAGGCAAATTATTCGCGTTTCACTACGCGCCAGGAAACCACTCCAGATTTTTGACGAATTTTTTGCGCTACGCCCCACCCCCTCGCGACAAAAATTCTAAAATCTGTTCGTGACTTCTTGGGCTAGTTCAGTGCTCATAATTTGCTTTATTAATTTAATCTGTTATAATTACACTATGTTACTTGAAGACTATAGAAACGAAAGACTTAAAAAACTTGAAGAGTTAAAGGCTCGTGGAATTGATCCATATCCTGCCAAAAGCCACAGAAACACCAAGATTTCTGATGTGGTGGATCATTTTGACGAAAAGCAGGGCCAAGAGGTGACTATTGCTGGCCGTATTGTTGCAATTCGTTCTTTCGGTAAATTAGTCTTTATTAAACTTCGTGACTACTTTGGTGAAGTCCAAATCTTTATGAAGGCCTCTTCTGAAGAAACTCCAGAAGGTATGCTTGGCGCTAAGGATGTTAGACTTCTAGACCTTGGCGACTTTATCGAAGCTACTGGTAAAGTAGATAAATCTCAAACTGGTGAGATTTCTGTATTTTCTGATTTTGTGAGACTCTTAACCAAGGCTATTCGCCCACTTCCTGAGAAATTTACCAATAAGGAAGAGCGCTACCGTCGCCGTTATGTTGACATGAATGTAAATCCAGAAGTTCGCGAAAGACTCGTTCGCCGTTCTAAATTCTGGCAGGCTACTCGCGACTTTATGAATGCACACGGCTTTATCGAAGTAAACATTCCAGTGCTAGAACACACCACTGGTGGTGCCGATGCAACTCCGTTTACCACTCACATGAATGCACTTGATGAAGATTTTTATCTACGTATTTCTCATGAGCTACCTCTTAAACGTCTGCTTGGCGGTGGTTTTGAAAAAGTTTACGACATTGGCCCACGCTTTAGAAATGAAGGTGTAGACGACGAACATTTGCCAGAACACATCGCATTTGAGTCTTATGCTGCTTACGAAGATTACGAAGACGGCATGAAGCTCTATGAGGAAATGATTAAATATGTCGCTAAGGAAACTTGGGGTACGCTCAAATTCAACGTTGGTGGTTTTGAAATCGACCTAGACTGCGAGTGGCCACGTGTTCGCTATGCAGATTTACTTAAAGAAAAATTCGGCGTAGACGTATTTAATCCAGACCGTGAACAACTCGTGAAGATTTTGAAAGAAAACGGCGTAGAAGTAGACGAAAAGACTACTACAAACCATCTTATTGATAACGTTTGGAAACTCATACGCAAAACTTCTGCTGGCCCATACTGGCTAATTGAAGAGCCTTTGTCTCTAAGCCCACTCGCAAAGATTGTACCAGAGCGTCCACTCGTAACCCAAAGGTTCCATCCAATTATTGCTGGTACCGAAATGGGCAATGGTTATTCTGAGCTAAACGATCCTTTGGATCAATTAGACCGCTTCAACGAACAACAAGCCGCACGCGATGCTGGCGACGACGAAGCACAAATGCTTGATATGGATTTCGTAGAAATGCTTGAATATGGTATGCCACCAGCCTGTGGTTGGGGCAACTCCGAAAGAAACTTCTGGCTCCTTGAAGGCGTACCAGGCAGGGAAGCAGTACCATTCCCAACTATGAAGACAAAAGAAGATTAAAACTCAATTTGCTTAACATGAGATTTAGCGCCATGAGAAATCGTGACGCTAGTTTTTGGCACATTGAAGTATTTTGAAATCATTTTAATCAGTGCGGTATTAGCCTCGCCATCATGTGGCTTGGCGCGAAGATATACAGTATATTCGTTTTCACCCGTCTCCACAATCTTTTCCTGCGATGAGCCTGGTTTTACGGTAACTAATATTTTTGACATATATATATTATATACTATTTGATATAATCAAGTTATGCCTGAATTCAAACTTGTTTCTAAATACCAGCCAACTGGTGACCAACCGGCAGCTATTAAACAGCTGACGAGTGGGCTTTTAACGGGCACAAAAGAGCAAACCTTGCTAGGTGTTACGGGCTCTGGCAAGACTTTTACGATGGCAAATATCATCCAGAATGTTCAAAAACCTACACTTATTCTGGCCCATAACAAAACTCTTGCTGCACAGCTATATTCCGAGATGCGTGAGTTTTTCCCAGAAAACCAGGTCCATTATTTTGTAAGTTATTTCGATTATTATCAGCCAGAAGCATATATTGCATCCACCGATACTTACATTGAAAAAGACTCCGCGATCAATGACGAGATCGACAGGCTTCGTCACGCATCAACTGAGGCGCTTCTTACTCGCCGCGACACCATCATTGTCGCATCGGTATCTTGTATTTATGGCATCGGTTCACCAGAACACTACCTTGAAATGTCTTTTGAGATCGCTAAAAACGACCCAGTCTCACAACTAGACTTTATTAGGAAACTTGTAGAAATCCAATATCACAGAAACGACCTCGCATTTGAACGTGGCAATTTCCGCGTGATGGGTGACACGATTGACCTATATCCAGCCAATGGTGAGTATGCCTATAGATTTGAGTTTGGTTTTGACACGCTCGAGGAAATCAAAATCGTAGACCCACTTACTTTTGAAACGCGTGAAAAGCCAGAAAAACTCCACATCTTCCCGAATACTCACTACGCTACGCCAAAGGACCAGCTCGAAAAAGCGCTTGATTCTATTCGCGCAGAGTTTAATGAGCGCTTGGCATACTTTAAAGAACACGATAAATTCTTGGAGGCAGAGAGATTATCTCAACGAACCAAGTATGACCTTGAAATGCTCGAGAATACCGGCTTTGTAAAGGGAATTGAAAACTATTCTCGCCACCTAGACGGTCGCAAGCCGGGCCAGCCACCTTCCACTTTGCTCGATTTCTTCCCGGATGATTTCTTGATGATTATCGATGAGTCACATATGACTTTGCCGCAAGTTCGCGGTATGTACAATGGTGACCATGCTAGGAAACTTACGCTCGTAGATTATGGCTTCCGCCTGCCAAGTGCTCTAGATAACCGCCCACTTACCTACGGCGAGTTCCAGTCGCACATCAACCAGGTGATTTACGTTTCTGCTACTCCGGGCGAGTATGAGCTTGAAAACTCTCCAAAGCCAGCCGAACAAGTGATTCGCCCAACCGGTCTTCTTGACCCAGAAATCGAAGTAAGAAAAAGTGAAGGTCAAATCGATGACCTCATGGAAGAAATTGATCAGCGTATCGCCAAGGGCCAACGCACACTTATCACCACACTTACTAAGCGCATGGCCGAAGATCTCACGGACCATTTAAAAGAACGCGGTGTCAAAACTGCCTACATTCATTCTGATATCGATACGCTCGAGCGCGGTGATATCTTGCGTGATCTTCGTGAAGGCGTTTATGACGTGCTTGTTGGCATCAATCTTCTTCGCGAGGGCTTGGATCTGCCAGAAGTATCACTCGTAGCAATTCTAGATGCAGATAAAGAAGGTTTCCTCCGCTCAGAATCTGCGCTCATTCAAACTATCGGCCGCGCTGCTCGCCACGTTGAAGGTAAAGTCATCATGTATGCAGATTTTATTACCGAGAGCATGGAGAAGGCGATTTCCGAAACTAATCGTCGCCGCAAAATTCAAATGGACTATAATACCGAGCACAACATTACTCCAACTTCCATTCAAAAAGAAGTTTCACTCGGACTTCGTGCTATCATTCCAGAAAAACAAGTTGAGAACAAACTTGATATTAAGCGCATTCCAAAAGATGAGCTACCAAAACTCGTGAAGCAACTCTCTTCCGAAATGCAGCTTGCTGCTGCCAACCTTGAGTTCGAAAAGGCCGCTGCGCTTCGCGATGAGATCGCCAAAATCAAAGAAGTTATGCTATAATATATGTATGCAAAGTGTGGGCACTCTTGAGATTGAAAGGCTGCGCCGCAGAATTCGTGCTTGCGACTTTCTTTCTGTTGCCCAAATATATTTAAAAGACAACTTCTTACTGACTCGTCCACTTTCCGTAGATGACATCAAACCAAGGCTGCTCGGCCACTGGGGCACTTGTCATGGTATTAATGTGGCTTACACCAACATGAAATATCGCTACCGCAATGACCCAAACTTTTCTTTTGTACTGGGTCCTGGGCATGGTTTTCCGGCACTCCAAGCAAATCTATTTCTAGACGGTGAGCTTGCTAAAGTAGACGAAAAAGCCAAAGTAAATATGGCTGGCGTAGAATACATTTGCAAGAGCTTTTCTTGGCCAGATGGTTTTCCATCACACGCAAGCCCATTCACTCCAGGCATTATTACTGAAGGCGGCGAACTAGGCTATGCACTTGCCAATGCTTATGGCGTAGCTCTTGGCCATCCAGAAAAAACCATCGCAGTACTTATTGGTGATGGCGAACTAGAAACTGCTACAGCAATTGATTCTTTGAATTTACATAATCTACTTGATTCTAATAAAAACGGCAAGGTTATTCCAATTCTACATCTCAATGGTTACAAAATTTCTGCACCATCAATCTATGCAAGAAAATCCGAAAGAGAATTAAATGAAATGATTCGTGGTTTTGGATTTAACCCGGTTGAAATTTTGGGTGATGATCCAGAAGAATTCCAAGCAGCTCTAAATAAAGACGTAGAAAATGCCTTCTATATTCTAAAAACTGAAAAGGGTGCCACTGGGCCAAACCGTCATCAGGAAGCACACCAAGTACCACTCAAAAACCCTACTTCGGACGAGGAAGAGCTAAGAAAACTCGAGGACTGGCTAAAATCTTATCACATGGACGAGTTAATTAGACCAAAGGAGACTGTATGATAGATCGTGTAGAAAGTCCGGGAGCAGAACTGTACTCACCAGCCAAGAAGTTTGGATCTCTCATGGCTGAAGAGTTTAAAAAGAATCCAACGTTCTATTTCTTCTCACCAGACGAAACCACTTCTAATAAATTCGACGAGGTATTTGACGTTGAAAAACGCGCTTGGGCAAACCTCGAGAAAAAGGGGTGGGACTTACCAGAATCCGAGAACGGGCGCATTATTGAAATGCTCTCTGAGAACGTTTTATTCTCCGTAATGACCGGACATTTAAATAACGGCGAGAAAGCCATGATGGGAAGCTACGAAGCTTTCTATTCAGTGGTTGCTTCGCAAATTTTGCAACAAATTAAGTTCTACAAGCAATTAAAACAAGTGCCTTGGCGTGAATCAATGCCAGCCACTAATCTTCTTTCTACTTCTACTTGTTGGAGACAAGACCACAATGGTTTTACGCATCAATCACCGGCTCTAATCTCTACTTTGCTCTCATCGCCTTCAAATCTTGCAAACTGTATCTTTCCAGTGGACGACGTAGCAGCCGAAGAAGCCTATAACTTCATGATGAATTCCACAAATGTTGTAAATCTTACAACATTTAATAAGAACGACGAGCCAAGATATATTGATTCGCATCATGCTAAGTTTCAATACGATAATGGTGGCGCGTCAATCTTTGGTTTTGTTTCCGACGATAACCCTGACTTTATATTAACTGCCGCTGGTGATATTCCAACTCACGAAGCACTTGAAGCTATTAAAATTTTGAAGTCTGACATGCCGGACATTAAACTCAGATTTATTGGCATCAATACACTGAGTTACCGTGCCATTGGCACGACGGACAATAAACTCTCTCAAGAGAAGTTTGACGATATGTTTACTACCGATAAATATATTATCGCTAATTTCCATGGTTATCCAGAAACGCTTGAAACGATTCTCGAAAACTATGCAGACCGTGACAGAATCCGCGTACACGGCTTTAATGAAGAAGGTTCTACCACCACACCATTTGAAATGCTAAGACGAAATAAAGCTTCTCGCTACGACCTTGCTATTGATATTGCCACGATTTGTGGGCGCATGGATCTAGTGGTAAAATACGAGAAGGTGCTAGAAGAGAATCACACTCACGCTGTGAATTTTGGCGAAGATTTGATACAATAAGCCTCATGGAATTATTTATTTTAATTATTACTCTCGCGATACTTGCGGAGACAACATTTTTATCAATCAAAAAATTTAAACCAGGGCAAGGCAACAAGCGTAAAATCTACGTAGACACATCCGCTCTAATCGACGGCCGCATCCTAAATATAGCTAGGAGTGGATTTGTTGACGGAGATTTCATCGTGCTAAAAAGCGTACTTTTAGAACTCCAGCTTCTCGCCGATGGCAAAGACTCAGAAAAGAGAACTAGGGCAAGGGCAGGGCTTGAAACCGTTTCTGAACTCGAGCGCGTAATTAATGTAAACACCGAAATCATTGATGATGGTGAGGGTCACAAAAAAGTTGATGAAGAGCTCTTAAAATACGCCAAGGAAAATAAAGGCACCATTCTAACCCTTGATTACAACCTAATCAAAGTTGCAGAAGCCGAAAGAATTGAAACTTTGAACATCAACGATCTCGCTTTGGCTCTTAGGAACGAATTCTTGCCAGGCCAAAAAATGAGCCTAAAAATCATGGACAAAGGTTCTGGCAAGGGACAAGGTGTGGGGCATCTTCCAGATGGCACCATGGTAGTTGTAGATAATGCAGCAAACAAAATTGGCAAAGAATTAACTGTAGAATTTGTAAAATTCCACGAAACTAGCGCCGGAAAAATGATCTTCGCGAGAATTGCTAGCTCGCGAAGAAAATCCTAAAGTTGATTTGAAGTAGCAACGTATCCAGCAGAGTCGGAGACGTTTACTTTGATGCTTTGTTCTGAGCCGGTGAGAGTATAGCCGGTGATTGTGCCGCCTGCAGCAGGAATCACGGCGCCAGAGACTGCTTCGCCATCTACGTAGAGAGTTGCACCAGTGATAGAGTATGAACCCTTGGTAATAGTAGCAATAATGCTAGTACCGCTCTTGCTAATTGATACGGAAGGTGGAGTATAGTCACAGGTATCAGTTACATCATAGTTGTATGGTTCTGGAGCAGTAACAGTATCTTTACCAGTAATTGGGTCGGTTACCTTCGTGATTTCTACGCCAATCTTGTAAGCTTCAGCAGTACAGTCAGTTGCAAGCAAATGATTGTAGCGGTTGAAGGTTGCAGTTTCTTTGGCAATACCAGAGTTCTTTTGAGCATTAAACCAGCTTGGCCAAATATCGGTTTTGCCGTTTACTGTGAGTCTTTGGATACCAGCAGGTTGTACTGGTTGATCGCCAGAGTGCCACTTACCATCTGGTTCGTAAACCTCTTTGTGAGCACGTTCCATGAATTCGTGTACAACATAGCGGACAGGGTCACCAGAACCGGTGCCACTATTTCTAAATCCAGCACCATCGTGGTTACCATTCCATACGAAGGTTGAAAGTGCAGTAGAATAGCTTTCAATGAGGGAGTCTTTTACGACAGCAGAGTTGTTGGTGGTGGTAGTACCAGTCTTGGTAGCAGTCCATACACCTGGAATGTTAAAGCCGGTAGTACTGTTTGACCACCTAGCGCTACGATCGGAAAGAATGCTTGAAATCATATATGCAACTTGTGGGTCAACTACTCTAGTAGCTGGAGAATCTGTCCAGGATTCAATTACGTCGCCAGTTGAGTTTTTGACTTCCAAAATGTAGGCAAGGTCTTTATAAGAACCGCCACGAGCAAGGGAAGCATAGGCATTTGCGTGCTCAACCATGCGAATACCACAACCAGAACCGATTGCGATAGAAAGGCCATAGTATCTATCAGCATCAGCACAGTAGGTCTTGTCACCAAGTGCGTGAGCGATTTCTAGAGAGTTTTCTATACCATTAATATAGAGAGCTTTTACTGCAGCAATGTTCAAAGAGTGACCAAGTGAGAAGCGGATCGTAACGTTACCATAGAAGGTGTTCGTTGCGTTGGTCATACAGTTTTTACGAGCATTGTTACAATAGAGCTTATCAATATTTTCGTCTTTTAGAATGGAGCCAGGACCATAGTTGATGCCTTCACGTTGCATGAAGAGCGGTGAGTAATCGAGAATAGGCTTAATAGAAGAACCAGGTTCGATGACGGAGTCTGTGGTTACATTAAGCTCACCATAGGTAGGGTTGGTAAAGTCGGCAGAACCTACCATAGCAATTACTTGTGAGGTTTCTACATCTACAGAAACTAGTGCTAGGTTGTCTGTACCATTCTTGTAGAGATGGCCAGTACCTGTGCGGATAGCATCTTCGGCGATTTTTTGAGCACGAAGATCAAGTGTGGTCTTGATAGTCCAACCACCAGCACGCATGGTAGAAATACCATACTTATCTTCGAGCTGTTTTCTAACTTCGAGGACAAAGTGTGGGGCCTTTGCGTCGGCATATTGATTTGATTCAGGTCTAATCGTATCAAGAATAGCAACTTGCTTGGCTTCTTCGGCTTCTTCTTTAGTGATGAAGCCCATCTCGGCCATTACATCAAGAGTGTAGTGCTGGCGCCAGAGCAATTCTTCGTGGCCATATTCATTGTATGGATTATAAACGGCAGGGTTGTTTGGAATTGATGCAAGAAGTGCACATTCTGCAAGAGTAAGGTCTTTTGCGGATTTGCCAAAGTAGGTTTGTGCAGCAGATTCTACACCGTTACGGCGACCACCATATGGGGATTGGTTGAGATACATGGTAAGGATCTCTTCCTTGGAGTACATCTTCTCAAGCTCGATTGCGAGAATAAGCTCCTTGATCTTACGAGAAAGACCACCACGGTTTTCGCTTTGTGCTTCGTCGGCAAAGTATACTTGCTTAATCAGCTGCTGGGTAAGGGTAGAACCACCCTGAACCTGCTTACCGGTAATCGTACTAAAGAATGCACGAGTAAGACCAATAAAGTCCACACCAATGTGGCTGCGGAAGTTGCGGTCCTCGATAGCGATGGTAGCGTTCTTCATGTTTTCTGGAATATCTTCGGAATCTACTACAAGACGGTAGTTATCGCTACCGGTATCTTTCCAAAGTACCTCACCATTACGATCTAGGTAAGTGTTAACTGTTTCAGAAATATTCATTTCGTCTAGACGAATTTGGTCAAGGTCTTTCTTGTAATATAGGAATAGACCACCAATAAAGATGATAAAAAGAAGGATACAAGCTGCAAAAAACTTAAGAATTTGTTTTTGCCCACGCCAAGAAAACCACCATTTAAATACACGTTTTGGATGAAGACGAGCAAAGAATCTTTTGACTGGCTCTTTTGGAAGAGTAGCAAGATCTTCGGCCTTGCGGCGTGCCTCGGCTTCTTTTTTTGCTTTGTGCTTATAGCTCAGATTAGTGTATAAATTCACTTTTTTCTTCGCAGTTTTTGTAGTATTTTTCGCCGGTTTTGTATCCTTTTTCGCAGTTTTTCCCGGCAAAATTACTTCAGATTTCTTTTTAACCATGTGTATATTATAACACGTGCTATAATATAATGTATATGAAAAAATTTCGATTTAAGTCCGTAGTTCAACTCGCAAATATGAGACTTTCAGTGAAGTCTGCAGCGATCGTTCTTGCTAGTTCTACGCTTATTTCGGCACTGCTTGGGCTCTTTCGTGACCGTCTTTTAAACTCCTATTATCTCGGCACTTACCCAACCGGTATTGATGCTTACACGGCCGCCTTCACCATCCCAGACTTCATGTTCTTCATCCTCACTTCTGGTGCACTTTCGGTATCATTTATCCCAGTATTTAATCAGCGTTTGGCCGGTGGTAATAAAAAATCCGCCTGGGAAATGTCTTCAAGCCTTCTAAATCTTCTCGCTATCATCACATTTGTGACCAGTATATTAATTATGGTCTTTGCGGATCCTTTAATTCGCTATGTTGTGAGCCCTGGACTTGATGAGTCCGGCATGATTCTTGCTGTCAATATGACACGTGTGATCGCGATTAATCCATTTCTATTTAGTATTGCAACAGTCCTTACTTCTATGCAGCAAGCGGTTGGGCGCTTTGTGTTCTATGCGTTTGCACCTGCTATATATAATATAGGCATTATTATCGGTATCACTTGGTTTACTGGTGGCATCAACCTATTTGGCGTGCAACTCTTTGAAGGCGGCATCATGGGTGTAGCACTCGGTGTTATCCTCGGTGCGATTATGCAGCTAATCGTAGCTCTTATTGGATTATTTGGACTTGGGTTTGATTACGACTTTAAGATTCGTTGGAAAAACCAAGGTTTTCGCACCGTGCTGAAACTCTTGCCAGCACGCTCCTTGGACCAGGGAATAGACTATGTAAACTCAATTGTAAGTACAAACCTATCCTCACGTATGGGCGCAGGTGCAGTGCGTTCCTTTGACCAGGCTACAACACTCCAAATGGTGCCAGTAAACCTTGTTGGCGTAGCTATCTCTACGGCATTCTTCCCAAAACTTACCGAAGAACTAGGCCAAGGGGATGAGCGAGAATTCTATGCAACATTTAGAAAGGCGCTCCGCACAATTATTTGGATTTCACTTCCGGTCGCTGTTATTGCGTTCTTTGCACGTGGCTACGTAGTTAGCTTTATTTCAAACGTCGGCAACAATGATAGTAACGGTACCATTGCGTCAATTCTTGGCATGCTCTGTATTGCTATCTTTGCGAAATCCGTTTTTCATATTGCTTCTCGCGGCTTTTACGCCTGCCAGGACACCAAAACACCATTCATCGTTTCTATCTTTGCAATCGGGCTTACAATTGGTTTGTCCGTACTATTCTATGAACTTGGCCTAGGCGTAGACGGGCTAGGTTTCGCACAATCTATCGGTGCACTATTTGAAATTTTCATCCTTCTGTTTATTTTACAAAGAAGATCCAAAATGCAGCTATTAAACAAGAGCTTCTGGAAAGCAAACTTTAGAATGCTAATTGCAACTGCTGTTGCTGGATGTGTAGCCTTTTCAATGGCAAAATTCTTCCCACTCATGGCAACGGATGCCTCACTTGTAAATACCATTCCAAAATTTATCCTAATCTCGGTCGTATCACTTATCTCTTATGTGGTAGCCAGCTACTTCTTGAATCTTGACGAATCTAAACCAATCATAGATTATGTCAAAAAAATACTTTTTAGAAATGTCAAATAATCTGTTTTGTGTTATAATTTAGATTATGGAAATAACACGCGAGGACATTTTGCATCTCTCTGATTTGTCTGATTTTTCGTTGTCCGATGAAGAAATCAACAAACTTGGTGGAGACCTGCAGGGAATTATTAAATACATTTCACAGCTCGATGAGCTAGACACTGAGAATGTAGAGCCTACATATCAAGTTTTTGAGATGGAAAACGTTTGGCGTGCGGATGAGATTTTGCCACAAGACGCAAACCGTGAACAACTCCTCGCCCTCACTAAAGAAGAAAAAGATAACCAGGTAAAGGTACCAAAGGTATTATAATGAAGATCGCAAATAAAACCGTTACTGCAACGAGACTCGTAAAAGATGCTTTAGAAAAGGCTAAACATTTTGAAGATTACCATATCTTTACTTTCCTAAATGAAGAGGGCGCTCTTAAAAAGGCTGCTCTAATTGACGAGAAAATCGCCCGTGGCGAAGATGCCGGCAAGCTCGCTGGCGTAACCTTCGCGCTTAAAGACAACTTCTTAAGCCCAGAAGGTGAAACCACAGCTTGTGCACATATTCTAGAAGGTTTTACCTCACCAATTACTGCTACCGCCGTAGAAAAGCTTGAAGCTGAGGGTGCTATTATGATTGGCCGTGCAAACATGGATGCATTCGCGCATGGTTCTTCTACGGAAAGTTCTTACTTTGGCCCAACTTTAAACTCCCACGACAAAGAGCGCGTGGCTGGTGGTTCTTCTGGTGGTTCCGCTGTGGCTGTTGCTCTTGATATTGTAGACTTTGCAACCGGTACCGATACTGGTGGTTCTATCCGCCAACCGGCATCATTTAATGGTGTCTATGGCCTTAAGCCAACTTATGGCACTATTTCTCGCTATGGCGTAGTAGCTATGGCTTCTTCTACTGACTGTATTGGCTTCTTTACCAAAACCCCAGAAGACATGGACCTTCTGATGTCCATCGCTTCTGGTCAAGATCCAAAAGATCTCACTACTCTTCCTGATTATTACAACGCTGCTGAAGCTAAAACTGTAAAGAGAATTGGTATCATCAAAGATTTTGATAACGAATCTGTTGATGCTGAAATTAGACAAGCTCTGAAGACTAAATGTGAAGATCTAAAATCTAAAGGTTATGAAATCGTTGAGCTAGAAATGCCAGCCTTAAAATACGCACTTGCTGCATATTATATTATTGTACCTGCGGAAATCGCTTCAAACCTTTCTCGTTATGATGGCGTGCGCTATGGTTTCCGTTCTGAAGAGTCCAAAGGCCTAGACGAACTCTACAAAAACACCCGTGGCGAAGGCTTTATGCCAGAAAACAAACGTCGTATTATGATTGGTAACTTTGTGCTTTCTTCTGGTTTTTATGATGCATATTTCTTGAAAGCTGCCAAAGCTCGCACCCTTATCGTAGAAGAATACGCCAAAGCATTTGAAAAATGTGACGTCATCCTAACTCCAGTGGCGCCAAACCCAGCCTTTAAACTTGGTGAAAAGGTCAACGATCCAGTTTCTATGTACCTAGAAGACGTCATGAGCGTACCTCTAAACCTTGCTGGTGTACCAGGTCTCACTATCCCAGCAGGAAAGACTAAGGCTGGCCTTCCACTAGGCCTGCAGCTAGTTGGCCCTCGTCGCAGCGACAAAACTCTAATTGAGTTTTCAAAGGAGCTTATCTAATGGACGGCGGCGTAATTACTTTTATTTTGGCAATCTTAATTGTTGCAGTATTTATCTTTGTAGCAATTCTGCTTACTGGTAAACGCGTTTATCATTTTAACAAGGAAGATTACCAAGCAAGATTTCTTGGCATTGAAAACAAGCTTAGTAAAGACAATATTTCAAGTTTTAGTATGGCAATCATTGAGGCTGACAAGTTGCTAGACAAAGCTATGCACGAAATGGGCGTTCCTGGCAAAACTATGGGTGATCGTTTGAAGCGCTCTGGTTCAAAGTTTACTAACCTTGATTCCGTTTGGCGTGCACACAAACTTAGGAATGCCATCGCACACGAAGCTGGGCTTGAGATTGGTTACAAGCAAGCAACTACTGCACTTTCTATTTATAAACAAGCATTAAAAGATTTAGGAGCAATCTAATGAAGTATATTCCAACCATCGGTATTGAATGTCACGTACAGCTATGCACCAAAACTAAGCTCTTTTCTGAAGTAGACAATGATGCTCGCGGCAAAGAACCAAACTCTTGCGTTTCTCCAGTAGATTATGCACTTCCTGGTATGCTTCCTAGACTAAACGGCGAAGCTATTCGTCTAGCTATTTTGGCTGGTCGAGCTATGAATTGTATAATTAATGCTTCTTCTCGCTTTGATCGCAAACACTATTTCTATCCAGACTCACCAAAAGGTTACCAGATTACACAGTTTTATCATCCAGTCATTGGTGAAGGCTGGGTAGAGCTTCCTTCTGGGAATAAAGTTCGCATCGAACATGCTCACCTTGAAGGCGATGCCGGTAAGCTCACTCACTTTGATACTTATTCACTAGTAGATTTAAACCGTGTAGACACTCCACTCATCGAAATCGTTTCGATGCCAGACATTCACTCCGCAAAGGACGCACACGATTATTGTAAAACTCTTTGGAGACTAATGTGCTTTGCTGGAGTTACTAACGGCGACCTATATAACGGCAATATGCGTTTTGATGTAAACGTTTCAATCGCACCGGAAGGTTCCGATACTCTTGGCACCCGTGCTGAAGTAAAGAATTTAAACTCATTTAGAAGCGTAGAACGTGCTGTAGAATATGAAATTAAACGTCAAAGTAAACTCCTTGATGCGGGCGAAAAAGTAGTTCAGGAAACTCGTGGCTGGAACGACGCCACTGGCGAGACTACTGGGCAGCGCAGTAAGGAAGAAGCAAAGGATTATCGCTACATGCCAGAACCAGATCTTCCACCAATCAATCTATCTCAAGAATTTATTGATGCCGAGTCTGCAAAACTGCCAATGATGCCGAAAGACTATAAAGAAAAGTTTGCTGATGTTATTGCTGATGATACCTTGGAAGTATTACTAGATTATCCATCGCTCATGAGCAAACTCGGGGAAGTAGATACTAAGTATGCTAAGAATATTTCAAACCTCTTTGCTTCAGTACTTCTAGCAGAAGAAAAATCTGCGGAGTATCTGAACGACCTTCCTACCGCAATAGAATTATCTGAACTCGCTGAAATGAATGAGAAAAAAGAGCTTAGCTCTACTGCAACTAAGGAAGTGTTCCTTCACCTCTTCGATCCACAAATGAAGGGCCGTGGTGCTAAGAATATCGCCAAAGAACTTGGTCTTATCCAGGAAAATGACCTTGGCGCGCTTGAAGCAATCGTAGATACGGTGCTTGCAAAACCAGAGACTAAGAAGGCCCAAGAAGATTATCGAAACGGGGAAATGAAAGTAATCGGCTTCCTCGTTGGCCAAGTCATGAAAGAATCTCACGGGAAAGCAAACCCATCCGCCGTCCAAGAAATTCTTAAAAAGAAACTTGCTTAATTATTTAATTGATTAACCCTTAGGTTATATAAACCTTTTTCGTTGACTAGTTTTTGAGAGTCTTCGCCCACAGAATCGTTTTCGATAACGTTCTTTTTTGTGCCTTGCCCAGATTTTAATTCAAGCGCATAAGAAATGTTTTTATAAATCGCATTTGAAATTTCTTCTGGTGGATTTAGTACTAAGCTTTCTTTAAAAGATTTGATAGCTTCGTCTAAATCTTGGTCGTTTTTAGCATTTACCATTTTCATATATCCATCGTTAAAGTATGCGACATATGGTTCAACGAGATTTGTGGAGATTTGAATATTATTCATCACAGACGAAACACTAAAGGTGCGGCTCTCTGCCTCGATTGAAAGGAATATATTATATATACCCATTCTGCCAAAGAAGATAGCTGCGGCAAGTAAAAGTATAATCGGAGCAGCGTAGACTTTAAATAGATGTTTTCGTCTCTTCAAGCGGACTTTGTTTTGGTCTAGAAGTGCTGGGTCTAGATTAAGCATGGTCTTCCTCCTTTTCAAGTAAAATACGATACAAAAGATCTTCGCCTTCCCATAGCAATAATAACAAAAGTATTAAGGCAAACACAAAGTAGAGCTCTTGCTTGCTGGAAGATTTTGCTTCGCCACTAAGAATAATCTTTTTGATTTGATCTTTTTTATTTAAGTCATTTAGAGATTCGTCACGGTCGGTGAGGATAACTAAAATATTGTTAGCTTCTTTATCATGATAAGAATCAATGCGTTCTTTGGCAAAGTTTACTAGCTGGTCCAAACTAGCACGCTCTAGTTCGTTTTCGACCGAAATCATACTAGCACCGGCATTTATAACAGAATCGGCATCGTCGGTGAGTGGCACCACGGTGTATGCAGAATAATCTGCAGCAAGCACAGAATACTTTGCGCCCGGAGTTGCTTTTACTATATCTTTTACATCATCCATAAAGCGTGGGTCATCAACGGCAAACCAAACATTTGAGTTTGCGGCGCTACGCTCGACCGATTCGACTGGAACAGTTGGGCGCACAATTGCGAGAATAAAGAATGCGATAGTTAGGAGCCTTCGAAGTATCATAGTCCTAGCCTCCAAATAATGAATGCTACCACGAGGACGCAGATAATAGTAATCACAATCGTGTCATATGGATCATCAACGTGTTCAAAGCCACTAGTATTATCATAGTCCGCTATGTTTTGAGCTTGGGCAATATCATAAACACAACCAAGTGAATCTAGGTCGTTTTCTAGATTGCTGTTATTTATACCAGCAAGAGTATTCTTATAAATATCACTGCGGTTAGCTAAATCAATAAGTAGTGAAGACAGGGCATCATAGTCATCGCTAAGCGGGCTAAGAACTAGGTAAACATTATCATAGACCGTAAGCCCAACACGTTGGCCTTTGTATTCTTTAATGATATCGGCATATTTAATTAACTCTTCTTTGTTTTCATCGATATTGTTTAGATTCACACAAAACATTATTTCGCGCTTACTATAGTCTGGGGCCTTAGCAGCGAGCTTGGTAGGGCGAGCGGCAAGCATTGAAACAGCTCCGATTGTTACGATAAACGAGATGATTAAGATATCGGTCAAAATGCGATACCTTCTTTTGGCAGATTTGTATTCTGGTAAATCGTGCACCATCTCGGTATTCGCGAGTAGTTTAAACGATTTATCGCAGTTGATTTTGGTATGCCTTGCGCGGATAATAGCAATGACCGCGATAGCAATCAGCCCGACTACACCAAAGACTAATCCCCAGGTATTAAGCATTCTTGATACCCTCCTTTGAGATTAGTTCATTTGCGGTTCTGGCAGCATTTAAAACTGAGCCTTTTTCGAGAAGGTTAAATTCTTCTGGATAGTATCTTTCGATGGCGCTCGTTAAAGTCTTTTTGTCGGATTTCTTAAGATCGGAGAGAGTGAGAAACTCGGCTCTAAATCCGTAGCTTTCAGCAAAGAAGCGACGCACAATTAAACTAATCTTTTGGTGTGCCTCGGATGATTTAAGTTCACCGCGGTCATATCTTTTTACTACGTCAGAAATCATACTGAGATATTTTTGGCGAAGGGAACTTAGGTCAATTACGGTTGGTTTAAGAGTGGCAAGAGTTGAAATAGTTTTGACTTCCTTTTTTCTAGTGACATAGAAGATTGCGATGATAATAATGAGTGCAACAATGAAGAACAAAATGCCAATAATAAACCATAAACTGCTATAGTAAATCGGGCCACTCATGAGACTAGAACTAGCGGACATGTTTTTTCGCCTCCAACATTTTAAAAATCTCCGGGATTGCCTTGTCGGTATTTTCTAGGTGACAGCTCGTAATACCAAGGCGGCCGAGTTCGTGCGTAACTTTGTTTAGATTATCTTCACGCAGTTTTTCTTCAGCACGACGAAGTCTGCGACTCTTTCTTAGGTAGTGTGGGAGAACTGCGTTCTTTGTAACGTCTAAGGCTTCTTTTCTAGCGATTTTTGGGCTAGAAAACGGGGCATCATCAATCATAATTACCATTTGTTCGTGACGTACGCGAAGCCTCCTTAGAACATCTTCTGAAACTTGCATCACACCATGAACGTCCGTAATAATAAACAGAAACATACGTTCTTTGAAACACTTTGTGACATAGTTTAAAAGTGCGTTCATATCGGTAAGATCGGCACTGGTGCTAATAGATTTTTCGTATTTTTTTAGCAAGTTTTCAATGTGGTTTTTATTGTCTTTTAAAGGTAGCCTAGTTTTGCCGCTATTATTGCCAAAAGTAATACCAATTAGATCGCCATTTTTTTCGGCAATGTAGGAAATAACGGCTGCGGCAAAAGTAGCGATTTCGTATTTTGCTTCGCCAGAAGGGGCGAGCGCTGCCATATTACGCCCCGCGTCGGCTACAATCATAATATTGTGTTTTCTAATAGCCACATAGCGCCTAACCATCGGTGTGCGGGAGCGCGCAGAAGCCTTCCAGTCCATATCTTTTACATCATCGCCATATTGATAAACCCTAAGGTCATCAAATTCCATACTACGGCCCTTAACTACGGAGCCGTAATTTCCGGTGAGTACGTTAGAAGCACGCCTTTTGGCATACTTACTCATCTTTTTCTTTACTAAAACGATGTAACTTGGCATTTTATACTATGGTGTAGTTATTTTTGAGAAAATTGCGTCGATAATTGCTTCTTCATGAATGTCGTCAGCGGCTGCTTCGAAATTTAGAATAATGCGGTGGCGAAGAACAGCATAACGAAATTCCTTAACATCGTCTGGAGTGACATAGTCGCGGCCATGAATAAGCGCGAGAGCCTGGGCAACACGCATCATGGCGATGGCGCCACGTGGAGAAACGCCGTAGTCAACGTATTTGGCAAGGGCAGGATCAATTACGGATTTCGGATTTCTGGTTGCTTCTACGATATTAATGATGTAGTCTTTGATAGCATCGTCAACTTTAACTTTTTCGGCAAGTTGTTGGAGTCGCTTAATTTCTTCGAGAGAAACTTTTTTGTCTGAAGAAAGTGGAGCAGTAGTCTTGCCGCCTAGTGTGTAGTTTAGGATTGCTAGCTCTTCGTCGCGTTTTGGATAAGGAACGACAACCTTTAGAAGGAAACGATCGAGCTGAGCTTCTGGGAGTTCGTAAGTGCCTTCTTGTTCAATTGGGTTCTCGGTAGCAAGGACAATAAATGGATCCGGCATTTTGTACATAACACCACCAACGGACACTTGACGTTCCTGCATGGCTTCAAGCATAGCGGATTGGGTCTTGGCGGAAGAACGGTTGATTTCATCAAGAAGCACAAAGTTGGCATGGACAGGACCAATTTTGGTTTCAAACGAGCCGTTGTTGTAATTGTAAATCTGTGTACCGATAATGTCGGATGGAAGAAGGTCAGGCGTACATTGCACGCGAGAGAACGAACCATTGGTCGCTTCGGCTAGAGTCTTGGCAGCCAAAGTTTTGGCAAGACCAGGCAAAGATTCTAGCAAAACGTGGCCGTTTGCGATTAGAGCCACCACCATAGCAGTGCGAAGCTCTTCTTGCCCAACAATCTTGGTTTTGTAGGCGTCGATTATTTTTTGTATTGTGTCCATTTTGTCCTTTCTTGGGTCCTCATGCCCAATAAATGCTTATATTATTTGCCATTTTAACCTTTTGCTCATCCGAGTACTTATCTGGTTGATCAAAATAATGGTCGTCGTCAAAATTGGTGGAGTTCAAAACGTCCATAAACGTACAGCCACCGGCCTCAATCTGGAATTTATCAGAAACGCCTGAAGTAATATTGCCAAATGCGCCATGAATAATAGTAGGGGAATATGGTTTCAATATTTCTAGGGCCACTTCTGCCTCGATAGTGTTTTTAAGAACATCTGCAAAAATCAGAATATTACGATTATTAAAGGCATTTTTATCAAACTTTGGGTTTAGGTCTTTTTCGGCGTTAATTTCGGAGAAAGCCTCGCGCTTGCGCTCTTCGATGACGCTGCCAAAGTTGGTGGTGATATATTCAAACTCGTTGTAGTTGATATCTGGGTTACTAATGAACTCACCGGACGGCGTAATCACTCCGAGCTTACGGGTAATGTCGTATGGGTCATCAATATCGGCGTACTGCAAGATATAAATATAAGCATGGAGTCTCGCGGCCAGCTCAATACAGCTTAGAAGTGAACTTTTTTTGAGACAAAAGATAATAGTATCGTTATTGCGATACTCGGGAAGTTTCTCAGCCAATTTGTCACCAAGTGCTTGGCGACTAGGATAAAACATGCCCAACTCCTTTTCTTAATATAAGTGTATCATAATAGTAGTGCTTAAATAATATTGATTTGTTTTAATATTTGTGTTATACTAGAACTCGTTCCTAAAAAAATTTCTACGTGTAAAGGGGGTAATTAATCATGAATGAGGGAATGCACATTGTTAAAAAAGGATTTCAGTTGGATCACAACTTAGAGAATAGATTGCTCCGGGATATACTGGAGAAGATGCCCAAAAATGCCGCAATGTCCGAAAGCGCCATTCGTAGTCGTATTAGGTTAATCCTGTCTAATTATGGAGGCAGAAATATTTATTACGACAAGGAGGGCCAGGCACCGCCAAGCATTGGGAGAAACGCAATCAAGCTTCCCCAGAAGAACTACTGGGTTGATTACGAGACTCTGTTTCTCTTGCAGGATAACTATTCAATTACGATGCTAAAGTTCCTCTTAGCAGTTGTAAGCGAAAATGTTGAAGATCAGCATCCTGCGGGTTTCGAAAAAACTGGAATCTCTGAAAGTGACAAAATGGAATGTTACGATAGAATCCTTGACTTTATCAAGCGTAACATATATTCCTGCCAAGGCTTAGCCATGGCGCAATAAGTCGCTTCCAAGGCCTCAAGAAATTCTTGGGGCTTTTTTCTTGTTTTAGGGAAATATATGGTATAATATAACAAATTATGTCTTGTTTTTTGTGTGGAACTAAACAAGTATAAATTAATTAATATTAATAAAGGAGCTTATGGCTAACGAAATTAAAGACCTCTCCATGATGCGCAACATCGGTATCATTGCGCACATTGATGCAGGTAAGACTACGACCAGTGAAGCAATTCTTTACCGTACTGGTCTCAA
>JAEEGL015502571.1_pt1 | contig 27575 bp, 24 predicted proteins | sample 9134231 | NCBI WGS metagenome assembly JAEEGL01 (sample SAMN16246548, study PRJNA631951) | gut metagenome | biome: gut microbiome; feature: rumen; material: fiber-attached | host: Bos | place: Iran: Karaj | collected 2018-10
AGCAATGATGTTGTGCTCAGCATCACAATGGTCTGTGATGTATGCACATATATTTTTCAGAAGGCTGTCAGGCACTCCTGCGAAGCAGTCAATGCCGTTCTCTCTCAGTTTCTCTATAAAGAACTCAGGTCTAATCATAATTGCGCTCCTTTCTTACTCTTCGGGAATGAGGGTGATAATATCCTTAATACTCATGCACTTGTCATCGCACTCTTTGGCACGATGGTTCTCCAGAATGGTACGGGCAGCATCCTGCATAGCCGGGAAGCCAGTACGTGTAAGTTGGTTGGCATAGATTACCACATTTACTCCCCTATCCTTGAACTCCTGTTCGGTAACAGTATTGAAGCTGGTGGGCACAACAACAATAGGAGTTGTGCTGTTCTTCTCACGGAACTTCTGTACAAACTCAAAGATTTCAGCAGGATCTTTCTTGCGGCTGTGAATCATGATGGCATCAGCACCGGCCTCACTGAAGGCAAAAGCTCTTTCAAGAGCATCTTCCATACCCTGCTCCAGAATCAAAGACTCAATACGAGCACAAATCATAAACTCCTTGGTCTTCTGGGCCTTCTTACCAGCCTTAATCTTCTCGCAGAAATCAGGGATGGCAGCCTGCGTTTGTTTTACTTCAGTTCCAAAAAGACTGTTCTTCTTCAAGCCGGTCTTGTCCTCAATGATAACCATTGAAACACCCATGCGTTCCAGTGAACGGACGGTATATACAAAATGTTCAGTCAAGCCACCAGTATCACCATCAAAGATAATGGGCTTAGTGGTCACCTCCATAATGTCATCAATGGTACGGAATCGGCTGGTCATATCAACCAGTTCAATGTCGGGTTTCCCTTTCGCTGTAGAATCACAAAGTGAGCTAACCCACATAGCATCAAACTGATAGGTCTTGCCATCCTGGAGCACCTTGGTATTCTCTACAATAAGTCCGGTAATACCGCTGTGTGCTTCCATAGCAGTTACAAGGCCCTTCATGTTGATGAGCTTGCGCAAACGGCCACGACGGACATCAGGCATACTGGCTTCTGCACGGTGGTTGGCATCCAGTTCCTTATACATCGGATTGTTGCTGTATGGATACTCCACAAGTTTACCACCATACTCTGCGAGTACTTCGCAAACCTCCTGGCGGATGGGCTTCTGGAAACCTTCGCACCAGTCATTGCCGTGAACTACATAGTCGGGACGCAAGGCCTCAAGGTTCTCCTTGTAAGAGAGCGTCTTCTGCTCAACTACACGCTCTACACCAGCCAGGTTCTCAAAGAGGGCTTTACGCTCCTCGTAAGGAATCAGCGGGTAGCGCTTGAAGCTGGCAATAGCCTCATCAGAGAGGACACCAACAATCATGCGGCCAAGACGACGAGCCTTGTTGATGATAGCCATATGACCGCTATGGATGTATTCCGTGCTGAAGCACATATACACGGTACGCTCATTGATCTCAGCCACCTTCTTGCTGACGACTTCCAAATCCTCCGGCGTGTCAATCTCTGCACAGAGCATGTTCTTGACATCGCAAGGATAAATCTTGCACTTGTCAGACACCTCGTTGAACGCGTTCTCTGCATAGACTTTGCGATTGTCGCTCTCGCAGAACTTCTCAATGTTCTGGAGCCATACCAGCCAGTCCTCTTTCAGAATCTTGTAGAGAGGCTGTGCGGCCATTGCGTTGTCAAAGAACTCAATGCCCACCTTCTCAATCTTGCCGTCTTTGATGACTGCTTTGAAGTCCTTTTCCGGCAGAGGAAGCGTACTGCTTACTGCCATGCAACTCACAGGACTGTCAATCACAGCCTCCATCACCAGGCTCTCGAAAACCAAGTCTCCATGCATTAGGATAATGTCATCATCCTTGAGTGAATCTTTAGCACAATATATGCTATAGATGTAGTTGGTCTTGTCGTAGAGCGGGTTATTCACGAAAGTAAACTTCAATGGGAGATGAAGAGCGTTACAATAGTCAACAAGGACTTTGTCATAGTAGCCAGTGGTCATAACCACTTCTTTAACACCAAATGAAGCAAGCATACGCAATTGCCTACTCAAAATAGTATTCTTTACTGAAATCTCAGTCATACATTTGGGATGCTCATTTGTTATGGCCCCCATACGTGAGCCCAATCCACTATTAAGGATTAATGCTTTCATTCTGTCTATTAATTAATTAATAAACTAATGTTTCGGATACTTTATTTTTAACCAATTATTGTCAAGAATATCCTCTGCTTGACTACTATGTAATAATTGTGCTGTATGTTCTACCGCAACCTTCTCTATATCGTGCTTTACCATTTTTTCAACCAATTCTTCGAATGAAGTGGTTAAAGGATTCCAACCGAGCTTAGCTTTTGCTTTTGTTGGATCACCCCACAGATTAACAACATCCGTCGGTCGATAGAAGTCTTTAGATACCTCAATTAATACCTTTCCTATCAAGTGTTCTGGGCCGCCAACACAAATACCTTTTTCATCAAGTCCCTCCCCTTCAAATCTCAGTTCAATGCCAGCTGTCTTAAAGGCCAAATATGCGAACTCTCTAACTGAATGCTGCACCCCAGTAGCAATGACAAAATCCTCGGGTTTCTCCTGTTGAAGAATAAGCCACATGCATTCTACATAATCTTTAGCATACCCCCAATCACGTAATGAACTTAAGTTACCAAGATAGAGTTTTTCCTGTTTCCCTAAGGCAATACGAGCAGCCGCAAGAGTGATTTTTCGAGTAACAAATGTTTCTCCTCTCCTTTCTGATTCATGATTGAATAAAATACCTGAACAGCAAAACATATTGTACGCCTCACGATACTCTTTAACAATCCAGAAACCGTATTGTTTCGCCACGGCATATGGACTATACGGATGAAAGGGAGTATTCTCATTTTGCGGGACCTCTTCAACCTTACCATAAAGTTCGCTGGTTGAAGCTTGGTATATACGACAGGTATCAGCCATACCTAGTAGACGAACCGCCTCAAGTACTCGAAGGACACCCGTTGCATCCACATCGGCAGTAAATTCAGGACTGTCAAAACTCACTTGAACGTGGCTCTGAGCCGCCAAATTATATATCTCATCTGGCCTTACCTTGGAGATAATCTGCATCAACGACATCGAATCGCCCATATGCCCATAATGCAGATGGAAATGGGGCAATCCTTCCAAATGATTGATTCTTTCTCTAAAATCTGAAGAATTACGACGTATCATTCCATGTACATCGTATCCCTTCTCTAAAAGGAATTCTGCCAGATAAGAGCCATCTTGACCTGTAATTCCCGTAATAAATGCTCTTTTTGTTGCCATATTGTTTATAATCTTGTTGTTTTCAATGCCCTTCTTATAACCTTTGTTATGGAGTACAATTAAACATCGTTGATTGAACGGCAGCTAATTTGCTGCTAGCATACCATCAATTATACTATATATGGTTTCCGAGAAAGAATTAAGAAAACCATCCTCTTGCTTGATAAGATACTCCAAAGATGGACGCTTATGAACATTTTTGATGTGCACAATCATTTTGTTAGCCAAATCATTCTCATCATCCAACTTAAAGAAATCGATAGAATCATAAAAAGAGACCTCTTTGATAACATCAATATCACTAGCTAATACTCTTTGCCCTATAGTAATCGCATCAATAATCTGTCCACTACAATCACCCTCAAACTCACTAGGCTGCAACACACTGATTGCTTGTTTCATTATTTCTATTTGGTCTTTCTTTGGGATTGCTCCAAGAAATAAGACATTTTCATCTAGTCCCAAACATCTGACTTGAGATTTTAATTTTACAATAAGATCTGGCCGTTTTTTCATCAATCCAGTGCAAACAATAGAAATGTCATATCCCCGTGAGCGCACAATACTTAATGCCTTAAACGCCACATCATGCCTTTTATGAGGATAAAACTGATTCGATATTAAAAAATAGGGTTTAGTAATACCGTACTTACTAGGGGTATTCGGGATATCATCCCCTATGAACGAATGATCCAATGTAGCACAAAAAGGGAGAACCTTTATTCTTTCCTCTTTTGTCCCATAAAAACGGCAGTAATCTTTCCTTGTACTTTGTGAGTTAACAAATAATACCGTAGAACAAATGGCGCTAAGTATGTAATACAAATCCCGCCCTATTCTTGAATACCACTTAAAATACTGAGGATAATACTTGGGTTGACAATCAAAGAACTCAATAGCCCAAGGGACAGGGATACCCCAGCCCAGATTAATCATTGTCGGAAAAATAACATCTATCTTACTCTCCTTAATCCTCCTTTTGAGATTATTCATTGAATACTCAACAATCTCCAATTGATTAAACTCTTCAAATGACGAAGTAGATGCATTATTCGTATACTTATGGAATACCCCATAAATCTTACGATAAAACAAGGGATGATGAAAATGAGTTTTTTCCTCCTCACTCGAAAAGAACATTACGACTTGAGTGTCTTGACGCAAATACAAAGCACGTAATATTATCTTTAAATAATCTAAAGTGCCATTTGCATTTACGTATCCATCAGCAATTACTCCAATCCTCATATACTATAAAAACGCTTTATTATACTACATATCTGGATGATATCCTGTTCTCCTAATGCCGGATAACTAGGTAAATTAATGCCACGAGTAGATAATTCTTCAGCTATAGGGAAATGTTCCTTTGTGTTATACATCGGCATATTATGAATGGCCGGGAAAGTTGGACGAGTCTCAATACCATTCTCAGCAAGATACTCTCTTAAATCTTTTCGTTCTTTTTCATTTCGAGCCAATACTGAACACATCCAATAGGTATGTCTAACATTAGGCCGAGGTAAGTGGAAAACGAGAGGTGTTTCTTTTAAATAATGTGCATACCATTGTCCGAGCAATTCCTTCTTGGAAACCTTTTCCTCTATCTTCTCTAACTGAGCCAAACCGATTGCTGCTTGGATGTTAGTCATACGATAATTATATCCTACTACATCATGCCAATACTCTCTCGTTTTAGATACACCCTGGGCTTTATAATGACAGCATTTTTCATATAAGTCTGCGTCGTTAGTCAACACCATTCCTCCTTCTCCTGTCGTTATAGTTTTGTTCCCAAAGAACGAAAAACAAGAAATGTCACCAAAGGAACCCACTTTCTTTCCCTTATATTCAGAGCCTATAGCCTCAGCACAGTCTTCAATGACAAATAACTTATGTTTCCTCGCTATTGACATGATAGCGTCCATATCGCATGGATGACCATAAAGATGAACAACTACAAGAGCTTTAGTTTTATCAGTAATTTTTCTCTCGACGTCAGCCGGGTCCATCTGCCACCCATCCATCAAAGAATCGACAAATACCGGCTTTGCGCCAACCATTATAATCGGGTTTGCCGATGCCACATATGTAAATGTGGGGACAATAACCTCATCGCCCTCTTTCAGGCCCAACGCCACCATTGCCAAATGAATAGCAACTGTTCCGTTAAACACACCAGTTGCATATTCTTTACCAATATAAGCGGCAAAGGCCCTTTCAAAATCACTAACAAAGTGTCCTTTTGACGAAATCCACGAAGTGTCCAGACACTCGTCTACATATTTTTTTTCATTCCCATCGAGAAGTGGGATATAAACAGGGTACTTCATAACTACAATAAATATTTCTTAATAACTTCCATCTGAAAAAACGGATTCCAATTAGTATCGATTTCCTTATAGCATTCTTTTCGAACATTCTCTCTTTTGTCTTTATGGTCTAGGAACCACTTGCTTATTGTATCTGCCAAACTGCTTACACTGCCATATTCATAAAAATCTCCGGTGACGCCGGGTTTAATTGCCTCAAATTCCGGCCCTTGATACTTATAACAATTATGGGTAATTGATGGAGTTCCAAACATCAAAGCGTGAATTGCAGTAAGCCCGATGTCTCCAGGAACCACACATACATCAGCATTGAACAAGAGAGATGCATTTTGAATCTCATCATAACTAGGGCCATAAAACCACGTTTGATTATCTAATGCCTTTATATCAGCCAATTGCTCAAGACTCTGGCGGCTTTCTCCATCACCAATCAGAACGATATTATATAGTTCTCCTTTCTTTTTTAACAAATCAACAGCTTCAAATAGCATATCTAAATGCTTACGCATATTAAGCCGCCCAATCATTATTATTACTGGGTTGGAATTACCGAAGTGCTTGTTAAATAAATTTGATGGTTCAATACTATTCCGAATGTTCTTTTGCTCTTCATAATCAAGCGAATTATGAATAGGATGAATAACTTCTTCTTTAAATCCATTCTTTATCATCAACGCTTTACTATACTCGCTATACGGGAAAATGGCATCTGCCAACTTAAATAGTGGTTTTTTCCACAACGCCAATTCTAAACTTGATTCTTTACCATAAAAGCCATGTGACCAAAAGTACAACCGCTTCTTGGGGAAGAAAAGTTTCTTGGTTACGCCAAATGCGAAGAGAGATATATTACGTGTTGCTCCCAGCATTAAATAGACATCGTAGTCTTTCTTCAGCAACTGTAATAACCCTTTTACACAATAGAATGGTCCTAAACTGCGAACAGGTAGGCGATAAACCCGCTGTAATTCCTTTTCATCAAAGAGTTTCACTCCTGTGTTGATATCTTCAATGTACCAATCACAATCAAACTCTTTATCTATCATAGTGTATATTGCTTTTCTATAGATTGCTAAATCATTAAAGAAAAGACACACTTTAGGTGAATTCATATAATAATGAGATTGGGTGCTATTATGCTTCTATATAAGACAATCTTTAACAAGCGGTATCAACATAAGACATAGTCTTTCCCATTCATTAAAAAGGACTATCGACTATATATGTTCCTCTACTCCGCGGAAATGCACGTTCAGTTCGTGAAGGTGCTCCAAAAGGGTTCCAAGAGGAGTCCCAGCTGTCATCTTTGCGAAAGCATTAACATCCTTGGGAAAACATTTCCCACCATAACCGAATTTTCCATCAGGACCGGGAACGTAAGTATGGGTGTCGTTGATGTAACCAGAGAGAAGCACACCTGTATGCACTTTGCGCCAGTCGGCACCCATCTGCTCACAATACTCACGGCAAGCATTAAAGTACGTTACCTTATAGGCACCAAATACGTTGTGCATATACTTGGTCAGCTCTGCCTCTAGGGGTGTCATCACGGTGAACTTCTTGCCAACAAAAATCTTGGTGAGCAGCTCATGCGCACCGGTGAACACCATCGTCTGCTTCTTGAAGTCCTCAATGTGTGTGCGTTCTGTAAGGAACTCGGGCATGTAGTGAACTTTGTGTCCTGTTTCCTTTGAAAGTCTGTCACTGGTGCCAGGGAGAATGGTGGTACGAACAAATACAGGCACATCCGGGAGTTTAGTAATTAACTCCTTCATAAGAGTCAAGTCCTGCGTACCATCATCTTCGGTGGGAACATGAATCTGCAGGAAAGCAATATCGATATTACTTAGGTCATCATTATAACCCTTGGGAGGATCACTAATAAAAAGTTTGCACTCAGGGTTGTTGTGTTCCAACCAATCTTTTAGGGCTCCGCCAACGAAGCCGCATCCAATAATACCAACGTTGATCATTTCTATTATTTCTGATTTTCTGTAACTGACTGTTATTATATAGAGGAATTCATATTGTTCCCGAAGAATCACCTTGTTTTTGACAACACTCGAAAACGTTTTAGATCATTTAGAGTTTTATATACTCTAACATAATTATTTCTAGAATAAAAAAACAAAAAAGCCTCAAAACGGTATTTACAATGAGAGGAATCCTTTAGAGAATAAATCAATCTGGGATTCTCATGAAATCGTTCATTAAATCGTCCATGTTCTGTTTTCTCATTCTGAATAATAATGTTAAACGCATTATTAATACAAACTGATACGAAATCATTCATCACCCTTATAATATTGGGATCATCACTATAACCATCATCCACAAAAGAACACAAGTGACCAGACACTGTAAGATAATCAAAAGCACGTTGAATACGAGGTATATTTGTGATTGATGCCTCGTCAGAAACAACCAAATATAAAACTCTCGTGATAACCTTAATCGAAGACGCTGCCAATAACATTCTGGGAGTAAACTCGGCATCCTCATGGTAAATGCCCGGGAAAAAGTTCAAATTATTCTTCATTAGAAAAGAACGTTGCATAATCCAAAAAACGCCACAAGACTCCCAGGTCTTACTCAAAAAAACCTCACGCCCAGTACTTAAAGAGGTGGGTATATTGTTTCTTATGCCCGATGATCCTTCCGTCCTTCCACAGATGGAAATTACTTCTGGCCGTTCGTCTATTGCTTTGCAAATACAATTAACTGCATCATTAGCGATATAATCATCCGCATCTACGAACCAAATATATTCACCTCGAGCTTGTTTCGCACCATTATTTCTAGCCATTGATAATCCTTGATTATCTTGCCTAATAACTATCAATCTCTCATCTCTTTTAACATACTCCTGTAATATTGAAGGGGATCCATCAGTACTTCCATCATCAATTGCAAGAACTTCATATGAAACATTAACACTCACATTCTGTGTAAGTAATGAATCAAGTGCACGTGATAAGAATTTTTCCTTATTGTAAACTGTTAAGATGATTGATAAATGCATGTGTTATTTGTTTATTGGACAGAAGCATAAAAGATGGGTATTGTTAAAGAAGCTTCAAAACTAATCAATAGGAGAAAAGACGCCATCTTCCATATCTTCCTACTTAATATTTTATTCTCCTTGAAGAAACAAGCCACAAACACCAAAGGGAACCAACTAATTGTAATATATCTCCAAGCTAATGTACCATTATCAAAGTTACCAACCATAAAAGCAAATGCGAAGAAGAGTAATGCTATGCTAAGGGACATCAAAGAATGAATATATTGAGGAATCTTAATTCCCTTTGTAAGCATGGTTTTAATAACACTTATCGTTAAAAGAAAAGTCGCCAAGAATCTTGTGAAATAAATAATAATTTCCCCAGTCGATCTACCAAAAACTGAGCCCTCTATTTCCGACTCTATATAATGGTTGATACTTTGGCTAAAACCCTCGAACAGATGATCGAAAAAAGCAATATTTGCAAAGGCAAACCGAAGAGCCACTATCATTACCCCGCCCGCAATAGTCATTAACAATAATGATTTTCGATTAATCTTTATGAAAGCCAGAGGCAAAAAAAGGGGAAGAACATAAAGACACTTATGTGCAAAAATACTGAGGAGAGCCAGTAGATAGAACCATGGTTGATTATTTCTTCTAGCATAAGCAACCGCACAGAAAAAAAGGCCCACCCCCCAATACATCCTTCCAGTTATGAATCCGCTAAAACAAATTAATGTAAATAAATAAAAAAAGGTCCAATAGTGAAACTTGATTCTGATAATGAAATAAAAAATAATGGCAAAAGATACACCGAAGACAACTAATCGCCACAGTACGTTATTACCTTTAAGCCATACTGCGAGATATTTATAGATTGGTTCCATATGATAATCAGTTAATGCATCTGAAAAGTTCTGTGCTCCTTTCAAGTCAGAATAGACTGCAGCAATATGCTCAACTTGGTGGAGATAATCACCAGACTGAAGACCAATCAACGATAAGATGACAAATATGAAAAATAACCTACGGTAACTGTAGCTATCAATTCTATCATTCTTTTTGTTGTACTTTGACCATAGAAAAAGAAGAAATAGATTATGGAGCACAAAAACAATAATCAGCCCAATCATGTTATTATATATTTGAGCGAAGAGCTATATGATGAATATGAATATATGCATAACTATGACCTAGTATTTATGTGTTTATTAAATACCGCATAGTAGAACAAATGAGCGTAAAAAGAACAATTATGAGCACTATCATAACATAGACTATTCAACACCCCCCTTCTCTGCACTAGAATCTTATGAAAGCGTATAGCCTTTACAAGACGTCGATCATAATCAAACAATTGTAATATATTCGAACAGCACATTTTAGAAACAGCGCCTAATAATCCTTTATTGACAACTTTTTGTTCTCCTCGCAAAAAATCAAAAACGTATAAAGATGCATAGAAGAAAGATTCTCTGTTCCACCCTATTCTCTTGTCGCCAATAGAGATTATTCTTTCTGAAGATAACAAAATTGTATTATCACTTTCTGACATTGCTTTTGTCAGCATACACACACCCGGTTGCATAGTCGATAATGCCCCATAATAATAAGACATATATTTACCCAACAATCTAACATTATAAACACATATACTCATCCAAAACAAGTCTGAGTAATAACGTTTAGCACAATTAACAAAGCTATCTATTCCCTTTATTAATTCAGTGTGTTTCTTGTTGAAATTAAAAAAAAGGGTATCATCGTACATTTTGATATGCTTCAAGATTATCTGCACAGCATCTTCTGTAATAATGTCATCATCCGATAATGTCCATAACCAATCTGTATGACAAGTATCAAAACACTTCGCAATATTCCCGTCAGCTCCAATATTAAACTCATTCCTGATAATGTTCACACGGCAATCCTTCTCCGTATCTATCAAATCAATAATTGGATTATTACTATGATTGTCAATTATTATTACCCTCACCTCATCAGTTAATTGTCTTTTGACCGACAAAAACTGTTTCTTAACTTGCTCATTCCTGTTGAAGGTGGGAATAGCTATGGTTAATACCGGTTTATTCATAGTAGACTATTCTTTATGCCATTCATTCTTTTTATTATTAAAGATACAATATCCCCATGGCAAACCAACAAAAAACTTTAAGCAACAATATCCTACAGTAACTCCAATGACGCCAAATCTATATCCTAATATTACTGTCGAGATACAACAAAGCGCACCCATAACAATAGATATAATCAAAAAGGGTTCTTGTTTATGACATCTTAAATATGTGGCCCATGAACCATCAATTTGGTTAATAAACAATGGTATCATCATAAACACCATGGGCAGATAATCCAAAAAACGATTCCCAAGTTCATTCCCTCTAAAGGACAGATGAGTAATACGTAGAATTACAACCATTGCCCCAAAAGTGACTAATAGAGCGGCACACACAAATAGCATTTGTTTGAGCGTTTTATTAAACACTCTATCCAACTCGCCATAATTGTTCATTTCGATTAGGCCAGAATAAAGTGGAATCTTTGTATTCTGCCAACTCATTGCGAAAGCCTGGATTGCATTTAATACTTGCAATGTCATACCCATCTGGCCAGCGACAACGGGTCCTTCAGTGGCAAATAACACAGGATTGAACAGCTGAAAAATAAAGTAACCGCTTACCCAACTAAGTGCGATCTTCCACTGATAGGGGAAAATCTCCTTCATATAACTAATCACCTCGGTGACTTTTGTCTGTAATAGGTTATATATTAATCGCCAGAGACTCGTTCTAAATACAAAGAAACACCATACTATTACGCCAAGAAGCGAACTAATACCGACAACATATAATTTTACTCCACAGGCAAATAATACCCACTGAGTTACCGGAATAATGAGTTGCTGGTAAAAGGCTATTTGATTCATTTCCTTTACCTTCCCCAACCCTTGGAAGATGGCAGTAAATGGTGATTGGAACAACTTTATCGCTGTGCTAAAGGACAATAGCAGCCACGGTGCCAACCAATTAACGAGTCCATTTGTAGTATCAAACTTCCTGAAATAGACAATTCCGACAATAATAACTATAATGAAAAACAACGCTGCAACAACCGCATACCATTTTAAGCAAAACCGAATCAAATAAGACAAACGCGACACATAACGCTCTTCTCCTTCGTAGCAATAAGAATCATTCAAATGTAAATGAACCACCTCGTGTGCTACGTATTGTGTCATTATCCCCGTAAAGCCTAATTCAAAGAAAATCTGAATTGCCAGGATGCTTCCAAAAGTATAGTAAAATCCCTGCTCCTCACCAGTTAAGAACGAAGCGATAAAGAATACTGATATCACGCCAGCGAATGCCTGGAAAACACGTGCAGCAGATGAATATGCTATCGCGCCGTCCATCCCAATCTTGTGGGCAAACTTTACAAATATGTTGTTCTGATTAGGCATTTTACTCTGAAATTTTTGCAATTACCTCCTCAAACACCCACTCCGTCAATGGTTTCACAAGCTTTTTTGTCTTCCTCACATCCGGATCCAAACTCACATCCTTCTCCTTATCATACCCTCCAAACGTCACCTCACTCTGCGACCCGCATATCTCTTTCATTGCAATCACAAAGTCCTGAAGTTTTCTGGTATCATCAGAAGCAACGTTATAAACCTCACACTTGAAGGCAATATCACCATATGCATACAACGAAAGATCTGCAATCTGACGAGCTGCATCTTTTACATAAACATAGTTCCATTTCTGTCCGCCACTCCGCATCGCTATTGGCTCATTGTTCTTAAGCTTGCGAAGACAAGATTTAATTAGAGTCTCGTCGTGATCTTTCTCCCCGTAAACACTCAGAATACGATAATGAACATACTTTAATCCAAGTTGAGCAGCCAAAGCCTTAGTATCATTATACATATTAAGCTTGGCTTTGCCGTATGCTGTGACAGGATTACATGGTGTCTCTTCGGTGAGGACTCCAGGTACTATCCCATATTCTGCCTGGGAGCCCGCATCCATATACAACTGGCATCCCATTCTCTTTGATAGTTTAACACACTCTAATGCGTTTTTGACGTTCTCTTCCTGAATAGCAGGATTATTACGTTCTTTGTGTGACGTTCCCGCCCATGCAAGTTGTACAAAAACATCTGCTTTAATACCAGTTGCCTTATCAAAAAGACTTTGCATATCTGCTCGGAATACCTGGAGATTTCCTCCAGCTGCAATAGCATTCAAGTCTTCATTCTCTCTGCGGGACATTGCAATCACTTGATGTCCATTATCAGAAAGATAACGGCATAATTCTACTCCGATAAAGCCGGATGCACCTGTAATGAAGAAAACCATCAATCTAAATCTGGTGTTGGCCTATATATAGGTTTATTATACTCAAGTTTAGGAGAGATAGTTGTTAGTCCATCTGTCACAAACTCGACTACACAATTCTTATTGGAGAAGATTTCTGACACTATCTCTTTATCATCCAACAAAGCCTCGTCAATGCGATAGTATTTCAAGCCATACGCCTCTGACATCTTCTTAAAATCTGGCGTGCAGTAACCTCCCTCCAAAGTAGTTGCATTCATTCTTCCTTCAAAATACAATGACTGGAACTGAGTAATCATTCCAAGAGATTGATTGTTAAGAATGACCGCAATAACAGGAAGATTATACTGAGATATCAGCATCAATGACTGGCTGGCCATATGGAAGCCACCATCGCCACTGATAGAGATGACTCTCTTATTCTGATTAGCCATTGCAATACCAGCAGAAATGGGTAAGGAAAAGCCCATTGGAGCAAGACCACCGCTTGTAATATACTTCTGATTTCCCGTTAGCCTTAGCATTTGGGCGGCTATCATCTGGTTATGGCCTATGTCAGAAACAAAGACATCGTTCTTTTCCGATAGCATATTAAGGCACTTCATCAATGAATAAGGGCCTTTATTATTCACTACCCTCTCAACTTCCCTTTCCTGATTGTATTTCTCTTTAAGTCTAATAATCTCTTTATGCCATTCAGAATAGTCAGCAACAGTTTCTATCTCATTAAGTAGAGCCTCTAAGAAATGCTCTGCGCTATCGTTTACCTTAATCCTATTTTCCAGACGATGACAATTCAACTCGTTCTTATCAATATCCACCTGGATTATTATGCCATGTTCTACGAAAGACTGATACTTTGCTCCAGTCTGACGAGTATCAAGGCGTGAGCCTATTGTTATCAACAAGTCAACGGTCTCCATTGACTTGTTTGCGCAACGATTACCATAGCTTCCCAACAAACCAAGATAATAAGGATAATCTGCACTGACTACACCAAGCCCCATCAAAGAACAAACAGCAGGGATTTGGGTTTTTAATAAAAACGTATCTATCAATTTCTTTGTCTTTCCTCCTTGTGATCCTGCACCAAGAAGTATCTCGGGGCGTTTTGCCTTTGATAATAGTCTTACTACTTCTCTAATTTCATAATTATCAAGTTCTGACTTTTCTTCAGGTTTGAAAGAACGCAATTCTTCAGGATTAATCTCTGTGCGCTGAACATCCATACAAATATCCAGCATCACCGGGCCTCTTCTGCCAGACTGAGCATAATAGACAGCTTTCTCAAGCTCATATCTCAAGTTCTCTGCTTTGTCAACAAGAGCTGCATACTTTGTAATAGGCTTAACAATGCTTATAATATCTGTCTCTTGAAAGCCCTGTTGACGAATCGGTTTGTCGTACTTGTATTCGCAACTGTTAACCTGACCTGATATATAAAGCACTGGAACTGATCCAAACCAAGCATCTGCAATACCGGTTATCATATTAGTTGCACCAGGGCCACTGGTAGAAATGGCAACACCCAGATTATCGTTCTCAATAGCATAACCTTCTGCCGCAAAAGCAGCAGACTGTTCATGATATGTTTGAACGAATCGCATTCCGGGAGTGCGAGCTATGGAATCCACAAGGTGCGTTATCATGCCACCTATGTAGCCATACACATCATTCACTCCATTCTGTTGAATAAAAGAAGCAATGTAGTCAGAGGCTTTCATTATCCTATGAATCTTTCAATTTCGTCAATACAGATGCTGTATACATCTTCCTTCTTATATCTCTTGTACCAATCAGATGTCAAAATAGCACAATTCTTCGCATCCAATCTCGGTTTCCAACCCAAACGAGTCTTAGCCTTAGTGATATCCAGCATCAAGATATTAGCCTCATGAAGGGCACCAGGATCAGACACATCCTTCAGCTCACCATAACCAAAATTATCAATCATGGCCGTTGCCACTTCCCAAACAGTGAGCACAGACTCTTGCTCCGGCCCAAAGTTCCAACCTTCGCAATACTCCGTTGGATGCTCCCACATTTTTTGGGCGAGGAGCATATATCCGCTTAGAGGCTCCAAAACATGTTCCCAAGGTCGTACAGCTTTGGGGCTACGAATCTCAATGGGCTTACCTGCTTCCAAAGCACGGATGCAATCAGGAATGATGCGGTCTTTAGCCCAGTCTCCACCACCTATCACATTACCTGCACGCACACTGGCTAAACTAACATGGTGCTTCTTACCGTAATCCTCAGGATTGAAGAAACTCCTTCGCCAGCTCTGGATGGCAATCTCACAAGCACCCTTTGAAGAGCTGTAAGGATCATAACCGCCAAATGGATCATCTTCCTTGTAGCCGCGCATCTGCTCCTTGTTGTCGTAGCATTTGTCAGTTGTTATCATTACGCACACCTTCACGCTATCAGTTGCACGGATTGCTTCCATGATGTTTATGGTTCCCATCACATTGGTCTGGTAGGTATCAACGGGTATCTCATAACTGAGGCGTACCAAAGGTTGTGCAGCAAGGTGGAAGACAATCTCTGGCTTGTACTGTGCAAAGATTTCTTTCATCTTCTCACCGTCTCTAATATCAGCACGAATGTCGGCCTTAATCATCTTACCTATCCCAGAAAGAACAAAAATGTCCTTCTCAGAATAAGGTTCAAGACCAACGCCAACCACTTCTGCACCAAGTTCGTGCAGCCAGATAGAAAGCCAACTGCCCTTGAATCCGGTGTGACCAGTTACAAGAACGCGTTTGCTTTTATAAAAGTTATTGAAAACGTCTATGTTCATATTATTTGGCATGTGATTTACAAAAATCAGAAATGCACTTAATCATCCACTGGTTCATCTCCTTGGTCATACCGGGGAATACGCCAATCCAGAAGCCATTGGACATCACAAAGTCGGTATTCTTCAGTTCGCCAACAATGCGATAGCCCTCACCAGTCTGGCGCATCTCATCAAAGCAAGGATGCTTGGTCAGGTTACCAGCAAAGAGGTTGCGGGTCTGAATCTTATTCTGCTCCAGATAACCAGTCAGCTCATTGCGGGTGAAGCCTGCATCTTCCTTCACAGCAATCAGGAATCCAAACCAAGAAGGATTACTGTTGGCCTCTGCTACCGGTAGAATTAATCCAGGAGCATCCTTCAGGCCATCATACAACATCTGATAGTTAGCGCGACGGGCTGCAACAATCTGATCCAACTTATCCAACTGAGCACAACCAACAGCAGCCTGCATATCTGTAATCTTCAGATTGAAACCAAAATGGCTATAAACATACTTGTGATCATAGCCCTGAGGCAGCTCACCAAACTGGCCGGTGAAACGCATACGACAGGTGTTGTCAACACCAGATGCACACCAGCAGTCACGTCCCCAATCACGGAAAGAAAGGGTAATCTTGTTCAGCAACGGGTCGTTGGTATAAACAGCACCACCTTCACCCATCGTCATGTGGTGAGGAGGATAGAAACTGCTGGTACCAATGTGGCCCCATGTTCCAGTCTTCTTAGTCACGCCATCAATGGTATATTCAGAACCCAGTGCATCACAGTTATCCTCAATCAGCCAGAGGTTATGCTTCTCACAGAAAGTGAGCACAGCCTTCAGGTTGAAAGGATTGCCCAGAGAATGAGCCATCATCACTGCCTTTGTCTTGAAGCTATAGGCTGCCTCTAACTGATTGACATCAATGTCAAATCCAGGAAGAGCGACATCCACAAATACAGGTATAGCACCATACTGAATGATAGGAGTTACAGTGGTTGGGAATCCAGCTGCGACCGTAATCACCTCATCACCTTTCTTGATTCTACGGTCACCCAACTTATGAGAAGTCAGTGTGTAGAATGCTAGGAGGTTTGCACTGGAACCAGAATTGGTTACAGCACAAAACTTTACGCCCAACCAATCAGCCAACCGACGCTCAAACTTATGTGTCCATGGACCCTGAGTCAACCAGAAATCCAGTGATGAATCCACAAGATTCACCATCTCCTCATCATTAAAGAAGCGGCCACCGTAGTGAACAAATGACTTACCTGGTTCAAACTCCTTCTTCTGGGCATGAACCTCTTTGTAATACTCTCGCGTCAGCTCAAGGATTTGAGCTTTCAGCTCTTCTTTCTTTGCCATATATATTTACTTTTTTATTATCTACAAAACCTTGGGTATTTGGCGTTCCCACTTCTTCCAAGGTGCTTTTCCTTCTTGGAGAAGTTTGTCAAGGAGGTTCTTTTCACGGATGTTATCCATACACTGCCAGAACCCCTCATGAATATAAGACATTAGTTCTCCTTTTGCAGCTAATGTCTCAAGTGGTTTACGCTCAAAGATGCAACTGTCTCCATCAAGTAGATCAAAGATGGCTGGTTCAAGAACCATATAACCAGCGTTTATTGGCGCACCATCGTTAGCATTTTTTTCACGGAACGACTTAACTGCTCCCTCAACAATATCTAACACACCTTTCTCCTGAGCCATCTTTACAGCGGTAAGGGTGGCAATCTTGCCGTGACTCTTATGGAATTCCATGAGCTTATTGATGGCCACATCACATACCCCATCTCCATAGGTCATCATAAAGGTTTCGTTGCCCACATATTCCTGGACGCGTTTGATGCGGCCCCCAGTCATAGTGTTGTACCCTGTATCAACGACGGTCACTTTCCACGGCTCCAGCTTACTGTGATGCACTGTCATTTCATTCTTTCCTTCACGGAAATCAAAACTCACATCACTGTTGTGCAGAAAATAATTGGCAAACCATTCTTTAATGTATTCCTGCTTGTAACCGGCACAGATAATGAACTCATTATGTCCGTAATAGGCATACTCTTTCATAATATGCCATAGAATAGGCATTCCACCTATTTCAATCATTGGTTTAGGTTTAAATACAGATTCCTCAGATATACGAGAACCAAAGCCGCCAGCTAATAATACAACTTTCATATCAAAAGCAATTATTTCCTTGATAATTTACAATTTCTTTCCGTGTACTCCACATTACTCTTAGAAGAAGCGACAAAGACCTCCCTTGATAAGCCCATCAAATAACAATTATCTAATGATAACTTTACAGTGATGTTGTCATTAGGTATACTAAAGAGATTATTGATTGGCAAGTCAATAGTAACGTCTTTTAATGATAAAGAACAATCATTTGAGTTATTTATGGTAAAAAGGCTATTAATGTGATTATCAGCATTATAACTAAGCAATGTGTCCTCAATAATCAGAGAATTTGTCTTAATAAAAATACCCCGGTTGCCACAAAGATTCTGAAAATGGCTCTGCTTAACTATAACTTCTTGCGAAGAGCCGCCGCCGAAATTTGAATTAATTGCGTTAACATTGTTATAGTTAATACTATTGGCGACTACATTCTTCCCGGCTCCGGGATAAATAACCGAACATCCTTGATAGCCATAGCTAAAAGTGCAATTAGTAAAACTTATCCTTTCTACATTCCTCACATTGTCTTCAAGACCTTTTGTCCCATCCGATAAGCAAAAGCCATAAAAAACAGAATTATTAGTATCCTCCTTTTGTATAGAAATATCATTAAATTCAACAACAGCTGAAGGCGTTGATAAAAAAGATATTGCGACCAAATACCCATTAAAATTATGTGCCGCAATGTTTTTCATCTTAAAAGATTGCAAATAATTGGAGTCCCTCACCTTAAAAAGCCCAATCGCATTTGTAACATCATTAATGCGACAATTATTCACATCAAATGTCTCAGTTCGAATAGAGCAATAAATACCATGATCAGCCATATAGCCGGAGAAAGAGCAGTCTTTTACTATACAATGCTTTACTTGAGAAGATGCAACAAATGAGCTCGAAGTACCACCTTTAAAATCGCATCCTTCCATTAAAAGATTGCCTTCTTGTTCTTTTTCGGCAATTATTGTAATGGTGTTACCAATTAGGTTATTATTAGCCCCGTAAATAACGTCATTATTGATGTTATAATCATCAATAATAATAAGGTTCCTTAAGGAAATATTATCACCAATGATATTAATACCTGGGACATTAGGATTTGTAGTATGAAACTGAATCGTAGCTTTTTCTTTTCCTCCTGATTCTATAGTGTTCACGTGAATAGACTCATCTTGACTATTAATGAGAAAAACTCTATTTGAATATAATTTTAACACAGATGATAAACAAGCCATATTCTTAAATAACTGAACAGCCGGCATATCATTGTCGAACATCAAAGAAGAAGCATACTTTACAATCCAATTTCCTTCTAATATACAGTTCCTAAAAACATTTGAATTAGATGATTGTACCTTAGTATTTAAACCTATCAGTTTCCCATTAAATAAACTGCCTTTTCGAAATACTATGGTTGACTTGGGGCCAAAGGCTACTGATTCACCTTGTAAATCAACATCGGCTTTTACGACATATCTATTAGATTTAGCACTATCTATCAATTGAATGTCTTCCGTTTTTTGAATAACAACTCGCTTAGCTCCAACCGGAAAGGTAAAGCATATAAGAAATAAAGAAAGAAGAAAGGGTCTTATCATCTGAATATTAAAGAAATTATCTAAAGAAATGAAAGGGTGAGCGACCAGAATAGTATTAAGGAGGTAACTAAAACTTCCTCCACACCATCTTATTCACGACCCCCACATAAGACTGAATAATCCGCACCACCTTGGTACTCACATTTTCATCCATATAGTCAGGCACTGGGATGCCGGGATTTCCGTCCTTGATCAGTTCCACGGCGACATCTACGGACTGCAGTAAGCCTTTTGTATCAATGCCGCTGAGGACGAAGCAACCCTTATCCAATGCTTCGGGGCGCTCGGTAGATGTGCGGATGCAGACGGCCGGGAAAGGATGGCCCTGGCTGGTGAAGAAGGAACTTTCTTCCGGGAGTGTACCACTATCAGACACTACGCAGAAAGCATTCATCTGGAGGCAGTTGTAATCGTGGAAGCCGAGGGGCTCGTGCTGAATGACTCGCTTGTCCAGCTTAAAGCCAGAGGCCTCAAGACGCTTGCGGCTTCTAGGATGGCAACTATATAGGATAGGCATATCATACTTCTCTGCCATCTGATTAATGGCATTGAACAGACTGAGGAAATTCTTCTCTGTATCAATGTTCTCTTCTCGGTGTGCGGAGAGAAGGATGTATTTGCCCTTCTCCAGACCAAGCCTCTTGTGAATATCGCTAGCCTCAATCTCCGCCAGGTTATTATGCAGCACCTCCGCCATAGGCGAGCCGGTAACGTATGTGCGCTCCTTAGGAAGACCAGTGTCAGCGAGGTATCTTCTTGCATGCTCACTGTAAGCCATGTTTACATCAGAGATGATGTCCACGATGCGACGGTTGGTTTCCTCAGGCAGACACTCATCTTTACAGCGGTTGCCAGCTTCCATGTGGAAGATAGGGACATGAAGCCTCTTTGCTCCGATTACACTTAAGCAAGAGTTTGTATCACCTAAGACTAGTACAGCGTCAGGTTTCACCTCAACCATCAACTTATAACTCTTATCAATGATGTTACCCATGGTTGCTCCCAGGTCATCACCGACGGCGTCCATGTAGACATCAGGATCTGCGAGCTTGAGATCTTTGAAGAAGACACCATTGAGGTTGTAGTCGTAATTCTGCCCGGTATGCGCCAAGAGGCAGTCGAAATACTCGCGGCATTTGTTAATGACAGCCGCCAGACGAATAATCTCTGGGCGAGTACCAACAATAATGAGGAGCTTTAGTTTTCCGTTATTCTTGAATTGTGCCATATTCTTTACTTTACAGGTTCAAAGAAGGTATCCGGTTTGTTGGGATTGAAGACCTCGTTGCAGTACATTACTGTAACCAGGTCCTCAGTATCGCTCAGGTTGATGATATTGTGCGTATAGCCGGGGAGCATGTGAACAGCCTCAATCTTGTCGCCACTCACCTCCCACTCCAGCACCTTTCCTTCAGGGTCGTTGAGGTTGCGTTGCTGGATCAAGCCATGCCCTTTAACCACGATGAACTGCTCGAACTTGGTGTTGTGCCAGTGCTGTCCTTTGGTGATGCCTGGCTTACTGATATTAATGCTCACCTGTCCGGCGTTGAGGGTATGTACCAACTCCGTAAAAGAGCCACGTTCATCCACGTTCATCTTCAGCGGGAAAGCGGTTTTCTCATAGGGCAGGTAGCTGAGATAGGTGCTGTAGAGTTTTTTTGCAAAGCTGCCGGCAGGAATCTCGGGGATCATGAGCGTTTTAGGCTGCTCAGCAAAACTCTTTAACAGTTCAACTATTTCACCTAGTGTTCCTTTGTGAGTAACTGGGCAGAAGCAGTAGCGACCGTCTGCCTTGGGTAGCACTTCCAAGCCTTCGAATTCACAATGATGTTCCTCTCCTTTCAAGCAAGCAATCATCTCATCCACCAAGTCATCAATGTAGAGTAGTTCCAACTCTACGCTGGGGTCGTTGACGGTGTAAGGCAAGTCGTTCGCAAATGCATTGCAGAACGTGGCCACAGCACTGTTATAGTTGGGGCGGCACCATTTGCCAAACAGGTTCGGGAAACGGTATACTAACACTTTGGCTCCGGTCTCTTTGCCGTACTGCAAGAACAAATCCTCGCCGGCTTTCTTACTACGTCCATACTCGCTATTGCCAAAGCGGCCGGTGAGGCTGGCCTGCTGGCTTGAGCTGAGCATTACCGGACAAGTGTTCTTGTGCTTTTTCAGTGTATCCAGGAGTGTTGAGGCGAAGCCAAAGTTACCGGCCATAAACTCTTCCTGATTCTGCGGGCGGTTCACGCCAGCCAAGTTGAACACAAAGTCGGCTTCTTTGCACCACACGTTCAGCTGCTCAGGAGTGCTATCTAAGTCATACTCATAGACAGCGTCTACCAGCACACCGTAGTTGTGAGCTTTTCCTTCCTTAATATTATTGAGTTGAGCGCAAAGGTTCTTCCCCACGAATCCTTTTGCTCCAGTTACCAAAATCTTCATCCTATAGACAATCTTCCGTTGTTTGCGGATTGTACTTAGTATTTTTGAATTCAATGATTACCGTTCCGCTCTCCAAGCTTCTGCAGGTATGGTACTGCCCCATGGGGACATGGATAGCAGGCGTGTCGCTGCCGGGAATGAGCGGGTATTGAGCAATCTCGTTTCCGTTATTGTCAAAGAACACCTCAACGGCCTCCCCCCTCAATACTATTACATCTTCACTTGTCATTGTATGGCGGTGAATGGGGATTACCGTCCCTGGCTCAATGGCATTAAGCATCCGCTGACTTTCATCGTCTTTGCTATCACGAAGGTCATAGTTCATACGTAGCCTAGGGGAAGCCTTAGCCTGAGCTGTAAGCTTGTCGAGTAGTTCTTTATCAATAACCATTTCTTAATCTTATTTGATTCGAGGATCGGGCCTTTCTTTAACGATAGGCGAAGTAGGTTTCTCTGCATGAACCTCTTCTTTGCCACCGAGCATACGGCTGTCTACAATCTTGCGGATAAACTTCCAGAACGATCCGGAAGAGAAATTGGTCTTCTTCCCTCGAGTACTCCAACGATTGTATAATGTACTCCCCTCTCCGTCATTCTTGCGGTGCTGCCACTCCATAAAGTAGTAGAATCCCCAAGTTGACAGAAAGCCCAGCACGAACACCAGATAAAACTGAAAATCTATTCCAGCACCCAGATACCATGCAAGTATCAAAATTACCACAATCATTGCGTTGGTATATACAATGATTCCACTGGTTGCAAGATGGGAATAATTCATTTCGATGAAGAGATGGTGCAGATGCGTCTTATCCGGATGGAAGGGTGAATGCCCTCTAGCCACACGACCAATCATCACCTTCAGTGTATCAAACACCGGCACTGCCAATACTGCCAATACCAAGGCCGGCAGATTCAATCCACTGTCACCATACGCCGCACAAGGTGAATCCTTGGACAACGTGCTGAACATGAACAAAGCCAGTAGTGTGCCCAGCATCAAAGAACCTCCGTCTCCCAGGAACATCTTGGAAGTCTTTCCAAAAACGTTATGGAAGAAGAACGGGACGAGCGCTCCAATGGTAATCAAGGCCAGCGTAAACATAGCCATATCTCCTGCATAGTAGAAGATGATGGCGAACACGATGCAAGCCATGATGCCATAGGTAGAGCAGTATCCATCCACGCCATCGATTAGGTTGATGGCATTCATAATGCCTACGCCTGCGACCAGAGATAGTGGCACTGATACCACATCCGGGATATCGTGTACACCCCACAGTCCGTGGAAGTCGTTGATTTCAACGCCCAGTAGAAGCATCATGAACCAGACGACCAGCAATTCCACCATAAAGCGGAATGAAGCAGATACGTCCTTCATATCATCCCAAACACCTATCGCATACATTATGAATAGGAGCACCATGATGGGGACAATCCTGGGAGCTGGCGCGATACAGTAACCTACGATTACTGAGACCAAGAACCCTATGAATACCGTGGTGCCTCCCATTACAGGGACAGGAACACGCTGTAGTTTACGAGCGTTAGGGTTATCAACAATGTGGTGTTTACGGGCGAAGGAGAGGACATGGGGATAGACGAGCATGGTCACAAGGAATGCGACCAGCATCAAACTAATTGAAGTCCATATAGTTAACATATCTCCCCCCCCTAAAGATTATTTCTCCCACTTGGTGCTTGTAGCCCAACGGGAATAGTCGTCCAGAGGAATCTCATTCTTGAGCTCCAGTTTGTAATATACGTGATAATCATGCTCGTGCTTAATGCAAGAGAGGCGCAATTCGCTAACATCCTGCTTGCGCATAAGTGCCACCGGCATCTGCATATCCTCACTGAAAGCAGTGATTACGTCCACAATGTGCGACGCAAAGAATGCAGAGAAACCATATGCCACATAAAGTCCAATCTCGGTGTTGAAGTACAGATGGATGGTCTTGCCATCATTCTGGACTTCGTTCAAAGTAATCAAGTCTTTGTTCATTTTATATGTTTGGTTATAGTTATTCACTTCTGATGTCACGAGCTTTTGCTCTTTCTTCCAGGCCAAGGTCTTCGCGGATGAAACGGAGCTTGAGGAGAAGTTCCTTCATTCCTTCTACGTCCAGTCTTCTGGTATTGTGGCTATGGTAGTCTCCAATCTTTGCCATATCCTGGTTACCTTCTGTGAAGAATTTGTCATAGTTGAGGTCGCGGGTGTCGCAAGGGATGCGCCAGTAGTTGCCCATATCAATGGCGCGGGACATTTCCTCACGCGTTACGAGGGTCTCATAGAGTTTCTCACCGTGGCGGGTACCAATGACCTTGACTTCTGTTTCACCATACTTAGAGTCAATCTTTGAGTAAGTCTCCTTGAGGGCCTGGGCCAGCGTACTAAGTGTTGCAGCAGGGGCCTTTTGGACAAAGAGGTCACCGTTGTGGCCGTGGGTAAAGGCGTAAATCACAAGATCCACGGCATCATCAAGAGTCATCATGAAACGGGTCATATTGGGGTCGGTGATAGTGATGGGCTTGCCCTGCATCATCTGCTCTACCCAAAGCGGGATGACGGATCCGCGAGAAGCCATCACATTGCCATAGCGAGTGCAGCAGATGGTGGTCTTTGCACCTTCTCCTAAAGCACGTCCCTGGGCAATAGCGACCTTCTCCATCATTGCTTTGGAGATACCCATCGCGTTGATAGGATACGCAGCCTTGTCGGTTGAGAGAACAACAACGTTCTTTACGCCATGTGCTATTGCGCTGAGCAGCACGTTGTTTGTTCCCTCAACGTTGGTACGCACGGCCTCCATAGGGAAGAATTCACAACTGGGAACTTGCTTCAATGCTGCAGCACTGAAAACGTAATCCACTCCATTCATGGCGAAATCTACAGCTTCACGCTGGCGGACGTTACCAATGTAGAACTTCACCTTATGAGCAACATCTCCACGATTAGCCTGCAAGAAGTGACGCATGTCATCCTGCTTCTTTTCATCACGACTGAGAATACGAATCTCCTTAATGTCGCTGTCCAAAAACCTGCGGAGTACCGCATTACCAAAACTTCCTGTACCGCCCGTAATGAGCAATACTTTGTCTTTAAATACTGACATATATCTTTTGCTTAATTGATTATTCTTTTTTTTACTGTTAACTTGTTAACTGTTAATTCCGCTTTGCGGCATTTATAATCCGCAGCCGGATGCCAGCTTGTCTGGCATTGGGCTGCTCCGCTTTCCTTAGCGGAAGGCTCTGTTGCCCGTCTGGGCAACTGTGCCTGGAGCGTCTCTGTCACTCTCTCCTTCAACTCGGCAGAATATCTATACGCTACACACCGGCAGCGGCCTTGCAGGCTCTCACGGAAGGCTTCCACCTCACTATGCTCGCAAGGGATGGTGTTGTTTGGGTCTTGGAAGGCGCTGAACAGTAGGGTGACGTGCTTGCCCTAACGGATGCAGTCATCCACCCAGCCGGTGTCTTTCACCCAATTGTCTACAATGCCAATCACCACATCGGCAGCCTGAGGGTCAGTTGACACATTTAATGCTCTTGACCAGGCAATGGCCTTGCAGGGTCACCTCCTTGCAGGCGGCGGGCACCAGCGCCAGCTGACCGGGTTGCAGGGTAAGCTCTGAGTCGGCATCGGCCATGGTGCAAGGGCTTGTCTTGGGCACAAGGGCCACAAAGGTATCTTGGTTCGTCAGGTCAAGAGTTTGGGTGCCTTCTACCGTGAAAGTCTCCACGTGGCTGGAGTAATGAAAGCCGTTCTCATCAACCAACTCGGCACGGATGGAGGCGGCATCGTCCATCTGGTTAAAGCTGAACTGGAGGGGGAATTCCTTCCCAAACACCTCGGCCCAGTAGTAGCCCACCAGCTGGGTACGGTACTTGACAAACAGCGAACTGATGGAGTAGCCGCTCTCGAGCTCACTATCGGCAAGTGACAGGGTGCCCACGGCACCGTCCAACGTCTCGCCCGGTCCAAAGGTATCGGGGTTCTGCAGCAACTGACGGTAGGTAACCACCTTCACTCCACCATTTTTGAGTTCTTTTTTAAACAGTAAATCAAACTTGTATAGCATATTTGTAAATCTAATTCCCTTGTTCTTTTACGGCCAGGCCGGTGCGGCTGCAACTGTATAAATGGTGCATCACCAGCCGTCATCTAAAACCCTATCGCATCCTTAATCTCACTATCCTTCTTTAAACCAGTTAAGCCTGGAAGTGCCTTAAAAGACACAAATACTTCAAAGGAACAGAAAGCAACTTTCTCCACATTCTCCTTTTGCACATCCCTTCCGCCAACTCCCGATAAAAACTGGCCGCACTGATTCTCTATTCCAGTACGGCCAGTAACTATATGTTGTTAAATGAGGTTATCCTTCTCGATGTCCTTGAAGTATTTGTAGGTGTCGACCTTCAGTTCGCCGCAGGCGGCCTCGTCGGCGACGATGAGGGCATGGGGGTGGAGCTGAAGGGCGCTGATGGTCCACATGTGGTTGACGGACTCCTCGACGCCGTGCTGGAGGGCGCGGGCCTTGTTGTGGCCGTTGACGAGGATCATGACCTGCTTCGCGTCCATCACGGTGGCGACACCGACGGTGAGGGCGGTCTTGGGGACTTTGTTTACGTCGTTGTCGAAAAAGCGGCAGTTCGCGATGATGGTGTCCGTGGTGAGGGACTTCTGCCGGGTGCGGCTCTGGAGGCTGGAGCCGGGCTCGTTGAAGGCGATGTGGCCGTCGGGGCCGATGCCGCCCATGAAGAGGTCGATGCCGCCGGCAGCAGCGATGGCCTTTTCATAGTTGGCGCACTCGGCTTCCAGGTCCGGGGCGTTGCCGTTCAGGATATGGACGTTCTCTTTCTTGATATCGATGTGGCTGAAGAAGTTGTTCCACATGAAGGAGTGGTAGCTTTCCGGATGGTCTTCCGGCAGGTTTACGTACTCATCCATGTTGAACGTGATCACGTTCTCGAAGGAAACTTTTCCGGCCTTGTTCAGTTCAATCAGTTCACGGTAAATTCCCCGCGGGGAGCTTCCGGTCGGGCATCCCAGTTTGAACGGCTTTTCCGCCGTCGGGTTCGCTTCGTTGATACACTTGGCCACGTAGTTCGCAGCCCATTTCGACATCCTTTCGTAGTCGGGTTCAATAATCAGTCGCATACTTTTCAGTTATTAATTGTTATTAAACACCCCGGCGGACCTGCTACCAAAAGTATGAAACAGAGGGGTTTCCGCCGAAGCTATTATAATGCTTTCTTGCCTTTCAGCATTTTCTTTTCCTCACTGGCCAGGCGACGCTCCACCTTCTTCACATCCTCGACGGCTGGCAGATTCTCCGGCACAATCCCACGCTCTGTGAGCATTTTGCGGACCGCGGCGTTATTGTCTACGTGCTCTTTGGTAATTAAGGCTTCCCCTTGAAGGTCCTTCGTCTGAATATTGACACTGGTCATCTCTGCCGCAAAATCCTTCGCTTTAATGCTGATGGTTGGCAGGAAGTCGGCAAGAGGACGGCTCTGTGGAATACCCATATGCCGCTTCATCATAT
>JAEEGL012539443.1_pt1 | contig 27572 bp, 21 predicted proteins | sample 9134231 | NCBI WGS metagenome assembly JAEEGL01 (sample SAMN16246548, study PRJNA631951) | gut metagenome | biome: gut microbiome; feature: rumen; material: fiber-attached | host: Bos | place: Iran: Karaj | collected 2018-10
GCTGTGTGGTGGTCTCCCACTTGATGTCGTTGTTGCCACGCTGGTTGCGCACATAGCCGTTGTCGAGGTCGTAGCCGCCGTTCTTACCAGTGATGTCGTAGGAGGAGCCGGCCTGTCCGCTGCCCCAGAGTCCTGTGGAGACAACCGACTTATAGAGCGTATAGCGTGCCGTGTTCGAAATCTCCTGGTTACCCGTCTGTCCCCATGAGTAGCGCAGCTTCAGGTTGTCGAGCCAGCCCTTGGTGCCCTCCATGAATTCCTCCTGGCTGATGCGCCAACCGGCACTGACCGAGGGGAAAGTACCATACTGCTTGTTCTCGCCGAAGCGGCTGGAGCCGTCGCGCCGGATGGTGAGCGAAGCCAGGTATTTGTCGTCGTAGGTGTAGTTCACCTTGCCGAAGAACGACACCAGCGAGAAGCCCTCGCCGAAGCCTTCGGCCAGCTGGCGGCCAGCACCTGCGCTGGGCCACATGTAGTCGGTGTTGAGGATGGCCAGCTCGTAGCGCTTGGCACTGTTCATCTTATAGTCCTGGCGGTTCACCTCGGTGCCGATCATGGCGTCGCCACGGTGTTTGCCTATCTCGAGGTTGTAGGTGGCTATGGCGTTCCACATCCAGCGCATCCAGTGCTCCTGCTTGCCCTCGACGGCGCTGTCGGTGCGCATCACCTTGCCGTTGGCAATGGGGTAGGTGAAGAAGCGCTGCTCCTTCTGCGTGTAGTCCATGCCGAGGGTGGTGCGAATCATGAAGTTCTTGAAGGGAGTGATGCTCAGGTGAATGTCGCCGAAGGAGCGCCACTGCGTGTATTCGTTGTCCTTGGCGTTGTCAATCATGCTCAGCGGGTTCTCGCGCTCGGAATAGGCGCCGAGGGCCTGGGCGTACTTGCCATTCTCGGCATAGATGGGGAAGTTGGGGTTGAACTCCAGAGCGTGCTCCAGCACACCGCCGGGAGCATCGACACCCATGGTGCGGTTCATGGTGAAGTTCTCGCCAAGCACCACCAAGCCGTCGAAGAGCTTGTAGTCGGCATTGGCACGGGCCGAGAGACGGCTGAAGTAGCTCTCCTTGATGGTGCCCTGGTTGCCGTAGTAGCCCACGCTGAAGAAGGAGTTGCCCTTCTCCGAGCCGTTGCTCACCGAGAGGTTGTACTGCTGCACTACGCCTGTGCGGGTGATTTCCTTGAACCAGTCGGTGTCACCGGCACGCACCGAGGCGTTGTCGTCGAGAAACATGTTCATCGTCATCTTGTGCAGCACGGGGTTGCCGTTCTGGTCGTAGCCCCAGTCGTAGTTGTAGCCCAGGTTGTTGTTCGAGGGGTTCAGGCCGTCGTTGACCGAGGCCTGCCAGTAGGCGCGGCCCCACTCGCTGGCGTTCATCGTCTCAATCTTGTTCGTGTAGAAAGATGTGGCGACACTTCCGTCGAAGTTCACCTTCACCTTGCCGTCCTTGCCCTTCTTCGTAGTGATGATGATGACACCGTTGGCAGCGCGGCTACCGTAGATGCTGGCCGAGGCGGCATCCTTCAGCACCTGTATGCTCTCGATGTCGTTGCCGTTCAGCTCGTGCATGCCGGCCTTGGTGGGCACACCGTCGATGATGTAGAGAGGGTCGTTGTCGTTCAGCGTTCCCACACCACGGATGCGCACCGTGGCCGAACCGGAGGGATTACCGTCGGCCTGGATGTTCATGCCCGGCACGCGGCCCTGCATGGCCTTCATGGGGTTGTTCTCGTTCTGCTTGGCCAGGTCGCTGACGCTAACCGTCGAGATGGCGCCCGTCAGGTCGGCCTTGCGCTGCGTGGTGTAGCCGGTCACCACCACCTCGTTCAGGGTGTTGGATTCCTCGACCATTGTCACCTTCATGCCGTTCTGCGCAGGCAGCTCCTGACTCTGGTAGCCAATGTAGGAAAACACCAGCATGGCGCCTTCCTGCACCTTGAGTTTGAAATTGCCGTCGAAGTCGGTCACCGTGCCGTTGCTGGTGCCTTGCTCCATCACCGTGGCACCGATGACTGCTTCGCCCGTTGCGTCGACCACCGTGCCGGTGATCTCCGTCTGCGCGTACAATAATGTACTCGCAAAGATGAGCGTCATGCTCAGCAGGAATTTCCTTAGTCTTTCCATTTACTTTTACGTTTTTAGTTAATAATGCGAAAATATGTCGCAAAAGTACGAACCAAAAGCGCAAAAGCATGTTAAATATCGTTCTGTGAGTAATAAAAATGATACATGAAACAAATATTGACTATAATGTTTGTTTCGTTGAGTCGAGGCAGCGGAGTTTGCGGTAGCACAATTCTCTCCCCGCTCCTGTGAGGGAACTACCCTTTATACACATCTCATTGAGGTGTCTCCGCCTCTCCCCCCGCTCCTGTAAGCTCCTGTAAGGGGAGGGGCAGGGGAGGTAAGGCCCACTCCCCTGCCTTCGAAGGGGAGGGGAGGGCTGCGCATTGAGCTACGCGGCGGGCGAGGAGCGGCAAAAAGTCACGAAGGGACGACAGAGCAAGGCAACAAATGGACCTAATTAGCGCCGTGACTATGCCTACTTCCAAAACGGTCCTAATTTTTCTGTGCTGTACGGATGGAGTGATATGGTTTCGTCGCTAATTAGGTGAGTTGATACCGCTACGCGGCCTGAGAAAAAACCAATAAAAACCAATAAAAACAAGAAAAACAATTTGGTACAATAGCTATCGCCTTGCCCGCCGCATAGCTCAATGCACAGCCATACCCTCCCCTTGAAGTGAGGGGAGTGCCTCACAGGGTTCCTACAGCGGGCAAGGCGCATAGCTCAATGCGCAGCCATCCCCTCCCTTCTTTAACTTTGCAGCCTAAAAAGAGTGTCCTTACGAACTCTTAAAATAATTAACATTCAATTTGCGAAGAAAAGTTGAAGAGATATTCCAGTTTTTTCTTACCTTTGTTGTAGAAAGGAAGGATTAACTGCCGGAGGTCAACCCATCCTCCCTTGGAGACCAAGAGTTTATCCCTTGTTACAGGCCCTCCGGATTTCAAGCTGCAAATACTAAATAGGAAGGTAGGCTCGAAGCCTAATTAAAGTAGTAGCAACTCACAGCTTGCCTCAGTTAACCGCTTCCCGTACCTATTAAACGTAAAGAAATGAAGAAAATTGTAATTGGCATCGACATTTCGAAGGAAAAGATCGACGCAACCGCAATCGACGTGAGAGACAGCCAGCTGGGAGTTGTCAAGCTGGACTACCAGGTGTACGAGAACCGGCCCATGGGCTACCGCCGCATGCTCGTCTGGGCAAGGCATCTGATCAAGGGCATCGGGCTGGAGGACGTTCTGTTCTGCTGCGAGACGACAGGTGGCTACGACCGCTGCCTGTGCGACTACATCTATGCCAAGAGCCTTGACATCTGGCGCGAGAGTGCACTGCAGATCAAGCGCAGCATGGGCGTTCGCAAGGGCAAGGACGACAAGGCCGACTCGCTGATGATAGCCGAGTATGCCATGCGGCATATTGACAAGACCGTCATCTACGAGACGCCCGACGAGAAGGTGCGTGAACTGAAGGCACTGTTCCTCTACCGGCACAGTCTCGTCCAGGAGCGCACCAAAAAGAAGGTCCGTGCATCCGAGCTGAAGGCCACCGCCGCCAAGAGCAGCTCCATGCGCTTCATCGTGCGCGATGCCATGAAGGGCGTCCGCAGCCTCGACAAGAGCATCCGCGACTGCGAGAAGCAGATACTGGCCATCATCGACGGCGACGAGAGCCTCAAGCGCAACTATGGGCACATTGAATCCATACCCGGCATCAGCATTGTCAACGCCACGACCTTCATCGCTTACAGCGACAACTTCCGCAGCATCACCACGGCCAACAAGGCAGCCTCCTACTGGGGCTGTGCATCGTTCCGAGAACGGTCAGGCACAAGCATCGACAAGAAGGCCTATGTGAAGTGCTACTCCGGTTCACTGCTGAAGGCGACACTCACACAGGCGGCAGAATGTACCATCAAGGAGCACGGAATCTACCGGGAATACTACCTGCGCCTGAAGGCGGAGGGCAAGCCATACGGCATCATCGTCAACAATGTACGCAACAAGCTCATCCATCTGGTGTTCTCCCTGGTCACCAACGGCATGGACTACGAGAAGAATCACCAGTTCCTCAGAACCCCCCAAAAAGAAGGGAAGGACATGACAATAAATTAAGAATTATTAATATAAAACATTTGCAAATTTTCATAGGAAGCTTTATGTTCTCTCGGTGGTGCATAAGCCCTTGATGTATGTGGTTAAGTCTGTAAGAACATCACTCTTCATTTACTTTAATCTTTAGTAAATCGAAGTACATCAGACGGGTATTGAGGGGCAAACGACCAACGCCAATGCCCATATACTTGGCTTCGAGCCGTTCGTCATCTATTAGATAGCGAAAACCATTCTTTTCGTAATAGTGAAGCGTCTCAGGACGGTTCAGCGCATCTACTATAAGGAAGCGGCAACCAGTGCGGTTGTTGGTGCGGAAGAGCACCTTGATGAAGTCCATGATGGCAGTACCATAGCCTTGTCCAGCAAAGTCTTTGTTGGTTCCCAAACGACCAATCAACACGGCAGGGAAACGCTTTAACGATTTATCGTGCAAGTTTGTATCATCAAGAAAATGCTCCTTATATTCGTCGGTGATGCGGTTGGTCAGGCGTATGCTGTCATTTGATAGCGAGAAAGCGGTGACAATGGTGCTTGGCTGCTCTTTAAGGCAAAACAGATAGGTCTTTCCAAGCAGACGACTTTGGTTGATAAGACAATCCTTGGCGAAAAACTCGTCAAGGTCGTTTTCCCCACATCTGAAAGGCTGACATTCAGCCAGCCTTTTCTCTGAAGCGCGTACAAGTTCACATCGTGCCAGCAGTTCTTCTACAGTCATAGCACGTTGGTAGTTTTCAGAAAGTCAGAAACAACTTTCGCCTCATGGCGATAGTCCTGCGTACCTGGATTCTGTTCCGTTCGCTTGGCTTCGCTTTCAAACGACTTGGCTGTCTCGCCGTAGAGTGTCGGGATAGCTCTGATTGCTGTTGCCATAGTTATATAATCTTTCGTATTATCAATTATAATGTTGACCGATACCAGCGAAAGGAGAACAGCGTTTGCTCCATGCCTCCTGTCTTATCGCTTTCGCAGCCTTTCGGCTGCAAAGGTACAACTTTTATTTCAATTAACGATAAGATTTGTAGAGTTTAACGTGAATTTGTAAGCATTTTAGCACATTTCCCATAAAATACGCACTGAAATAGCCAAAGTTCTTTGCTTTGCAAAGCGACCGGAGGTCGAGCGCTTGCCTTGCAAGCCAGCAGAGCTGGAGCGGACATTGAATTATTAACCGACCTTGTTACACAGTTACTTAGCGCAACCGAGGTACAACTGACGGAACAGCGAGAGCAGAACCAAACTCGTTTGAGTTATGCCGAGTCGTGACGGAAGAAAACGAAGTTAATGTCGGTACAAATGACCCCATTTCGATGCTTTGTCTTCTCTCTTTTGACTGGCAAAAATCCTTTGTCTTTGCTCACCGAAGTTGTCAAAAGCTCAAAATGGCTAAAATTCACCTGTTAAACATTAACAAATTGTTAAATCTTGTATAGTTATAATGACATAAAAACTGCTTGTGTTGGCACCAAAAACGGCAAATCGCAAATTACACTTTTTTGTACCTTTCAATTTTGGATATACCTTGTTGTCTATTGATTTACAATTACTTGTGATTATTCAAAACACTTCCACATGGAGTGACTTCCGCCACCACTATGTCGGCATAAGTTTTACCTACCATTTGGATGCGAAGAAAAAGGATTGAGGTTGCGAGTAAGTTGTTGAAAGGAAGTGATTTCTACAAACACAAAGCGCAGCCATTCTCAATCTTTGGAAAAGGTGAGAATGGCTGCGCCGCAACTTATTGGGCAGGTTAGAATCGGTAGCCTACGCCTAACATAAAGACGTTGCCGTCGCCGAAGATGCCCGGCTGCCACCTGTATTCACCTGTGGCGAACCAGTTGTCGGTGATGTTAACCTGCAGACCGGCACCCAGCTGTATGCCGCCGTCGACGTCGTTGTCGGCTTCGACGGTGACGTTCCCATCCTTGATCTCGTCCTGATGTACGAAGCACAGTGCATAGCCCAACAGAGGATAAATCCTCACGACTTCGCCGATGTTGAACAGGTAGTGGAAGTTGAGGCCCACCTGGAAGTCAGAGACGCTGTTTTTCTTGAAATGGTAGATGCCTTCCAGCTCTGTGCGCCAGTGTTTTGACAGATTGTACTGGCCGAAGGCACCCAGTCCAAACTGTGTGGTGGTCTCTTTGATGTGCAAGCCCTCGATTTCAAATTTGTTGCTTGTGATGCCCGTGTGCAGACCAATGGCGAAATCGCCTTTCTCCTGTGCTTGTGCGCCTATGCTGAGCAGTGCCACAAGCATTGTAATCATTAGTTTTTTCATACTATTATTATTGGTTTAGAGTGTTTATCCTGGCAAGGTTCGGCTCTGTTCTGCTGAAAGAGAGGGCAAAAGTACCCATTTTTTGCTGAATTGGCAAGAACTTCTCGCTTTTTTTGCTTTGCGTGCATCCCTTTTTCAAGGGGTAGAAATGGATTGCCTCAAGTTTTCCAGATTGTGTTGGGCTTGTGGCAGGTTGTGGCGCGCTGCCTGCTCAAACCAGTAACGGGCGGAATCGGTGTCGGCTTTCATGCCCAGGCCGTCGCGATACATCGTGCCGAGGTTGTTCTGGGCGGCGGCATGGTCCTGAAGGGCGGCCTGCGAGTACCAATAGCGGGCGGAGTCATAGTCCTGCGTCACTCCCCTACCCCGCTGGTACATCCATCCTAAGTTGGACTGTGCCAGCACGTTACCCTGACTGGCGGCAAGTTTGAACCATCGTACTGCCTCGCGATAGTCTTTCTTCACGCCCTGCCCGTCCTTGTACATCACGCCGAGGTTGTTCTGTGCCACCGAAAGGCCTTGCTCGGCAGCTTTCCTGTACCACTCGGCAGCCTCCTCGTAGCGGCCCTTCCTGTCGTATTCCATCGCTGTCTTCAGCTGTGTCTCAGCATCTTCCTGCTCGGTTGCAATGAACATGGTGCCGCCCTTCTTCTCAGCAGGCGACGTGCAGGCCAGCAGGAAGCAGGCCAGCAAGGACAAAAGTGTAGCTTTACGTTTTCGCATGATGTGTGGTTCTTGATGTTGCAAAGGTAGGAAATAATAGGTAAACCGCTACATGATTAGCAAGAATTTTTTTGACCTGCACGAAAAAGCGGGTGGCAGGGGCGGTGCCCTGCTTACAACCAACCATATATGATAAAGCCAGACGCAAGTGCTTGAGCTTGAGTCTGGCTTGGCTTGCCGCGGGAAGGAGCGTTAGTGTGCTTCGAGCCAGTTGGCCCCGAAGCCGCTGTCGGCGACGAGGGGAACGCTCAGAGGCAGAGCGCGTTGCATCTCCTCGAGGACGATGGCCTCTACCCTACCCTTCTCTTCCGGCAAAACGCTGAAGTTGAGTTCGTCGTGCACCTGCAAGATCATCTTGCTCTTGATGCCTTCGCTTTGGAAGCGCTGGTGGATGCGGATCATCGCCACCTTGATGATGTCGGCAGCTGTGCCCTGGATGGGCGCATTGATGGCGTTGCGCTCGGCGAAGCCGCGCACGGTGGCGTTGCCGCTGTTGATGTCGGGCAGATAGCGCCGCCGGCCGAAGAGCGTCTCCACGTAGCCTTTCTGTCGCGCCTCGGCCTTCGCTTGTTCCATGTAGTCGTGCACCTTGGGGAAGGTGTCGAAGAAGCCGTCGATGAGCTGCTTCGCCTCGTCGCGTGTGATGTCGAGCCGCTCGGCCAGGCCGAAGACGGTGATGCCGTAGATGATGCCGAAGTTGGCACGCTTCGACTTCGTGCGCTCATCACGTGTCACATCCTCGATGGCTTTCTTATAGATGGTGGCAGCGGTGGCAGCGTGGAGGTCTTTGCCCTCAGTGAAGACACTGATCATGTGCTCGTCCTGTGACAGATGTGCCATGACGCGCAGCTCTATCTGACTGTAGTCGGCCGAGAAGAAAAGGCATCCCGGCTCGGGCACGAAGGCCTTGCGTATCTCCTTGCCGTCCTCGCCGCGCACGGGAATGTTCTGCAGGTTGGGGTCGGACGACGATAGGCGTCCCGTTGCCGTAACACATTGATTGAAAGAGGTGTGGATGTGCCCAGTACGCTTGTTGATGAGGGTAGGGAGGTTGTCCACGTAAGTGCTGAGCAGCTTCTTCAGTCCGCGGAAGGCGAGGATGTCGGCCACTATCTCGTGTTTCCCTTGCAGTTGGGTGAGCACGTCCTCGCTGGTAACAAACTGCCCTGTCTTGGTCTTCTTCGGCTTCTCTATGATCTTCATCTTGGCGAAGAGGATGTCACCCACTTGCTTCGGTGAGCTGATGTTGAACTGCTCGCCCGCCAGTTCGTAGATGCGCGCTTCTATCTCGTTCATGCGCTGCGTCAGCTCCTTTGATGTCTGTGCCAGTGCCTCGGTGTCGAGCACCACGCCGTTCATCTCCATTTCAGCCAATACGGGCATGAGGGGCATCTCGATGTCGTAGAACAACCGCTCGCAGTCGTGCTTCTTCAACTCCGGCTCCAATGCGTTCTTCAGTTGTAGCGTAATGTCGGCATCCTCGCACGCGTATTCATATACTAGGGTAGGGGAGAGGTCGCGCATGGAGCGTTGCCCTTTCCCCTTGGGTCCTATGAGCTCGTCGATGTGAACCGTCTGGTAGTTGAGGTAGGCTTCCGCCATGTAGTCCATGTTGTGGCGCAGCTCCGGCTGGATGAGATAATGGGCTATCATTGTGTCCCACATCGGCCCTTGTAACTGAACGTTATAATTTCTTAAAACTTCTAAATCGTATTTTAAGTTCTGTCCAATCTTGAGAATACGGGGGTCTTCGTAGAGCGGTTTAAAAAGATTAACGATTTTTACCGCCTCTTCACGCTTGTCTGGCACGGGCACGTAAAATGCCTTGTGAGGCTCGACTGAGAAGCTCAAACCCACCAATTCTGCGTTGATGGCTTGCGTCGAGGTGGTCTCCGTGTCTAGACTGAGAAAATCTTTTGTCAAGAAAAAATCACAAATTTCGCGCATTTTCTCCTCAGAGTCAATGAGTTGGTAGTCGTGAGGCACCGTTTTAAGGGTCTCAAAACTTGAAAATTTTGGAGCGCCTGCCTCTTCGGTCGAAAATTCTGCAAATAACGAGAGCTCTGTGTTGGCTTTTTTTTGTTTCTTTTCTGTTTTTTTAAGGATTCGCTCCGCGAGCGTCTTAAACTCCAGTTCGGCGAATAGTTTTCCCAATTTTTCCTCATCGGGTTCTTGGAGGACCAAGTCGTCGAGGCTGACGTCGATGGGGACATCGGTCTTGATGGTAGCGAGAAAGTAACTCATGCGGATGTCGTCGGCATGTTCTTCTACCTTTGTCTTCAATGCGCCCTTCAACTCGCTGGTGCGGGCGAGGAGTTGCTCGACGTTGCCGAAGTCATGGATGAGCTTCGTCGCGGTCTTCTCTCCGACACCGGGGCATCCGGGGAAGTTGTCGGCCGAGTCGCCCATGAGTGCCAAGAGGTCGATGACGAGGGTAGGGTAGGGGATGTCGTATTTGGCGCACACCTCTGCCGGGCCCATCACCTCGTAGCCGCCGCCGTGGCGAGGGCGGTAGATCTTGACATGCTCTGACACTAACTGACCATAATCTTTATCTGGAGTGAGCATATAAACTTCCACCGAGGCTCCCCTTGCTGCCCCTGAGGGGGCATCATGACCTTTGACATTTGTTTCCCCCTCGGTGGACGAAGGCGGGGCTGACAGCTTTTTCGCCATCGTGCCAATGACGTCATCGGCCTCGTAGCCGTCAGCTTGCAGCACAGGGATATGCCACGCCTCGAGCAGTTCCTTGATGATGGGCACGGCGCGGGTGATGTCCTCGGGCGTCTTTTCGCGCTGTGCTTTGTAGGCGGGGAAGGCCTCGCTGCGGAACGTGGGGCCGTGGGGGTCGAAGGCTACACCGAGGTATTTCGGCTGTTCTTTCTCTATGACTTCCTGCAAAGTATTGACGAAGCCAATGATGGCGCTGGTATTCAGTCCCTTGGAGTTGATGCGTGGGTTCTTGATGAAGGCGTAATATGCGCGATAGATGAGCGCGTAGGCGTCGAGTAAGAAGAGTTTTTCCATGTCGTTAAAGAATTTTGGTGTAAAATTACTAAAAAAATTCGCAACATACGGATATTTTCAGTAATTTTGTTGCAAAATTTCTGAAAATGGATTCTCTCTCTTTGATTAAGCTGCCTATTGAGCGTGAGTTTACACAGTTTGTGGAAATGTTTAACTCATCGATGTCGCACGATGAAGGATTGCTGGGCAACGCCCTGACGCATATCCGCCAGCGTGGTGGCAAGCGGATGCGCCCGTTGCTGACCTTATTGATGGCAAAGAACTATGGGGAGGTGAGCGATGTAACCCTCCATGCGGCTATAGGCCTGGAGCTGTTGCATACCGCTTCCTTAGTGCACGATGATGTCGTTGATGAGAGCGCAGAGCGCCGCGGGCAGGCTTCCGTCAACGCCTCTTTTAATAATAAAGTGGCAGTGTTGGTGGGTGATTATATTCTTTCCACCGCGCTTCTGCATGTGTCGAAGACGGGCAATCAACGCATTGTGGAGAACCTTTCCCAGCTGGGCCGCACGCTCGCTGCGGGAGAGATTCTGCAGCTGTCGAACATACAGAATCCCGATTTCTCCGAGCAAGTCTACTACGATGTCATCCATAAGAAGACGGCGTCGCTCTTTGAGTCTTGTGCCATCTTAGGATGCCTTTCTGTTGGGGTAGGGGAGAGCGAAATCGAGAAAGCGCGCCACTTCGGTGAGACCTTGGGCATGATGTTCCAGATACGTGACGACATATTTGATTATTATGACTCGCGCGAGATAGGCAAGCCCACTGGCAATGACATGACTGAAGGCAAGCTGACGCTGCCCGTGCTCTATGCCCTTCGTACAGCGCCTTATGCGGCCATGATCAACCTTGCCAAAAAGGTAAAGGCTGGCTCCATCAATTCCGATGAAATCGCTGTATTAGTGGAATATACGAAGCAGCAGGGCGGCATAGAGTATGCTGAGCAGTGCATGCAGGACTTCTATGACCAGAGCATGGTTTTCATAGATGAAAGCGTAAAGAAAATCGTGATACGCGACGCTTTGGTCACGTACCTCGACTATGTCATGAAGCGGCAATATTAGGCGATTAGCTTTATTTTTCAGGAGTTAAAGGAGTTAAAGACAAATGACTTTCCAAAATAAGGCTTTGTCTATGGGTTGAAATCCATAGTAATGGTATTGTCTTTAACTCCTTTAACTCCCTTAACTCCTTTAACTCCTACTATTGCAAACTTGAATTAGAAGAACTTCACCTCTTCGCCTATGACCTCGCTGAGCAGCAGGTTGGCAAGGCGGCTGGTGCCTAAGCGTAGGAACTTATTGGTGAGCCATTTCTCGCCAAGCACCTCTTTCACAATGGTATAATAGATGAGGGCATCCATCACGGTGTTCAGGCCTCCGGCCGGCTTGAAACCTATCATAATGCCCGTTTCATCGTAGTATTCCTTGATGGCTTGACACATCACGTAGGCGGCTTCTGGTGTGGCGGCAGGCTTCTCTTTGCCAGTCGAGGTCTTGATGTAGTCGGCACCGGCATACATCGAGAGTAGCGAGGCTGTCTTGATGTTTTTGGCCGTTTGCAGCATACCTGTTTCCAGAATGACCTTCATGTCATGCTCGCCGCAGGCCTCCTTCTGTTGCTGAATCTCGTCGACCACCGTCTCGTAGTCGCCCTCGAGCATCGCGCCGACGGGCATGACGATGTCAATCTCGGTGGCTCCGTCCTTGATGGCCAGTGAGGTCTCCACGGTCTTCACTTCGATGAGGCTTTGGCTGCTGGGGAACGAGCCGCTGACGCAGGCTATTTCTACGCCTTCCACTTCTAAGGTGTCTGCCACAATTTTGGCATAACGAGGATAGACGCAGATGGTGGCTACGTGGGGTAGGGTGGGGTAGGCCTCTTCAAACTGGTTCACTTTTTCCGTGAAGGCCATGACGCTGGTGTCGCTGTCGGTCGTCTTCAGTGTGGTCAGTTCTACGCTGCCCATCAGGAATTTCTTCACTTCCACTGTGTCGTTTTCTGGCACCTTTTCAGCGATGATTTTCTTCACTGCCTCGCTCACCTCTGCGTCGGTGATGTCGAGGTTATACTTCTTCAGAGCCTCTTCTATCCGGCTCATGGGCTGAGCATGATGATGCTCATGGTTGTGTTGTTCTGCCATAATGATATTGTTTGTTTTTAAGATGTTATTGAAACAGACTTTTTTTCTTTTATTGCACCTTCTCCAGGAGAGTAATAAAATGGTTTTGAGCGAAATAGCTATGCCTTTTATTCATTAGCTTTATATTATTCTTTTGATGCTCTTTTTGTAACTTTTTCTCCCCCTTGAAAAGGGGGAGTTAGAGGGGGATGCCACCCTCACGAATACCATTTTTTATGTAGCCTCTAATTAGTTTTGGTTCTTTATGAAACCTTTTAATGTCTTCTATAATCCCATCGATATGCTTGTATACGACATCATTGCTATATCTCAATACAGTAATGCCCTTGTCATTGAGGTAAGTTGTTCTGCTAACATCGTGAGTGAATGACCAATTTTCATTATGTATTTCCCCATCCAATTCGATGCAAAGTTTTATTTCTGGACTATAGAAGTCCATGATATAGGCACCAACACTATGTTGGCGGCGAAACTTTATACCTTCTATTTGTCTACCTTTTATGGCTTTCCAAAATGTACTTTCAGCCGCTGTAGATTCATTGCGGAGTGTTCTTCTTTCTTCTAGTTTGTCATTCCTTGTGAATACTTTTTCTTTTGATTGTTCCATTTTCTGCGCTTTTATCCCTTCTAACACCAACTTTTATAGAGTGAGAATTTGTTTAACTTTAAGGTGTTTATTTTATGTTTATCTGTTTGTAGCCGCAGTAGAAGTAATGTTTACCCCTTATGTATACCTTGTATTGAGGGACTGGGGGGATTATTTTTCCGCAGATGCATCCCCCTCTAACTCCCCCTTTTCAAGGGGGAGAATATAATTGACTTGAGGGTGTTTTTCCATTTTTCATCTTCCCATTTGCTCCTTAATCTAACTTTACAGTGTATGATCAAGGCAAATTTTGGGTATTTAAGCTAAGAGTTTCGGGTTTTCTATATGCCTCAACGCGTCGCGCTGGGTCTTTTTTGCGATGCTTTTGTTGAACTCTGTAGTGAGGTCGACGCCTGTTTGGTTGGCCAAGCAGAGGAGCACCCAGAGGACGTCGGCCATCTCTTCACCGAGGTTGTCTTTCTCACCGGGCTTGAAGCTCTGGTCGCCGTATTTGCGGGCTATGACGCGTGCCAGCTCGCCAACCTCCTCTGTAAGAACTGCCATGTTGGTTAATTCGGAGAAATATCTCACGCCGTATTCCTTAATCCATTGGTCTACTGCCTGTTGCGCTTCTTTTATCGTCATCTTAATCAAATTTATGCCATCCAAGTATATTCAGTATCAATGCGGGTAATATGAATAGGATTATCAAGCAAATCACACTGTATATCAACAGCGCTTTCAATGCTTTGTTTTTATTTTCCTTCATCATTCTTTGTTTTTAGTATCCATGCAGATGGTCACCGGCCCATCGTTGAGGAGGCTGACCTGCATGTCAGCGCCAAATTCGCCTGTTCCTACGGGTTTACCTATGGCTTCGCCCAGCTGTGCGCAGAACGATTCGTAGAGCGGAATGGAGTGTTCGTGGCTGCCTGCGCGGAACCAGGAGGGACGGTTGCCTTTCTTATAGCTTGCGTAGAGTGTGAACTGGCTGACTACCAGCGCCTCTCCGCCAACCTCGATGATACTGCGGTTCATCACCCCGTTCTCATCGTTGAATACGCGTAAGTTGGCTATTTTCTTTACGAGCCATTCCACGTCCTCTGCTGTGTCTTCGTCGCATACGCCTAACAGTATGAGATAGCCCTCGCCAATGGCGGAATGAACTGCCCCGCCGATGCTGACGCTGGCGTGGCTCACGCGCTGTATCACTGCTCTCATGTTCTTCTTTTTTTCTGCAAAAATACATATTCCTTTTCAATTCTCCAAACCCAAAGACATAAATCTGACAATATTTTTCTGGTTTTTATTATTTACTCGGTAATACACATTTCTATATTGTTAGTATAGTGCGCTACACAAGACCCCCAAAATCGTCCGAAGGCTTCGGACGCTCCGTCCGAAGGCTTCGGACTCGTCGTCCGAAGGCTTCGGACAACTTGTCCGAAGGCTTCGGACAAAAAGCTCGTGTTAATGTTTGATAGCGGTTGTTTCTTGGCTATGGAAATGCTCTAAGATGATCTTGGCCTTTGCTGCGCCTATGATGGTGGCAATCTCTGACTCTGTTGCTTCCTTGATTCTCTTCACCGATTTCAGCTTTTCCAACAGGAGGTCACGTGTTTTCGGTCCAATGCCTTTTATCTCTTCTAACTCGCTGTGCAGCGCACGTTTAGAGCGTTTATCTCTGTGGAAAGTGATGGCAAAGCGGTGCACTTCGTCCTGTATCTGCGTCAGTACGTGGAAGAGCTCGCTGTCTACTTTGAGGGCAATTTTCATTGGCGGGAAGCCGTAGAGCAATTCGTTAGTGCGGTGACGGTCGTCTTTCGCCAAGCCTGCAATCGGTATGTCGAGGTTCAGCTCGTCTTGTATCACTTCTCTTATCACTTCCATCTGGCCTTTGCCACCGTCGGCTATGATGAGGTTGGGAAGGGGTTGATCTTCTTCTATGAGGCGAGTGTACCGACGATGCACCACCTCTTTCATCGATGCATAGTCGTCGGGTCCGACCACTGTTTTGATGTTGTAGTGTTTGTAGTCTTTTTTCGACGGTTTCATCTTCTTAAAGACGACGCAGGCAGCCACGGCATCCGTTCCTGAGATGTTGGAATTGTCGAAACATTCTATCTGATAGGGTAGGGTAGGGAGATGCAATTTATCTTGCAGCTCCTTCATCAGTCGTACCTGTTTCTGCTCTGGATTGAGTTTCTCTGCCTGCTTCAAACGGTCCATTTTATACTGTTTGCCGTTCATGACCGACAGCTCGAGCAGCGTTTTCTTGTCGCCTAACTTCGGTATGGTAAACTTCACATTTTCCAATGCTACATCCACTTCCTGCGGCACCACAATTTCCTTTGCGTCGCTCTTGAATCGCTCGCGCAGCTCCACGATGCCTAACTGCAATATCTCTTCATCGCTTTCGTCGAGCCGCTTCTTGTATTCTATGGTAAAGCTCTGGTTGATGCTGCCGTTGTTGACATGCATATAGTTGATGTAAGCCATCTTTTCGTCGCTGGTGATGCTGAACACGTCGACGTTGTTGATGGTATGGCTAACCACCTCGCTGCGGCTGACGAACCCCTCTAAGGCGATGTATCTTTGCTTGATTTCCTCTGCCTCCTCAAAGCGCAGTTCCTCTGCCAGGTGTTCCATCTCGTCCCGCATCTCACGCAGAATCTGACGCGTATTACCTTTCAGTATCTCCCGAGCTTGTTGGATGTTCTTTTGATAAGCTTCGTAGCTTTGCTTTCCCATGCACGGCCCGTTACAGCGCTTGATGTGATAATCGAGGCAGACCTTGTACTTGCCGCTTTCCACACCCTCCTTCGTGATGGGAAAGCGGCAAGTGCGTGGTTTGTACAGCTCTTTGATAATAGCGAGCACGGCGTTCATCGAACCAATGTGAGAGTAAGGGCCAAAGTAGGTTCCCCACTTCTTGTTGATGGTTCGTGTTTTGAAAATGCGAGGGAAGAATTCGTTGGTCACGCATATGGACGGATAGGTCTTGCCGTCCTTCAGCAATACGTTATATCGTGGGTTGTATTTCTTGATGAGTGCGTTCTCCAACAGCAGTGCGTCTTCTTCTGTGTTGACCACCGTGTAGCTGATGTCGAATATCTTTGACACCAGCACCTTTGTTTTGTATCGGTCTACCTCCGTGTGGAAGTAGGACGACACGCGTGCTTTTAAGCTCTTGGCCTTGCCTACATATATAATAATGTGTGCTTCGTCATAGAACTGGTAGCTGCCCGGTTTCTCAGGCAGCCGGCTTACTATGCCTTTCAGGTAGGCCAGTCGTTTATCGTTTTCTTCTCTCGTCATTCGTTGTTTGTTTCACGTGAAACACGTCTGCTCTAAACGGTCAGCAGCGTCGTTAGTTCTATGCCGTCAAAGAGGTCACGTCCGTGCAGGCCTTCGTCACGTATTTCAATGATGAAGTTGATGTATGTCTTCTTTGGATTGAAATGCTGCACGAGATTGTAGGCAGCCTTGGCTGTTCCGCCTGTGGCGAGCAGGTCGTCGTGAATGAGCACCACGTCGTCCTCGGTGATAGAGTCTAAATGCATTTCAATGGTGTCAACGCCATACTCCTTCGAGAAGCTTTCCTTAATGACGGTGGCTGGCAGCTTGCCGGGCTTGCGTGCCAGGACGATGCCGCAGCCGAGGCGTCCGGCCAGAGCTGAGGCCATGACGAAGCCGCGGCTCTCGATGCCAACAATCTTTGTGATGCCTTTGTCCTTGTAGATGCGCTCTAATTCGTCGAGCATGATCTGCACACATTCGGCGTCCTTGTAGAGGGTTGTCACGTCGCGGAAATTGATGCCTTTCTTCGGAAAGTCCGGGATGCACCTCAGATGGTCTAATAATACTTGGTTGTTCATAATGAGTGATTTATTCGTTGGTTATTGTTAGATTGTTTCATGTGAAACCTATCGTCCCATCAACACGAGGAGCACGTTGATGTCGCTGGGGCTGACGCCCGGAATGCGGCTGGCCTGTGCCAAGGTCTCCGGGTCGATGGCTGTGAGCTTCTGCCGTGCCTCTGTGCTCAGCGACTGGATGTCGGCGTAGGTGAAGTGACCTTTGATGCGGATATTCTCCAGCCTGTGCATCTTCTCTGCCACGATGCGCTCGCGCTCGATGTAACCTTTGTATTTGATGCGGATTTCTGCTGCCTCCACTATTTCTTCCTTTCTGTTGGGCAAACGGTCGATGCGCTCCTGCAGCTGTGGGATGAATGGAGCCAGGCTTTTGATGCTGAGCTGTGGGCGGGCAATGAGGTCGGCCAGCTTCGTACCAAATACCAGCGGGGTGGTGCCAAGCTGTTGCAAAGCGTCGTTGATCAATTTGGGCTTGATGGGGAAGTTGTAGCAGAATTGCTCGATTTCTCCGATAGCTTCTTTCTTCTGCATCCACCAATCGTATCGCTGCTGTGAAGCCAGCCCAATCTGGTGGGTCCGCTCTGTCAGTCGGCGGTCGGCATCATCCTGCCGAAGGAGGATGCGGAACTCTGCACGCGAAGTAAACATGCGGTAAGGCTCGTCCACTCCCTTTGTCACCAGGTCGTCGATGAGCACTCCGATGTATGCCTCGTCGCGATGCAGAATGAATTCTTTGGTTCCAACGCATTTCAATGCGGCGTTGATACCAGCTATCAGTCCTTGTCCTGCCGCCTCTTCGTAGCCTGTTGTTCCATTGACCTGCCCAGCCATGAAGAGACCGTCAATAACTTTCGATTCCAACGTGTGTTTCAGTTGCGTTGGGTCGAAGAAATCGTACTCTATGGCATAGCCAGGCCGGTAAACTCTCAGATGCTTGAAGGCAGGAATGTGTCGCAGGGCTTCTATCTGCGTTTCCATGGGCAGTGAAGAAGAGAAGCCATTCAGGTACATCTCGTTGGTTTCCTCGCCCTCTGGCTCGAGGAAGAGCGGATGCTGTTCGCGGTCGGGGAATGTGACCAGCTTTGTCTCGATGGACGGGCAGTAGCGCGGGCCGATGGACTGAATCTGTCCGTTGTATAGCGGTGAGTCCTTGAGGCCGCTGCGCAGCACCTCGTGCACCTCGGCGTTGGTGTTCACCGTCCAGCAGGGCAGCTGGCGGAGACGGCGGGAGGGCTGCGGCGGTGCCGCAGCATACGCTGAGTCTTCATTGATGAAGGCGGAACCTGACGGTAGGTAGGAGAACATGTAGGGGTGCTGCTCGCCGGGCTGTTCGGTGAGGAGTGAGAAGTCCACACTGCGCTTATCGATTCGCACCGGCGTGCCCGTCTTCATTCGCGCTGTGCGTATGCCGTGACGAGTGATGCTCTCCGTCAGACCTTCGACGGCAGGCTCGGCAATGCGCCCGCCAGGAATCATTTTCCTTCCTATGTGCAACAGGCCGTTGAGGAAGGTGCCTGCCGTGATGATGACACAACAGGCGAGGATTTCTGCGCCCCAGATGGTGCGGATGCCGGTGACGCGGGGGAGGGATGAGGTTGGCTTGGTAGGTGGAGTCGGTTCAGTAAGTAGTTCGCAGGCTTGGTCCTGCCAGATGTCGAGGTTGGGTGTGGCGTCGAGCTGTGTGCGCCACTGCCAGATGAACTTGCCGCGGTCGCATTGCGCCCGAGGACTCCATACCGCCGGCCCCTTGCCTACGTTCAGCATACGGAACTGCAGGCTTGTGGCATCCGTGACGATGCCTGTCTGTCCGCCCAAAGCGTCGATTTCTCTCACTATCTGCCCCTTGGCAATGCCGCCGATGGCCGGATTGCACGACATCTGCGCAATCTTGTTCATATCCATGGTCACCAGCAGCGTCTTTGCGCCCATATTGGCAGCGGCGCAGGCCGCCTCACAGCCTGCGTGACCGCCGCCGATGACCACCACGTCATATTTCAGCGTCATCGTTTCGCTCTGTTTTCTACCAATTCATCAGGTGGGCGTAGCGCATGCCCGTGGCAATCTGCCGCGACACGCTTTCGCCGGCCAGCATCTCTAAGAGCTTGTAGGCAAATGGGAAGGCAGCAGCAGGACCTTCAGCCGTGACGATGTTGCCATCGACGGTGCACAGCTCGCCCGTATATTCGCCGCCCAAGAGCTGCTCAAAGCCCGGATAGCATGTGGCTCGCTTTCCACGCAGCAGCCCCAGCTGTCCCAGCACCACGCCGGGCGCTGCGCAGATGGCTGCCGTCAGTTTGCCCTGCTTGCAGTGACGCACGAGCGCCTCCTTCAGCCCCTCGTGGTCGTAGAGGTTGCTGGCGCCGGGCATTCCGCCAGGCAGGAGCAGCAGCTTGGCATCACTGAGGTCAACGTCGTCGAACAGTGTGTCAGCCACTATCTGCACGCCGTGAGCCGATTCCACCACTTGTGAGTCGCCCATGACGCTCACCGTTACCACTTCCTGACCGCCGCGTCTGAGCACGTCGACAGGGATGAGGGCCTCGACATCTTCGAAGCCGTCAGCAAGAAAAACATAAACTTTTGCCATTGTTTCAAAATAAATGTGTATTTTTGCAGCTGCAAATATACACAAAGTTTTTCAGACGGAAAAGAAAAAAGCAGAATATGTCATCCCAGACCCTCACTTTTGCCCTTTTCGGCAATGTCTACCAGCATGAGAAGAGTGCTGCGGTGCGCGATGTGCTGCTATGCTTGCGCGAGCGCGGTGCACGCATCATGATAGAAGAGGAGTATTATGATTTCCTGTGTTGCTCTGAGCTGCTGACCACCGACGAGCTGACCGGCTCGCTCGGTCTCGTCGGCCCGTCGGCTTCTGTTTCCACCTTTTCCGGCGGTGATTTCGAGGCCGACTTCGCCCTGTCGATGGGCGGCGACGGCACGCTGCTGAAGACCGCCAGCCTTGTAGGCCCGCGACAGACACCCATCCTCGGCTTCAACATGGGTCGGCTGGGATTCCTCGCCGATGCCGGCACGGGCGATGTGGAAGCCACCATCGATGCGCTCTACCGTGGCGACTACAGCGTTGAGGACCGTGCCCTTATCCTTGTGGAGACCGATGGCCGCGGCAGTGCCGTTATTGACGGCCGTCCCTGTGCGCTGAACGATGTAGCCATCCTCAAGCGCGACACCGCTTCGATGATCAGCATCCGCGCCAGCATCAACGGCGAATACCTGACGACCTACCAGGCCGACGGCCTCGTCGTCTCCACGCCGACAGGCTCTACAGCCTATTCGCTCAGCAACGGCGGCCCTATCATCGTGCCCCGCACCGGCGTATTGCTGCTCACCGCCGTGGCGCCCCATTCGCTCAACGTGCGCCCCATTGTCATCCCCGACAGTGCCGTCGTTGAACTCACCGTCAGCAGCCGCAGTCACACCTTCCTCGTGGCCATCGACGGCCGCTCGCAGAAGATGCCCGAAGGCACCGCCATTCGCCTGAGCCGTGCACCCTATGTGGCGCGTGTGGTGAAGCGTGCTTCAGCCAGCTATTTTGCTACGCTGAGGCAGAAGATGATGTGGGGAGCCGACGGGCGAGAGTGATGGCATGATTACTTTTTTAGCAGATGATGAAGTTTAAAATGCTGTTCCACTTGCCTGAGAGCAAGTATAACTGGCGCGAGATAGCGCGCTGGCTGTGGCAGGCTTTGCGCGGCAACCGTCTTCAGGCCACGCTCAATGCCTGCGTGGGTCTTTTCGGCGTGGGCCTCTCGCTGCTCACGGTGTGGGCCATGCAGCGTGCCATCGACACCGCCTCCGGCGTGCGCCCCGGCTCCATCTACTGGGCCATTGGTGTGATGGCCCTCATCATCCTGGCGGAGTTCGCCGTAGGCATCTCGCGCGTCTGGATCAGGAATATCCTCGGCATCAAGGCCCAGAACCGTATGCAGCAGCAGCTTGTGGCCCGCCTCTTGCGCCAGCAGTGGCAGGGTCGTGAGGCGATGCACTCCGGCGACATCATCAACCGCTTGGAGCTGGACGTGAGGCAGGTGGTGACATTCCTCACCGAGACGCTGCCGTCGGTGCTCTCCACGCTGGCCATGTTTTTCGGCGCCTTCTTCTATCTGTTGCGCATGGACGTGTGGCTGGCCTGCATCACCATTGCCATCCTGCCTTTGTTCGCCCTGGTCAGCCGTTTTTATGTGGCTCACATGCGCCGCTATTCGCGCGAGGTGCGCCAGACCGACAGCCAGATTCAGAGCCTGCTGACCGAGACGATGCAGCACCGTATGCTGGTGAAGACGATGGAGGCCGAGCCGCAGATGCTTGACCGGCTGGAAAACAAACAGCACACGCTGCGCAACTGGGTGAAGCAGCGCACGCTCTTCTCCGTCATCAGCAATTTCTTCCTCAACTTTGGTTTCTCGGCGGGCTATCTCATTGCCTTCCTTTGGGGAGCGCTGCGCCTCCATGCCGGCACGCTCAGCTTTGGCGGCATGACGGCATTCCTGCAGCTCGTCTACCGCATCCAGGGTCCGGCGCGCGACATCACCCGTCTGGCCCCCGCCTTCGTCAGTGTCTTTACCGCCGCCGAGCGTCTCATGGAGCTGGACGAGATGCCTGCCGAAGAGCTGGACGACCCGCACCCGGCACCCACTCCCTGCGGCATCCGTTTCAGCGATGTCACGTTCAACTACGGTGCTGCTGGCCAGCGGCCTACCTTGCAACATGCCGACTTCGACTTCGCTCCCGGCACCTGCACCGCCGTGATGGGACCAACGGGCTCGGGCAAGACCACGCTCATACGCCTCCTCCTGGCTTTGGTGAAGCCCACCGAGGGACACATCTCTATATATAGTAATGCGTGGAACGAAGAACTGAAGCCCTGCCACCGCTGCAACTTTGTCTATGTGCCTCAGGGCAATACGCTGCTCAGTGGCACGCTGCGACAGAACCTCCTGTTAGCCAATCCTTTGGCCACAGAGGGACAGATGGAGGAGGTGCTTCGCTTGGCGTGTGCCGACTTTGTGTTCGACCTTCCCGATGGCATCGATACTGAGTTCTCCGAGCAGGGTGGGGGCCTGAGCGAGGGCCAGGCTCAGCGCTTGGCGATAGCCCGTGCACTGTTGCGGCCAGGCAGCATCATGCTGCTCGACGAGGCCACCAGCGCCCTCGATGCCGACACCGAGCGCCGCGTGCTGCACAACATTCTGAGCGACCAGCAGCGCACCGTCATCATCGTCACCCACCGCATGGCAGCCGTCGACTATTGTTCGCAGACGGTCAACATAGGGTGAAATGGGAGTTATGGGTCTTATGGGTCTTATAGGACTTATAGGTCTTATAGGACTCATAGGACCCATAGGACTCATAGGGCTCATAGGGCCAGGTTGAGCACACACTGTAACTTTTTTTAAAGATTATTGTCAAATTATTTGGCGGAACGGCAAAAAAAGCGTACCTTTGCAGCCGTTCAGAGGAATGAGGGGCTCCGAGAGAGCTCCTCATTCTTTCATAAAAGAGTATTTTGATGATTACAAAAGAAATTATTCAAGCACAAGTGGAAGAGTGGCTGAAGAAAGGCGACTACTTCCTGGTAGACATCCAGATGGACGGCGGCGACGACCGCATCGTCATCGAGATTGACTGCGCCGACGGCGTGTGGATAGAAGACTGCGCCGCCCTGAGCCGCTTCCTGCAGGAGCAGTTGGGCGACGAGCTGGGCGACTATGAGCTCGAGGTGGGCTCGGCCGGCCTGGGCCAGCCCTTCAAGGTAGAGCAGCAGTACATCAACCACGTGGGAGACCAGGTGGAGGTGGTCACCGCAGAAGGCAAGAAGCTCAGCGGAACACTGAAGCAGGTCGACGGACGACTGTTTACCGTCACCACGCAGGAGAAACAGGTGCCCGAGGGCAAGAAGCGTCCCGTGAAGGTGGACGTGGACTGCCAGTTCTCGATGGACGAGGTGAAGAGTACACGCTATCTGCTCGACTTCAAGTAACGGAAGACTGGGATAACGAATGAAGCACTAAGAAAAAAGTATTAAATAAATGGCAATCAAGAAAAACGCGAAAGGCCCCAGCATGTTTGAGACCTTTCAGGAATTCAAAGAGACAAAGAACATCGACCGTACCACACTGGTCAGCGTGTTGGAAGAGAGTTTCCGCAACGTGCTGGCCAAGCTGTTTGGCTCCGACGAGAACTTTGATGTGATTGTGAACCCCGACAAGGGTGACTTCGAGATTCACCGCCACCGCATCGTCGTCGACGACAATGAGGTGCAGGACGAGAACAAGGAGATAGCCTTGAGCGAAGCACTGAAGATAGAGCCCGACTACGAGGTGGGCGAGGAAGTGAGCGAAGAGGTGGACTTCACCAAGTTCGGACGCCGCGCCATCCTCAACCTGCGTCAGACGCTCGCATCGAAGATTCTGGAGCTCGACCACGACGCCCTCTATCAGAAGTACAAGGACAAGGTGGGCACCGTCATCAGCGCCGAGGTCTATCAGATGTGGAAGCGCGAGGTCCTGCTCATGGACGACGAGGGCAACGAGCTGCACCTGATGAAGAGCGACCAGATACCCAACGACTCCTACCGCAAGGGCGAGACGGTGCGCGCACTGGTGAAGGAAGTGACCAACGAGAACAACAATCCCCGCATCATCCTCTCACGCACCAGCCCCGACTTCCTGAAGCGTCTCTTAGAGGCCGAGGTGCCCGAGATTGCCGACGGCCTCATCGCCATACGCCGCGTGGCACGTATGCCGGGCGAGCGTGCCAAGGTGGCCGTGGAGAGCTTCGACGACCGCATCGACCCCGTGGGAGCATGCGTCGGCGTCAAGGGAAGCCGCGTGCACGGCATCGTACGTGAGCTGGGCAACGAGAACATCGATGTCATCAACTACACCACCAACATGCAGCTCTTCATCCAGCGTGCATTGTCGCCCGCCAAGGTGACCAGCATCACCCTCGACCAGGACAACCACAAGGCAGAGGTCTATCTGCAGCCCGACGAAGTGAGCCTCGCCATAGGCAAGGGAGGCATGAACATCAAGCTGGCCTCCATGCTCACAGAGTACACCATCGACGTGTTCCGCGTGGTCAACGAGAACGAGACCGACGAAGACATCTATCTCGACGAGTTCAGCGACGAGGTAGACCAGTGGGTCATCGACGCCATCAAGGCACTGGGCTACGACACCGCCAAGGAGGTGCTCAACGCCCCGCGCGAGCTGCTCATCGAGAAGGCCGACCTCGAGGAAGAGACTGTCGACCATCTGCTCAACGTACTGAAGGCAGAGTTTGAATAATGCTTAATGCTTAATGCTTAATCGGCTACACCATGAAAGCGCTGAGCATTAGGCATATTGAGCATTAAGCATTAAGAAACGCAAACATCACATCATTAAGCATTAAGCATTAAGCATTAAGAATTAAGCATTGATAAGAATGGGAATAAGATTAAATAAAGTATTAACAGAACTGAATATTGGTCTTCAGACGGCCATCGACTATCTGAAGAACAAGACCAGCCTGGGCGAGGTACGCGACGATGCCACCACGAACACCAAGATCAGCGACCAGCAGTATGAGGCGCTCGTCGAGGCGTTCAGCACTGACAAAGCCGTGAAGACACAGGCCGACAAGCTCTTCCCCAAGAAGCCGAAGGAGAAGAAGGCAGAGACAGGCCCCGTGAAGACCAAGACCGAGGAGGAGATGCTGCAACGGCAGCAGTTCAAGCCGCTGGGAAAGATTGACCTCAGCAGCCTGAACAAGCCGAGGTCGGCAGCTGCCGCACCCGAGAAGCCTACATCGGCACAGGCACCGGTGAAGCCGGCCGTCACACCGGCAACGAAGAAAGAGGAGAAGCCCGCCACCGAGGCAAAGGCAGCACATCCCGCGAAGACAACGGCTGCAAAGCCTGCGGAAACATCGGCCTCAAAGCCTGTGGAAGCACCCGCCACGAAGCCTGTGGAAGCGCCCAAGGCTGAGACGACGCCGGCTGCCAAGGCTGCAGAGAAACCCCAGGCACCGAAGGTGGAGAAAAAGCCGGCGCCCAAGGCTGAGGAAGCCACAGAGAAACCGGCCGTCAAGGCGCAGGCTCCTGCCGCCAAGGAGGAGGTCGCTGAGGCCAAGGCTGAGGCACCCGCTGCTCCCGCCTCACCCACCATCTTCACGCTGAAGAGCGAGGAGAAGCTGGCACCCAAGGTGAATGTGCTGGGCAAGATTGACCTCTCGGCCATCAACCAGAGCACACGACCGAAGAAGAAGTCGAAGGAGGAGAAACGCAAGCAGCGCGAGGAGAAAGCCACCCAGCAGCGTGCCGCACAGGGCGGACAAGGCGGCGAGAAGAAGAAGCGCGAGCGCATACGCTCCGGACGCGTCGACATAGAGGAGGCAGCCAAGGCCGCCAGCGGGCAGCAGAACAATGCCAAGAAGAACAAGGGCGGCGGCAATGGCAACCAAGGCTTCGGACAGGACCAGAACGCACAGCGACGCAACCAGGAGGGCAAGAAAAACAAGAAGAAAGGCCAGCAGAACGCCAAGGTCATCGCCCCGGAGGTGAGCGAGGAGGATGTGGCACGTCAGGTCAAGGAGACACTGGCACGCCTCACGTCGAAGACCGCCATGACCAAGAAAGGCGCCAAGTACCGCAAGGAGAAGCGCGACGCAGTGGCAGAGCGCATGAGCGAGGAGATGGCAGCAGAGGCAGCTCAGAGCAAGACGCTGAAGCTCACAGAGTTCGTCACCGTCAGCGAATTGGCAACGATGATGAACGTGCCCGTGGTCAAGGTCATAGGCACCTGCATGAGCATCGGCATCATGGTGAGCATCAACCAGCGACTCGACGCAGAGACCATCAACATCGTGGCCGACGAGTTCGGATTCAAGACCGAATATGTCAGCGCAGAGGTGCAGAACGCCATACATGAGGAGGCCGACGACGAGAACGACCTGCTGCCGCGCGCACCGATAGTCACCGTCATGGGACATGTAGACCACGGTAAGACCTCGCTCTTGGACTATATCCGCAAGACCAACGTCATAGCAGGCGAGGCGGGCGGCATCACCCAGCACATCGGAGCCTACAACGTCACCCTGCCCGACGGACGACAGATCACCTTCCTCGACACCCCTGGACACGAGGCGTTCACCGCCATGCGTGCCCGTGGTGCACAGGTCACCGACATCGCCATCATCATCATAGCGGCCGACGACTCCGTCATGCCCACCACCAAGGAGGCCATCGCACACGCACAGGCCGCCAACGTGCCTATGGTGTTTGCCATCAACAAGATAGACAAGCCCGGAGCCAATCCGGAGAAGATACGCGAAGACCTGGCCAACATGAACCTCCTCGTCGAGGACTGGGGCGGCAAGTATCAGTGTCAGGAAATCAGTGCCAAGAAAGGCATCGGCGTGGAAGACCTTTTAGAGAAGGTGCTCCTCGAGGCTGAAATGCTCGACCTCAAGGCCAATCCCAACCGCAAGGCCACGGGCAGCATCATCGAGTCGTCGCTCGACAAGGGCCGCGGCTACGTCAGCACCGTCCTCGTCAGCAACGGAACGCTGAAGGTGGGCGACGTCGTCATCGCAGGCTCCAGCCACGGAAAAATCAAGGCCATGTTCAACGAGCGCAACGAGCGCATACAGGAGGCAAAGCCAGCACAGCCAGCCATCATCCTAGGTCTTAACGGCGCCCCGACAGCAGGCGATGCCTTCAACGTCATGGACACCGAGCAGGAGGCACGCGAGATAGCCAACAAGCGCGAGCAGCTGCAGCGCGAGCAGGGACTGCGCACACAGCGCACCATCGGTCTCGACGACATCAGCCACCGCATCGCACTCGGCGAGTTCCACGAGCTCAACATCGTCGTCAAGGGCGACACCGACGGCTCCATCGAGGCACTCAGCGACTCGTTCATCAAGCTCTCTACCGAGAAAGTGCAGGTCAACGTCATCGCCAAGGCCGTGGGACAAATCTCGGAGAACGACGTCATGCTGGCCTCAGCATCCAAGGCCGTCATCATCGGCTTCCAGGTGCGTCCCTCGTCGGCAGCACGCAAGCTCGCAGACAGCGAGGGAGTGGAAATCAACACCTACAGCATCATCTACGATGCCATCGAGGACGTGCGCTCCACCATGGAGGGTATGCTCGACAAGGTCATCAAGGAGGAGGTCACTGCACAGGTCGAGGTGCGCGAGGTATTCAAGATCTCGAAGATTGGCACCGTGGCCGGAGCAATGGTCACCGAGGGCAAGGTGCACCGCACCGACAAGGCACGCCTCATACGCGACGGCATTGTCATCTTCACCGGTGCCATCAACGCACTCAAGCGCTATAAGGACGACGTCAAGGAGGTGGCCACCAACTTCGAGTGCGGCATCTCGCTCGTCAACTTCAACGACATACAGCAGGGCGACATCATCGAGACCTTCCAGGAGATAGAGGTGAAGCAGACGCTGTAAGCCATATTCTGCGGTAGCGGGTCATTCATCATGGTTATTGAACGATGATTATCCCGCCTGCCTCCGCCCCCTACCCCTCAGACAGCAGGGGGTAGGGGGCGGTTTCTTTACAGATTCAACTTTCGCAAGTTTTGGAGTTAAAGAAAAAGGCAATGATATAGCAGTTGACCCTTTGCAGAAAGGATTTATGCGCAGCCATCCCCTCCCTTCAAGGGGAGGGGCAGGGGTGGGGTCTGTAATGTCAGTAATGTTCTTTGCTGCCACTCCTTCGCTGCCACTTCTTTGCA
>JAEEGL014955995.1_pt1 | contig 27572 bp, 18 predicted proteins | sample 9134231 | NCBI WGS metagenome assembly JAEEGL01 (sample SAMN16246548, study PRJNA631951) | gut metagenome | biome: gut microbiome; feature: rumen; material: fiber-attached | host: Bos | place: Iran: Karaj | collected 2018-10
AAACCCCGGTATTCACAGCACTTGGAACAACAAATCAGCTTACGGTCTGGGGCAGCAAGAGCTTTTCAGAGTAAGCAGCATTAAAAGGTGTAAAAGGCGGCTCCTAAAATTAGCCGTCATAATATCAAATATATAGTAACGGAGCCAAAGGCAAAGTTACATAAAAAAGTAACAAAGCCAAAGGCAAAGTTACAAAACAAAGTAAAAAAACAAAAAACTAACAAAAACAATCAAACAAAAACAAACAAACAAAAACAAAACAAATCAAAAAAAACAAAAAGTTTAAAGTCTAGGAGGATTTAAAAAATGTTACAGTCAAAGAATTACAAGTTTTGGTTCTGCACAGGATCACAGGATCTTTATGGAGATGAGTGCTTAGCTCACGTTGCAGCACATTCTCAGGAAATCGTTAAATTCCTTAACGATTCAGGTTTATTACCATACGAGGTTGTTGTTAAGCCAACCATGATCACATCAGAGGTTATTTTTAATACCTTCCGTGCAGCCAATGCAGATGCTGAGTGTGCAGGTGTTATTACATGGATGCATACCTTCTCACCAGCTAAGAGCTGGATCCATGGCTTAAAGGAGCTTAAGAAGCCTCTCCTTCATTTCCATACACAGTACAATCGTGAAATTCCTTACGATACAATCGACATGGATTTCATGAATGAGAACCAGGCTGCTCATGGTGACCGTGAGTATGGTCATATCGTAACAAGAATGGGCATCGCTCGTGAAGTTATCATGGGTTATTGGCAGGATGCTCATGTAATCGAAAAGATCGGCGCCTGGATGAATTCAGCAATCGGTGTTGTAGAGAGCTCTAAGGTAAGAGTATGCAGATTTGCAGACAATATGAGAAACGTTGCTGTTACAGAAGGCGACAAGGTAGAGGCTGAAATCAAGTTCGGCTGGGAGATTGACGCTTGGCCAATCAACTGCCTCACTCCTTATGTAGATGCGGTTTCAGATGATGAAGCTAATGCACTTGTAGATGAATATTATAAGAAGTACAAGCTTATCCTTGATGGCAGAGATGAGAAGGAATTCAGAGAGCATGTACTTGTTCAGGCTAAGCAGGAAATCGGTATTGAGAAGTTCCTTGTTGAGCATAATTATCAGGCAGTTGTTACTCACTTTGGAGATCTTGGTTCTCTTAAGCAGCTTCCAGGTCTTGCTATCCAGCACCTTATGGAAAAGGGCTACGGCTTTGGTGCAGAGGGTGACTGGAAGACAGCAGCTCTTCTTCGCGTAATGAAGCTTATGACAGCAGGTAAGAAGGATGCAAAGGGAACTTCTTTCATGGAAGATTATACCTATAATCTTGTTCCTGGTAAGGAAGGTATTCTTCAGGCTCATATGCTTGAGGTATGTCCTACAATCGCTGATGGTGAAATTGCTATCCGTTGCAATCCTCTTAGCATGGGTGACAGAGAAGATCCAGCTCGTCTTGTATTTACAGCCAAGGAAGGTGATGGTATTGCAGTATCACTTATCGATCTTGGACACAGATTCCGTCTCATCATCAATGAGGTTACAGTTAAGAAGACAGAGAAGCCTATGCCAATGCTTCCTGTAGCAACAGCTTTCTGGACACCAAAGCCGGATTTAGAGACAGGTGCAGAGGGATGGATCTATGCAGGCGGAGCTCATCATACAGCTTTCACTTACGATCTTACAGCAGATGACATGGTAAGATGGGCAGACAGCATGGGCATTGAGAGTGTTGTTATCGGTGAAGGTACAACAATCAGAGGCCTTAAGAAGGATTTAAAGCTTGGCGAAGCTTATTATAAGAACTGATTAATTAGATTGGATTTTTGAGGATTTAAATTACGCAGTAACGATAAAAGTTAAACAGTTGATTAAGAAATTAATTGTATTTCGGCAGCAAGTCTGCAGCTGAAAGAAGGGATTTTTATGGATATTAAGAAGATAATTGAAGAGGGCAGTGCCATAATCGGTATGGAGCTTGGCTCTACTAAAGTTAAGGCTGTCATGATCGACGGCGATGGAAATGTTATCGCAAAGGGTTCCTACAAGTGGGAAAATAAGCTTGAAAATGGCATATGGACCTATAGCATGGATGACATTAAGAATTCTGTGCAGGGAGCTTATGCAAAGCTTCTTGAAAATGTTCAGAAGAATTACGGAACAGTTATTAAGAAGGTAAAGGCCATCGGCGTTAGTGCAATGATGCATGGTTACCTTGCCTTTGATAAAAATGATACACTCCTTGTTCCTTTCCGCACCTGGAGAAATACCATTACGAAAGAGGCTGCAGATAAGCTTACAGAGGTTTTTAATTTCAATATTCCACAGCGTTGGAGCATTGCTCATTTATATCAGGCTATTCTTAACGGTGAGGAGCATGTAAAGGATATTGCTTTCTTTACAACACTTGCAGGTTTCATTCACTGGAAGCTTACAGGTAAGAAGGTGCTTGGTGTAGGTGATGCATCTGGTATGTTCCCTATAAATGATAAGACTAATGATTATGATAAGGCGATGATAGAGACCTTTGATGCTCTTGTAGCTGATAAGGGCTATTCATGGAAGCTTGCTGATATTCTTCCGGGAGTCCTTGTTGCTGGTGATAATGCAGGCATCCTTACAGATGAGGGCGCAAAGCTTCTTGATGTTTCAGGAAATCTTGAGGGTGGCGCGCTAGTTTGTCCTCCTGAGGGCGATGCAGGAACTGGTATGGCTGCTACAAACAGCGTAAGAGTTCGTACTGGTAATGTTTCTGCTGGTACTTCTATCTTCTCTATGATAGTAATGGCAGAAAACCTTAAGAGCGTTCATCGTGAGATCGACGTTGTTACTACTCCAGAAGGTGCACCTGTTGCTATGGTACATTGCAACAACTGTACTTCAGAAATCAATGCGTGGGAAGGACTCTTCAAGCAGGTATTAGAGCTCTACGGAGTGGAAGTAGATGAGGACAGACTCTTTGATCTTATCTTCCTTGAGGCATTAAAGGGAGATCCTGATTGCGGAGGACTTGTTGGCTTTAACTATTTCTCTGGCGAGCCTGTTACCGGTTTTGATGCAGGAAGACCTCTATTCGTACGTACTGCAAATTCTAAGTTCAATCTTCCTAACTTCATGAGAATGCAGCTCTTCAATGCGCTTGCAGCTCTTAAGTATGGAATGGATATACTATTAAAGAAGGAAAATGTTCCAGTTGATAAGATGTATGGTCATGGCGGATATTTCACCGTAAAGGGAGCCGGACAGACACTTCTTTCTTCAGCTATCGCTTCACCTGTTACCGTTATGGAAACAGCAGGAGAGGGCGGTGCCTGGGGAATTGCACTTCTTGCTTTATATGCTGCAGTTAAGGAAGAGGGCGAGAGCCTTTCGGATTTCCTTGATGAGAAGATCTACAAGTCACAGCCTAGCTCAACTCTTATGGCTGAGCAAAAGGACATTGATGGCTTTAATGCTTATATGGAGAATTATAAGAAGGCATTTGGCGTAGAGAAGGCAGCAGTTGACCTTCTTGAAGAAAAGTAAATTCCTTTTTTTCTGCACCTGTTAGAAGCAGACCGCATTTGCGGTAAGCTTCTAACAGGTGCTTTATTATTTTTAATAATCTATGTTTGCACTCATTAACCTTCAGTGTTTAATTGATTTTGATGGATTTTGATGGATTTAGTAACATAGTGACTCCGTAATGGAAATGCGATGATGCATTTACATAAATATTATAACTAAAAAAGCGTTTTTTAATAGGATTAAAATAAAAATAAAAACAATATGTTTATTGACAACAATATACAATTTGCGGTATAATTATACATAATTGTTCAGTACAAAAAGGTTCCATTTTGTATGTAATAATACATCATTGTTCAGTACAAAAGGTTCCATATTGTATGTAATAATGCGCGTGTACATAATAAAGAAAGGGAGGAATTAACTATGCCTAGAACAGGGGAAAACAATTCACAGAATCAGGAAAACACACAGGAAAAGCTCTATCCATGGCAAATAGAGGAAAATTATGATGCTGAAAAAAAGTTGGATCAATATATATCTCTTATGGATAATCCGGGTAGTTTGGTTGGAAAAAATAAGTACGTATCAGATAAAGTAATTAATTTGAGAGATTTGACAGACGAAAACTCGATGGATAAGGAAAAGGCTGAAAAAGTTGTTGGTATGGCTACCCATAATGGCTTTACCTATTTGCTTCCTTATAAAGCGTCGCAGAAGGCTACAGATTTTATTATGCCGGAGCAGTTAGATGATGCAAAGAAGATCTATGAAGATGTAAAAGAAGTTGCTGATAGCGTGAGCAAAAAACTTCGTAATGATTATAAGGATGGGCTTGATTCAAATGCAAGGCGTCTTCATGATCATTCGGAAAAGTATGCTGATTTTATTGATACAGCTACTGAGGTTCTAAATCCTGCTGTCGGTAATAGATTTAAGGCTGAATTTGATAATCCGGCTCTTGGAAATCTGTCGAACAGCTGGGCTGATATTCCAAGATTCGAGGGAATTGGATTTGAAAAATGTACAGAAATTCTGGATAGGACGGGAAGTAATGGAAAGTCAATTTATGATGATTATATGACTATGTGTGGATCTTCCCTTCGTGGTTATAAGGTCGAATTTCACCGTCAGCAGATGGAAAAAGATGGATGGGATTCGGAGAAAGAGAAGACTTATCTTGATGAACTAAGAGTAGAAAATAAAAAAACGGTGGAGGCATTCGATAACCTTTGGGCCATAGATGATAAAGGTCAGTATGATGAAGCACTCGGTAATCCTTTGGATGCCATGATTGGAAAAAATCCTATACACAATAGAAATCTGAATCCGGGTGTTGGATTTATGCGCGGACAGGTACAGGCTATTGACATGGGATATGATAGCAGGCATCTTTATATCCTTGGAGAACTGGGGGTTCAGGAGCAGATGCTTAAGAAGTTCCAGGCCGAAATTGATTTTGTAAAAGAACAGAATAATGGAATATTGTCCGAAGAATATAGTGAACGTCAAAAACAACTGAATGAATACAAGGAAGATTTTCAAAAGTTAAAGGAAAATGTATGGGAGAAAAAAGTGAATGGAAAGGAGGAAATGGAGGCTGTCGGAAATCAGGTATCTGATTTTTTGGAGTCTCATAATGAAAAATATTCCAAATTTCAGAAAAATCTGATGGATGATTTCAAGGTCACGTTAGACTATAGTAAGGAGATGGGAGAAAAGTTTCCACAGATGCCAAAAATTACTCCGCGCCTGAATACAAATGATATTCAGACGGTAATGAATATTGCCTCATTGCAGACGGCAGTTGCTAACGGTGAGGATTATTTGCCGGGCTCAATGGAAAAAATAGAGAATGTGATGAAAAATATGGGCCAAGAAAATGGAAAGGAGCCCGAGAAAGATGCTGCTGGAAATCAACTGCTTTCAGAAAGTATGGATAAAGGGTTAAAGGATTTGGCTAAAGATTTTTCTGATGGAATTAATAAGCATAAGGAAAATAATCGTATGCCTGATTACCCAAAGACACAGGAATTGCACGATGGCATGCTTGATTTAGCAAAGGAATATTCAGATTCATTACAAAATGGAAGACATGTGTCAAAAACAAGTGATCCGGATTATACATTTGCCCTTGGGCGTGTAGATACGCTGATGCCTCAACTTTCTTCATCTTTATTTACTCCTGAGAATGTGGAAAAAACAGAACGTGCGTTGAAGGACTATCCTCTGGACAGATATGTGCGTCAAGGTCTGGATCTTCATCATATGGAGACAGATTATAAGAATCGCTCAAGTGTAATGACGCAAAACGAGAAAGATAAATTTGAAGAAGATATTCGTGCTAAAAAAGAAGAGTATCTGGATACGGCAAAAGAACTTTATCAAAAATCCTTGAAACCAACGGAAGATACGAAGGGGCTTTTTGGACAAGACAGATATTTAAACGATCCTGTTAATGGATTTATCAGTTCGAGGGGACTGAAAGGATTGATTGACAGATATGAATCGGAATTATCTAAAACTGATATCAAGGATCAACAGATGGATGGTTTTTCCGCTGCTCTTGATAAGGTGAGTGCGAAACGTATGGGGCTTTTTGACAGTGAGGGCGATGAACGTCGTATGATGAGGGAAAAGGCCGAGATGGTTCAGGATAATTTAAAGAAGTTAAAAAGCGGAATGATTGAGTCTCCTGATGGGCTGCGTCCTATGACACAAGATGAAAAGGCTAACCTGCTTGCAAATACTATCGATGATTTAAATGAATTAAGCGAGAAAACGAATAATTATATAAATCATGCTACAAAAAATGGTACAAAAACACCAAGTGGTGCAGGAAAGACTCGTTTGGATGGAGCTTTGGAATTAAAAGATTTGACCAATGATTTACAGGAAACACTATTAAAGGAACAGCAGGCAAATATGCGCAGTGTTTACAGACAGGGAAAAAGAGACGAAAAAAAGGAGGCTGCGAAAAAAACAGGCAAGGAAGGTGGCAGAAAGAGTATTAGTTTCAAGGATATTGAAGAAAAAGAAAAGCAATCAAATCCTGAACATAAAAGAAGAAACAGTGTAAGAGAACCAAGTCATCGTCTTAGGCTTGAAAAAGAAGGACAAGTAAAAAAAGCTCCTCAGGGAATGGGAAAAAAGTAAGTAAAAAGTAAACTATAGCAGCACCTGTCAGAGGCTGGTCGCAATTGCGGCGAGCTTCAGGCAGGTGTTTTTATTTGTAAAAGTTTTACATGATTTAATGAACTCTTTAAATTAGCGATGAATAGGTGTTTATATGTTGATAAAGGTCTAAATTTGTAGGCAAAAAGTATACAAAAAAGGAAGTATATTTTGAAGGAATATTGTGATAAAATTTTGAATATAGATTTAGGCAAGGGAGAATTGTGCCTGAAAATAATAAAGAGGAGGTAATGTTCTTTTATGGCTGATAATTCAAAAGAACAAAGCGGAGTACGCGAAGAGGATGTGACCATAAAGGCTTCTACTGAAGTATCATCTGATTTGGCCAAGGACCTTAGCGCCGCTAAAAATGCCGGAAAAACTAAGGATTATACTAAAGAAAAACACGATGAAAAGGCGTATCCTAATAAATTTACTCAGGTTACTTACTGGGTAATGAGAGTTGTTGCATTCTTAATGTTATTCCTTACATTATTTCCAGCTACAAATCCTGCGTATGTGACAAAACTTATTCCACAGAATACTTCGATTCTTGCTATTGTTTCGTCATATACAAGACTTACACAGAACTGTACCAGAGCTTTCAACAAAGGTTATATTACAGAGGCTTCTTTTAAGACACTCTACACCGGAAGCTGGGTATATATCATTGCACTTGTACTTATAGTTGCAGGTGTCATTGTACTTTCACTTGGAAATTCAAAGTTCAAGAGATTAGGCGCTGCAGTTACACTTGGCGGCGGAGCTTTATCAATTGTTTCTCTTCTTATGATGAAGAGTGTTGTAGATGGTTTTAACAATACAGCAAATCTTCCTGAAAAGAGTGCAAACTGGATCGAAAAGAACGTTGGGGCAGCCCTTCCTTCAGGTTGGTACATGCTTTTAGGTTTTGCAATTGCATTAATTGTGCTTCAGTTGATTGCATTTGCTATGCTTCTTAAGATGCCATGTGCTACAGTATTTGAGATGGAGCCAAAGTTCCAGCTTTTCCTTCTCATTCTTCCTTTTGCATTCCTTGCACTTGTATTCAGCTATCTTCCACTTTGGGGATGGAGATATGCATTCTTTGATTATGAGTCAGGTGACGGCGAACTCACAAAGGATATGTTTGTAGGTCTTAAGTGGTTCAAGTTCCTTTTCCAGAACGAAGCTACAAAGGCAAACCTTGCAAATGTTATGAAGAATACCTTAGGTCTTAGCTTTATTGGTATTTCTACAAGCTGGCTCCCAATGGTATTTGCTATATTCCTTTCAGAAATCCACAATTCTCATTTCAAGAGAATTGTACAGATATTTACAACAATTCCTAACTTCATAAGCTGGGTTCTTGTTTACTCTATCGCATTCATTCTCTTTAGTGCAGATGGTCTTATTAACAGTCTTATGGGAACAAGCACAATGTTCCTTATGTCAACAAGTCATCTTTGGTTAAAGATGTGGGCGTGGGGTACCTGGAAAGGTCTTGGATGGAGTGCTATCATTTATATCTCGGCTATTTCAGGTATTGATCAGCAGCTTTATGAAGCGGCTACGGTTGACGGTGCCGGCAGATTCCAGAAGATGTGGCATGTTACACTTCCGGGACTTCTTCCTACTTTCATCGTACTTCTTGTTATGAGTATTGCAGGTATTCTTTCAAATGGTATGGATCAGTACCTCGTATTCTCAAACGCATCTACTATCGACAAGCTGAACGTACTTGACCTTTATGTATATAAGCTCGTATTCGATGGTAACGGCCTGATTCCTCTGTCAACGGTAATCGGTATGGCGAAGTCCATTATATCGATTATTCTTCTGTTTATTGCGAATACCGCATCGAAGGCTATTCGTGGTAGCGGTATTATTTAATAGAAAGGGGGAATAATAATGGCAAAATTTAAATCAAAAGAAGGCTTTGCTTATAAGCCGGGAGATATTATTTTCTATATCTTCGATTACCTTATATTTGGTATTTTTACACTGAGCTGTTTCTTCCCGTTCTATTATCTTTTCATTACTACAATCAGTAGTAATGATGCAGTTAATAAGGGATTAGTCAGATTTTATCCTATAGGAATTCAGTTCCAGAATTACATCGACATTGTTAACAGATCAGAGGTACTTACTGCTTTCGTTGTTACTATAGCTAGAACAGTTATTGCAACATCACTGATGGTATTTGCTTCAGCCCTTGTAGGTTACCTTGTAACCAAGAAGGAAATGTGGCATAGAACCTTTATTTACAGATTTATTTTCATTACAATGTACTTTAATGCAGGTCTTATTCCTTGGTACATGAACATGTCAATGCTTGGTCTTACAAACAACTTCCTTGCATACATCATTCCAGGTATCGTTGCTCCTTACAACATTATTCTTGTAAAGACATATGTTGAGAGCATTCCTGCAGAGCTTGAAGAGAGTGCTCAGATGGATGGTGCCGGCTTCATGACGGTATTCATGAGAATTATATGGCCTCTTTCAAAGCCTATTCTTGCTACAATCGCTATCTTTGGTGCGGTTGGTAACTGGAACTCCTTCACAGATTCTCTTATGCTCATGCAGCAGAGCCAGAACCTGCGTACGCTCCAGCACTTACTTTATAACTACTTAACAATGAGCACATCTCTTAACGAGAATTCAAGCTCAGCAGCCTTTGAGGCAGCCAGGAGCGTAGTTGCGATGAAGAATACGGTTTCAATGGTTTCTATCATTCCTATTCTTTTGGTTTACCCATTCATGATGAAGTATTTTGAAAAGGGTATCATGCTTGGCGCAGTTAAGGGTTAATAAAGATATGCTAGATTTTTTCTAGCTTAAAAATGTAAGCAAAACAAATATTATACAAAATGTAGCACAAAATTGCGGAGATGCAAAGGTGCTAAATTAGACGTACGAAAGTACAAATTAGCAATCCCGCATCTTACAACAGGCCGCGTTAGTGCTAAATTAAACGTACGAAAGTACAAATGCATATTTAGAGGAGGATTAATATGAAGTTATCTAAGAAGATGATGGCAGCAGTACTTACTGCTACTATGGTTGCATCAAGCTTAACAGCGTGTGGATCAAGTGGCGGTAATGATTCTACAACAGCAGCTACTAATAAGGGGGCTGATGCTACAACAGCTGATGGCGGAACAGACGCAACAACTAAGGCTAGCGAGAACGGAACTGCAGAGGCTACAACAGAGGCTACTGAGTATGTAGTTCCTCAGGGTGTTACAGACAGCGCTGATGAAAATGCTGATGATGATATCGTAGCTCTCATTGCTGATGATGGTCTTAAGCCAGATAGCACAGTTACACTTGATGTTTTCTCACAGCTTGCAAACGTTCCAGGTGAGCTTACTGGTTGGTCAGGAAAGCTTTTACAGGATAAGTTCAATGTAAAGCTTAATGTTATCTGTGACGTATCAGGTGCTTATGATACACGTATGCAGGAGGGTAACCTTGGTGATATCGTTGTTTGGGGTTCAAACGGCGATAAGTATAAGAAGGCTGTAAATTCTGGTATGCTTTGGAACTGGGATGATGAAGATCTTCTTAATGAATATGGTCCATACATTGCAGAACATATGAAGACAGCTCTTGCAGCAAATAGAACTCTTAATGATGATGGCGGCCTTTACGGCTTTGGTCACAACGTAGCTTCAAGCTCAGCAGACCATGAGACTTTCATGTATAGCTGGGATATTCGTTGGGATCTCTATGAGCAGCTAGGTCACCCAGAGGTTAAGAATCTTGACGACTATGTTTCACTTCTTGAGTCAATGAAGCAGATCTGCCCAACTGATGATAATGGTAAGGAAACTTACGCAGCTTCACTCTGGCCAGATTGGGATGGAAACATGGTTATGTACGTAAAGTCAACAGCTACAGCTTATTATGGATATGATGAGCAGGCTCTTGGTATTTACGATGTTGATTCAGGTGTTTACCATGATGCTCTTGAAGAGAATGGTCCATACCTTGAAATGCTTAAGTTCTACAACACACTTTACCAGAAGGGTCTTCTTGATCCTAACTCAATGACTCAGACATATACAGATATGTCAGAGAAGATGAAGGTCGGTGGTGTATTCTACTCAATCTTCAACTATGCTGGTAGAGATATCTACAATACAGATGAGCATCTTTCACAGAATAAGATGATGTGCTCACTTACACCTGATGATTGTACTCCTGTTGTTTATGGTATGAGTACTTACGGTGGAAACAGACTTTGGACAATCGGTGCTAATACACAGTATCCTGAGCTCTGTATGGCTATCATCAACTACCTTTCAACACCAGATGGATACATGGAATACAACTATGGACCTAAGTCATTGCAGGCTACTCCAGATGCAACAGATGGCTGCTGGTACTATAAGGATGGAAAGACATACTTTACAAAGCTTGGTAAGGCTTGCGCAGAGGATAGAACAACTGTTATGCCAGAAGAGCTTGGTGGAAAGACATTTAATGATGGCTGCATTCAGATCAACAATACAACATGGTCAACATCAGCTACAAATCCTGTTTCAGGTGAGAGATATGATTGGCATTATTGGTCATCAGAGCAGACAGAAGCTAAGAATGACACAGAGAAAGACTGGAGATCTTTCGTAGCAGAAAAGCTCGGTGTTGAAAATGATTCAATCAAGCTTCCAGATGAGTATCTTGATGCTAAGAAGCTTGCAGATGGCAGCCAGGCATTTAAGGTTGCTGTAGCAACAACTTATGCAGATGCAGATCAGTCAGCTGAATTAAAGGCTGCTTGGAACCAGGTTACAGATGCTATAGTTACAGGTTCATGGAATGCAATCTATGCTAAGTCAGATGATGAATTTGATAAGATTGTTTCAGATATGACTACTAACTGTTATGCACTAGGTTACGAGGACTGTCTTGCATGGTCACAGGAAGGTGCAGCAGAGAGAAAGAGACTTGAAGATATCGTTAAGTCAGGTGACTCTCTTACAGAATAATCTATGAAGCAAATTATTAATTGAAATATGATTAATTATTAATGTAAAAAAATAATATAGTTATATGGACTTAAAGTACACCATAGTGTAAAATTATACTATGGTGTACTTTTTTGAAAGTTTTATGTATCTGAATTTTGCTAGTATCAGAAATGATAGAGAACTATAATGAAGTATGCCATAAAGAATGTGTAATGTGGTATGAGGAAAGTGACGTAGAAAGAGAATTTCTTAACAGGAAGTATTACACGAGGAGGAATAAGATGAAACTATCAAAAAAAATAATGGCTGCTGTTCTTACAACTGTAGTAGCGGCTTCTAGTCTTGTAGGGTGTAAAAATGGCGAAACTTCAAGTACATCAAAGGTCTCAGAACAGACGCAGGCCACTACAACTAAATCTCAGGAAGTAACAACTAGTGAAGTTCAGGAAGTAACAACTAGTGAAGTTCAGGAAGTAACAACTAGTGAAACCCAGGAAGAGGCAATTAGTGAGCAAAATATAGATAGTGGCACTGGAAATGAAGGGGATAATAATTCAGCAGTACAAGACATAAAAGAAGTGGGCGAAATACCAGAGGAGACGGTGACCATAAATATATTCAGCCAGCTTTCAAGCTGCCCGGGAGAAGTACAGGGATGGTCAAGAAAACTATTTCTTGATAAGTTTAATGTAAAGCTTAATATTATTGCTGATATGAATGGTGCTTATGAAGTACTTTCTCAAGAGGGAAATCTAGGAGACATTGTTGTTTTTGGTTCAAATGGGGGAAAATATTTAGATGCTATAGAGAATGGATATCTTCTTGATTTAGAGAAAAATGATCTTATAAATAAATATGGAGCCCAATTAGCAGAAAATGCAAAGATAGCTTTAGAAGCAAATAAAAGTCTCTCGCCTGATGGAAAACTTTATGGCTTTGGATATAATTTCGCATCTTCAATAGAGGATCATGAAACACCTTTTTATACCTGGGATATTCGCTGGGATCTTTATCAGCAGCTAAATTACCCAGAGGTAAAGGATCTAGATGATTATGTAGCACTTTTTGAGTCGATGAAAGAACTCTATCCAGTAGATGAAAATGGTAATGAAACCTATGCAGTATCACTCTGGCCTGATTGGGATGGAGCTATGGCGATGAATGTAAAGGCTACCGCAACAGCTTATTATGGATATGATGAGCAGGGCATGGGACTTTACGATGTAGAAACCGGTGAGTATTATGATGCGCTTGAAAAAGATGGTCCTTATCTTGAAATTTTGAAATACTATAATACTCTTTATCAAAAGGGACTTCTCGATCCTGAATCAAGAAATCAGGACTATACCTCAATGTCTGATAAGGTGTCAGAGGGTAGAATTTTTAGTTCTATTTTTGATTATGCAGGAAGATATATATATAATAATGTAGAGCACATTGAGCAAAATAAGCTTATGGCTCCACTTGTACCAGATGAAGGAACGCCTATAGCATATGGCTTGGATTTATGCGGTGGAAATAGAGTATGGACAATAGGGGCAAAGACTAAGTATCCGAATCTGTGTATGAGTATTATTAATTATCTTGCAACACCGGAAGGATGCCTTGAATATAATTATGGACCTCAATCGGTGGAGGCAACACCAGATGCAACAGATGGCTGCTGGTACTATAAGGATGGAAAGACCTATTTTACTGATTTAGGTAAAAAGTGCTTCTGTGAAGATAGAACGACACTTATGCCAGTGGAACTAGGCGGGATGACCTTTGGTGATGGATTTATTTTTATCAATGCCACAACATGGTCATTTTCAGCTACAAATCCTACTACCGGAGAGAAATATGATTATAAAGACTGGAAATCGATGCAGAGTGATCCTGTAAATGATTTAGAAAAGGATTGGAGAGAATTTGTAAATAAAAAGAATGAATCAGCAGAAGATAATTTAATAATGAATGCTGAAGACTATCTTGATTCCAGAAAGCTTTCTGATGGTACTTCTGCGTTAAAAATAAGCATTGCTTTACCGCAGGATGACTATAACCAAATTAATTCTTATGAAGATAATATGGATTTAAGGGAAAGTTGGGGCGAGGTTTCTAAAACTCTTGTAGAAGGATCATGGGATGCTATCTATGCAAAAACAGATGCTGAGTTTGAGCAAATAGTATCAAAAATGATAGAAGACTGTAATGCTGCAGGCTATGAGGAATGTGTAAAATGGTCAGAGGAAAGTGCAGCAGCAAGAAAGAAATTAGAAGATAGTATAAGAGCTGAGGGTAATGAGGAATAGAGCTAGATAAAAAGAACTATAAAAGTATAGAGTGAAAAAATGAGTTATATACTGGAGTAAAATATATGGTGAATGTAAAAAAATGCCTTTGCTCATAAAAGTAACTGTAAGCGACATAAAATATTGATATTGACTTTATTAACGCCGTTTTGTAAAATATATTACATTACGGCGTTTTTATTGGCAGCTAAAAATTTATCTATATGTGTTTTTTTTAGCCGCTCTAAACTGTGTGTGTGGAAGGAGAAAAGATTGAAAGGATTTTTTAGTGTAGACGGACCTTTGTATAGGTTTGTTGAAACCTTTTGGAGCTTGATTAAGCTTAATTTTTGCTGGCTCGTCACAGGCGCTCCGCTAATTGTTGCAGGTTTTCTCTGCGCCTCTTTTAGTCAGCTTTTAGCAATTATACTAACTCTTATAGGAGCTGGCTTCCTAGGAGTATCTACTGTTACGGCATTTTATGTTCTGCAGAAGATGGTGGATAATCGTGAAGGCTATATATTTAAAATGTTCTTCAGGGAGTGGAAAAAGAATTTAAAGGTCGGATATCCGATGGGCTTTATCAATGCCTTTGCAATATGGGCGATATTTATGGATTTCCAGCTTTATAATGCCATAGCTGATCCTGATAATAAAATTAAGTATTTTTTCCTGGCAGGTGGTATCATTCTTTCCATAGTAGGTTATTTTACCTTTGTTTATGCCTATCCTTTGGCAGGCAGATATGATAATACCTGGTTTGCATGCATTAAGAATTCTTCAAGAATAGTATCGAGGTACTTTGGAAGAACAATGCTGATGACCCTTGTAATAGCCTTTGAAATAGCTATTTTCATATGGAATCAGTTCCTTATGGTAATAGGAGCACTTATTGCCCCTGTAACTGTAATGTACACTATAAGTGGAATGTCCATGTATATGTTCAGGGAAATTGAAAAGGGAATTAATTCAGGAGACGATGGAAAAGTAAATATGTCAGCAACTAATTAAAAACAAGGGGCTGTCGCACTAATTACTTAGTGTGACAGCCCCTTGTTTCATATAGGCCGATTATTTACCACTTACGTCATACCATCGCCATCCCCATTATACTATAAAGATACAACGAATAAATAATTAAACTTTGACAACAAATATCGCAGATTGGCGGTTTGAGGTGTATTATGGGGGGGTAACTGCCAAAGTCCCGTGTTGGATTTTGCTGATTTTTATTTATAAAAAGAAATATTGATATACCCAATCCATATAGGTAAATACTGATGTGGTGTTACATCAATGACACAGTATAGTAACAAGATACTAAAGCGCGTATGACTAAAACAAATAGTTATACGCACTTTTAAATTTGTACATTATGTTAAACGTAAGCGTATTTACCGCTTACAAATATTTGGAGAAAAAATTATTAAATTCGTTTAAAAATGGCGTAAAATGGGGGAACATAAAAAAACTAAAAAGAAGATAAATGTTATGTTGCCACCTATGATATTTTAAGCTGATGAAATAGGAACGTAGTGGATTGGGAGACCTTGCACTTTTGTGTAAATTTACAGAGGAAAAAATACAAGAAAAAGTAGCGGGGATATGTTTTTTATGACTCGTTATATATTAGGAGAAATGGGGATATATAACTGTAGGAGCTGAAATCGATAAAAGTGTAGCATATAAATATATATGTATTCAAAATCATCTTTGAAATAGTTATAATTATATATAAAATATAAAGAAAAGTTTACAATTATTGAAAATAAGTTGATGTCACATATTAGATTAGAGAAGAATTAATAACAAAATGGCAAAATATAAATATTATATTATAATTTCATAAGAGTAATACTTTTTGAATAATCAATAATATAGTAATGTAATTTAGAGTTGATATTATAAAAAAATACTGTGTAAAGGAATTTGATTGTAAAAAATATATATAACTTGAATGAATTTATATAATATGTTAGAAAAGGTATTGATTTTTATTTAATTCTTAATTATACTATGTATTATCAATGAAAATATTCGTGATAATAAATGATTATGTAATCGCTTGATAAGAAAGGACTTATTATGGTAGATATATTAAGCATAAATAGAATAAAATTTGGAGATAGAGTAATACCTCAGATGGGAAAAGATAATATCATATTACATAACTTAAACTCAGGGAAGGTAGCTATTGTTTCTAATGAGCTATATGGAATATTAAAGTATATTTGTGATAATAAAAAGAGTTTAAGTGAAGCTTTTAAATTATGTGAAACTAATGATGATAGACTATATTTAGAAAAAAATTTAATATATTTGATGGAAAAAAACATAATAAGAGATGCAAAAGATTGCACAGAATATGATGAACTAGATATGAGAATAGATTTAGATATAACCAATAAATGCAATTTACATTGTAGGCATTGCTGTGTAGATGCGAGTAACATGTGTGTCGATTTATCAACCGAGGATATGTTTTCTATAATGGATAAAATATCAGAAACACACCCTAAGTTAGTAACAATCTCAGGTGGAGAGCCCTTAATGAGAAAAGATTTTAAAGAAATTATTTGTCGCTTGAGAAGTAAATATAATGGTGTTTTGGGATTGATGTCGAATTTAACATTAGTTGACGAGGAAATGGCTTATTTTATTGCAGAAAAATTTGATACAGTTTCAACAAGTTTAGATGGAGTTGATGAGAAAACATGTAGTGCAATAAGAGGAAAGGGTGTATTTGATAAAACTATACGGGGAATAAAAAAACTTAAGGCTGCTGGTGCAAAAGAAATAAGTGCTTCTATGGTTATTACAAAGTTAACTGAAAATAGAAGAGAAGAATTTAAAGCACTTTGTAATGATTTAGGAATAGATATGATGTATAGGGCACTAGGGCTTATTGGAAGAGCGGAAAAAGAAATGTTGGATTTGGTTCCTGAAGGTGAAGATGTAAAAACGGAAAAAAAAGACATAGATTATACATATAATAATAAGCGGGTTCCTGAAAGGTTTTTTTCGTGTAGTGCAGGCTATAGACAATTTCAAATAGATTACAGGGGAGAGCTATATCCATGTCAGCTGTTAATGTATGATGAATTTTCTTTGGGGAACGTGTTGAAGATAGAAAAATTAAATGATTATATTAGAAAACGCTTGCTTGTTACTACTCAAGGCTATAAGAACTTGGAAAAATATTTTCCATATAACTATGCTAAATGTAGCGGTTGTAATAGACAGATGATATGTTGGAGTTGTATAGCGTCTATATATAAAGGAATTGGAGAAAAAAATAGTTGTCAAGTAATGAAGGAGTTGTATAAAGAATTACTTGGATAAGAGGAGGAGAACGGTGCAGTATTCAATATGGGTAACTACTGGATGTAATATGAAGTGTAAATATTGTTACGAGAAAGAAAAGAAAGATACAATGTTTTCGAAGGAGAATGTGCATCAGTTTGTTGAATTTATAAAAAAAACTAGTGGAATGAAAAAAATACAAGTGAGTTTTTTTGGTGGAGAACCTTTATTGAATTTTAGTGTTATCAAAGAGATTGTGTTAGAACTGGAAAAGGAGCATTTTGAAAAAGTAGTTTATGATATGACTACAAATGGACTTCTCTTGGATAGTGAAAAAGTTCAATTCATAAAGGATAAAGGAATACGTATATCATTAAGTTGTGATGGTACTAAAAAAGTAAATGATCATAATAGAGTGGATTATTTGGGGAACGGAACACATGACCGTGTTATGGAAAAGTATCGTATGCTTGTTGAAAGAGGAATTTATAATATAAGAATTCGTGCAACGGTTAATAGCGAAACATATGGAATGTTAAAAAAATCAATTGAATTTTTCAGGAGTATAGATGATGATATTTCGGTTTTTTTTGCAATTGATTATTTTGATTCAAATTGGACTCAGGAAAAGATAGATGAATTAGGTGAGATGATCGCTAATATTTACAGAGAAGGGAATAATAATATTGATATTATTGGCGATAAAAAGATTACAAAAAGTCGTTGTAGTGGAGGAATTAGTAGTTTTCATATTTATACAAATGGGGATATATATCCATGTTCGTTTGTTATAAATAATGAAGATTTTTGTATTGGAGATATTTATAACGGAATTGATACTAAAAAAATAGAAAAAAATATTGAAATATACAATTCTAAAGCATATGAGTGTGAGGATTGTGATTACGAGGAATATTGTTTGACTCACAAATGTAAGTATTTAAATTATAAATTAACGGGAGATTTAAGGCATGCATCTCCAATCGTGTGTCAGACTGAAAATATCAAAGTGAGCAACATCATATTATAAATATGTTATTATAAAGGAGAAAAATATGGAAATTAAAAAGATTAGTTTTAAAAACAAGAATGATGTAACAAAAGAATTACCATTAGATGATAATTGGTGGTATAAATGTAATCATGATTGTACAACTTGGGCTTTAAAGACTTTAGCAACAAAATACTATAACTCGACAAGTCCTTGCTATACTTATTCATCTGCAAAAGGAACTATTTGGTTTTAATTAAAAAAATATTGAATTGAACTTGTATTAATATGGTGTTGTTATGTGTTGAGTGTAAAAAACTCAACACATATATTTAGTAATAAGTTGCCTAATAAGTGTTAGTGTATAATTTTCGTTTGCCAACGAAAATTGGAAGGAATACTTGACACATACTTAATTAGCAATTATGAATGGAGCTGATAGTATAAAGCTACGATTGACGAAATACAATTGTTCGTTTAAGACATACTATGATAATAGTAAAATGGAATACTAACGTGATTATGAGGATAAATATGGTAAATCATTTAAAGAAAAATTGGGGGAGTAAATAATGAAATCAAAGCTAAAGTTATTGAAATACATATCAAAGGTGACATTTTTTAAGGCAAAGGATACTAAATGGGTAGTGATGACCTTTGCCTTAATTATGATGATGACTTCGGTTTTATTTTCAATAGGAGATTGTTTATCTATAGCATTAGCAAAGGCATCCGTTAATGCGGGCGACTATGATGTGATTATACATAATTTATCAGAAAAAGAAGCAAATGAAGGTATTGAGAAACTAAAGGAAAAAGGACTTATTTCTTTTAGCGCGTTATCGACTGATACTTTTTATATGGATATAAAAAATACAGATTTTTATGTTTCGTGTATAGGTATGGATGAAGGGGCAAAGGAGATATATAATCTTGATATAATAGAGGGCGATTATCCTAAGAAGCCTAATGAAATACTGATGGATGTAAAAATAAAACAAGGTGTGGGTGAAGGATGTAAAATTGGAGATGAATTTGATTTTTCTTGTTTATCAACAAAAAATGCTTTATCCACAGACACAAAGCTTGTTATCTGCGGCTTTTTTGATCCGCACGTGGAAACTAATGAATTAAATGCAATGTTGAGCATTCAAGGTGTAAAAGAAATATATGAAAAGCTAGATTCAGATTCTCAAATAGTTTTATTACTGAGAGCTTCAGATAGCACCTCAGCGAGCATAGAAAATCTTGTTATGAATATAGATTTCTGTGAAAAGGAAAAGATAAATATAAATGAACAAAAATATAATTTTGCCCTGGAAAAAGAAAATGCAGGCTATTCATCTACTTCTGCGGGCTTTAAAAAATTAGCGATTGTAATATGCATTTTATCTATGCTTCTTTTATTAAATATGTTCAAGGTTTCTACTACAGGAAAAATAGCACAGTTTGGTGTACTTAGAAGTTTGGGGATGGATAGAAAGCAGCTGTCTGTCGCAATGCTTGTGAATATGTTTTTATACCTGGTGACAAGCACCTTTATTGGATTTATTTTATATGTAGTTGTGGAAAGATTGTTTGGCGCGGTGATACTTGGAGCTTTTTTAGATAGCTTTAGGGATTCAGATGGAATACTTGAATTAAAGTGGTCTTTTAACACAAAAAGCTTTTTGATATGTGCATTATTGCTGCTTTTAATGATTTCTATAGTTTATATAGAAATAATAATAAAGGTCGTAAAGCTATCTCCTTTAGCAGCTGTTAATTATAGAGAAAATGTAGTGGATAAGAAAAAAAATGAAGGAAAGTCAAAGGAAGTAAAGGAGGAGGACTATAAACACAAGACTAATTTTATAGAATATATCGGAAAACGAAACCTATTACGTAATAAGTTTCGTTCACTATATACAGGTTTTACAATGTTTATAATATCTGTGTTATTAATGACGGTATTATTAATTGCTTCTAATGTGAATCTTTATGATATGGATATATTAAAGAAAGGTAATCTTGCGGATTATGAATTTTATGAGGATAATAATGAAACGCCGATAAATGAAGTAATAATGAGTAAAATAAATAGCATACCATCCATAGAAAAGGCTTATTATGTAAGGGATGTTACTTATGAGCTCTTTCAAGATAAAAACGCAGCTATTGATTCTGAAAGATATGTGTGGACAAGAGTTTATTCAGATGAAATAATAGAAAGAATTATAGAAGAAAATCAGCTATCAAAAAATCTAGGAGAAGAGATATTTCTGATTATAGATAGTAGTAATTCTGAGAATAATAATGAAAAATTAGTATTATATGATAAAAATCATGAAGCAGTGGAATTATCAATAGATGCATTTATAAAAAATGATAATTACTGTAATTCGCAAGCCATAGAAGGAAGCTTGCTCATTGTGATGAATGAGAAAGCAGGAAAAAGACTGTTTGGTGACCTGAATTATAATAGAATAATGATAAAAGCAGGGGATATAGAAAATGCTAAGAATGATTTAATAAAACTTCTTGAAAGTGAAAATATAAGAATGTATTACAATGATTTAAAGGGAACCCAAAGCAGAGCAAGAGAACAGCTGAAATCGATTATGAGTATTATTAGTTATGTTATACTTATTTTTTGTATAATGATTTTGGCGAATATGATAAGCAACATAAATATCAACTGTGATCTAAGAAGATATGAATATGGATTACTTTTAGCCATAGGTCTTAATAGGAAAAAGATAGTAAGGGTAATGATTTTCGAAAATACTTATTTGATGAGGTATTCTATCATATTTGCCTTGCCAATAGCGATAGGATTATCATTCTTTGCACTGTTCTTCATAGAGCAGGAAATCAATTATATAAAGTATTTTTTAGTTTTATTATCAGGAAGTATTATTCTTTACTTGGCAGTCTATATTATTTGTTACATAAGAGGAAATCAGATTTTTAAGAAAAATATTTCAGTACTTATAAGGGGAGATTAAAAATGAGCTTTATAGAAATAAGGGATTTAGAAAAGCTTTACATTCAAGGTGAAGAGAAAATATATGCGGTAAATCATTTGAATCTTGATATACAAGAAGGAGAGTTTTTTGTTATTTTAGGACCGAGCGGTTCTGGTAAAAGTACACTTTTAAACATTATAGGAGGGTTGGATACTTCAACAAGTGGAAAAGTGATTGTAAATGGAAGAGATATATCCTCACTTTCAGATGCTGAATTGGCAGATTACAGAAGAAAAACCATCGGGTTTGTATTTCAGAATTTCAACCTATTGCCGACTTTATCTGTTGAAGAGAATATAGTGATGCCGATTCTTATGGATGGAAGAGATGTGAAGCTAGAACGGTTACATGAAATAGAAGAAAGCCTTGATATAAAGAATTTAACAAAAAGATATCCGTCACAGATATCCGGAGGACAGCAGCAGAGAGTGGCTATAGCAAGAGCGCTCGCTAATGAACCTAGTATAATCCTTGCTGATGAACCAACAGGAAATTTGGATGCGGATACCAGCAAAAAGGTGCTTGAATTATTAGTAGGAACCTGTAAAAGATTCCATAAAACATTGGTAATGATCACACATAACGAAGAAATTGCAAAACTAGCTGATAAAGCTGTTAGAATAAAAGATGGTAAGGAATATTCAGTTTTTAATGAATTCTTTTAAAAGAACATTTAGAATATAAATTTTACTAAATAATTAATTTACAATGCAACATTGCTGGATGTGAATTACCCACCGCCTAAAGGCAGTGGGCTTCCGTTAAATGGTTCACCAGACTGAGACAGAAGAAATTCTGCCTACGATATTTAGGTCATGACACCTTTGGTTGACGCACCAGACCATTGTTCTGTCGTATAACTTTAAGTTGGGTCGGAGTAAGTACAGCCCAGTGAGTTATATGTAAAAAGCCTTTATATCATTGTCGAGGTGATGTCGAATTCCTTATATGGTAACAGTATAAGGATACGCACAACCGTACATTGTATGGCATTATGGTATTAAGTTACCAGGAAAAGAATGCCTGTTATGGTATATTTAATCGGTCAAAACGGACAGCCGCTAATGCCTACTAATAGGCACGGTAAAGTAAAGCATTTGCTTAAAAGTGGTAAAGCTAAAGTAGTAAAAAGATGTCCGTTCACAATTAAACTGTTGTATAGCAGCATGAACTATACACAAAATCTAACTCTCGGAGTAGATACATGAAGCGGTACTATCGGTACTGTGGTTACAAAAGATAATGGCGAAGTAGTTTATATGTCAAAGGTAATTGTCAGGAATGATATTACAGAAGAGTTACTGCAAGGGACTCTGTACTTGTAGACTAGGTAGCCGTTTAAACGGCTACCACGAGGAGCAAGGCAGGCTTCATCCCATCACCTAAAGGTAATGTTTTTTCGCCCGTGGGTCATTTATAAATGAAATTTAAAATATAAATAAATGTATTTGTGGTACATTTGTTTATAATCGGGGAAATGTAAAAATAAGTATTACGGTACTATTTAATCAATGGCTATATATAGAACTTAATAATATGTTTACAAGGTTAATGCTGCATAAAAAGTAGAAGGAAATTATGAAAGATAAAGTAAAAGTTGCAATAATTGATTCTGCATTAACGAAATACTATATTGCAGAAGAGACAATGATATCTGAATATATATCTTTGAAAATGATAAAAAGAGAAGATGTTTATTTAGATGAAATAGAAATTGATCGAAATAATGATATGGAAAAAGGTGAAATACCTAGCCATGCAACTGGTGTTTTGAATACAATAGTGAAATATACTAAAGGGATTGATGTGGATTTTAGTATATATGATGTATTTGATGATAACGGAGTTTCATCAGGAGCAGTTATTATTGAAGCTTGTGAGATGATTCTGAAAAGAAACATTGATGTAGTTGTAATGAGTTTGACATGCAGTAGAGATTATAAAGAGGAATTCGAAGTCATTATAGAAGAATTTAGAAAAAAAGAGATTATTTTTATTTGTGCAGGGGATAATCATTACAAAAACAATTTTCCGGCGGATATGATAGGCGTTTTAGGTGTACAAGCTGGAGATAAGAAATATATTGGGGGGTATAGGTATTCACCTTTAAAAAAAATGCAATTTGAAAGTGATGTGCAAGGGGAGTTTGTCGGGAGAAAAGGGAGATATCATTTTTTCTTTGGAACGAGTAAGGCGACAGCAATTGTTGCCGGTTTTTTAATTGAATACATTTTTTTTAATGGGAAAAATAAAACTAGGGAGTTTTTACTTGAAGAACAAGAGCAGTTAAAAGAAAAAAAGAAGATTGTAAATAATAAACATATAAATGATGATAACAAATATAATGAATTACTAAATTCGTTTTGTAAAATATTTAATATTGATCAAGAAGAGATGAGTAGTGAAAATATGGATAGAATTATTCCGTGGAATATACGAAATATAAGGATGTTAGAGATGTTTTTAGACATAAATATGATAGATATTGAATTAGATAGTTTACATTTTGATGATTTTAGTACAGTGAGAAATTTAATGAATACTTGTCTGGCGAGGATTAAAAATGTTTAGGTACATAATTGATAATAGGAAAGAAATAAAAAAGATTTTGAATAAGAATATAAAATCATATACAATAGCTGTATTTATGATGATTCTATCAAGTTTTTTTTCTGTAGTTATTCCGCTCTGTAATATGAAGTTAATTAATCTTTTTGTTTATCAAAAGATTAACGGAATACATATGTTGTATTCAGGGGGATATATATTATTAATTGTAATGTCGTTAATCGTAGATTATTATTCTATAAACTATATAAAGAAATTTGAATTAAATATTCAACAGGAAATTCAGATAGGAATAATTAATAATACATTGAACAAAAAATTATCTGAATTAAGAGTAAATCAAATAGGCGATAATGATGCCACAATTAAGCATGATAGTATAGTTTTTTGTGATTACTTAATGAATGTAATGTTGAATTTACCTTTTGCGTTTTTTAGATTAGTAATAATAGTTATATTTTTGCTTTTTTATAGTGTTGAAGCAATTATAATTGTAGTTTTAGCTCAATTATTAATTAAAGCAATTAATAGGAATTTATATAAAGTGATTGATAAACAATCTGAGATGGTCAGAGAGAGTTATTCAGAATTAAATGAGGTACAATCAGATATTATTGCTAATACTTCTTACGTGGGAATGATAGGTGCAAGTAGGTATTTATTGGGTAAGTTTAAATCATATTATAATAATTATTGCAATCAAATGATGAGACATATTAAAAAGTCTTCGTTGTCAAATAAATTATCAGAACTTATATTGGAACTATCATATATAGTCATATTGTGTTTTGGTGGAGTTAAAATATATTCAGGAAATATGCAAGTTGGTGCATTATTGCTTGTTTTTCAATATTCAAGCAGTATGATTAGTTCATTTAAATATTTACTTAAGTGTTACGTGGAATTACATGTAGATAAAAAAAGCATAATGAACGTAATTGATGTTTTAAATAGTAATGAGAATGAATCTAAGATAGAATCAAAAGTAAATAGAATAAGTGACATAGACAAAATAATATTTTCAAATGTATATTTTTCGTATGATGATAAAAAAAATATTTTCACCGACTTGAATATTGAATTTTGTAAAAATAAAGCTAATTGTATATATGGTCCTAGTGGTAGCGGTAAAAGTACTTTATTAAAACTGATTCTTGGGGAGTATGAAGTTGATAAAGGTATGATTAATATGTGTATGAAAGACGGAGAAGTACATAAAATAAGTATTGATAATATTAGTTTTGTACCACAAGATAATATATTCTTTACAGACACGGTATATAATAATCTTACTCTGGGAGAAAATGTTAATAAAGATGAGGTTATTGAAGTATGTAAAGAATGTGCTATTTATAATGATATTATGGAACTAGAAAAAGGCTTTGATACAATTATAAGCAACGGAATTGTTAACTTTTCTGGAGGACAGATAAAGCGCTTATCATTGGCAAGAGCTATATTGCAAAGAAAAGAAGTATTACTACTAGATGAACCCACTGCTAATTTGGATTTAAATAATACAGATTTGATTTTGGAATGTATTAAGAAATATTCTAGTAATAAAATAGTACTTTTAATAACTCATGATTATAAAGCAAAAAATAAGATTGATAATGTGTTTGAGTTGAAAGAAGGAAAATTGAAGAGGATTAAGTAAATAAATTATATTTGATTTCTGAATTGTTAAAGTGAATATGTTACATAAAAAAAGATGCGAGTTTTTTAGGTCTATTAAATCAGGGAGTGGCATTTGTAGCATTGCTCCTTATGAGCAGCAGATTTCCATTGCGGAAAAGAGAGTCACTTTCGATGTACGCTTTAAGGCACTGAATCCGAAGCTGAGCTCAGACAGACTCAGGATATATCTATCTCTATGTCGACCTTGATAAGAACGAGGAACTGAAGCAGGAAGTGAAGGATATGAACGGAATGAATTACAAGGAGCTTGCTGATAAGGTTAGATATTTTAAGGAAGATGAGAAAGGAGTGGCGGCTATGTGTAAAGTAATGGAAGATATGAGAAATGAGATGGCGAAAAATGCAACGATTCAGGCAACGGTTAATCATATCAGAGATATTATGGAAACATTTGGCGTAACTATTGAAAAAGCTATGGAAACACTTAAGATTCCCGTGGCACAAAGAGATATGTATGCAGGTCTTGTTGCTAAGAAAACACAGTGACATTGGAAGAATGGATTGGATTTTAGAATATAACAAGCAAGCAGCATAAACTCATGTAAAAGTGCTACACAATTAGCATATAATATAATTTGGATAACTCCCCATAATCGGAATCTTTCCGTTGGTGGGGAGTTGTTGTTTTGCAAATTATAAAAAATGTGAGATGACTATTTTTTTGTGTCTATTGGTTGTTATATTATATTTACGTCATCTCAGCCTCAATCCTGTCGATTTGCTCATTTAGTAACTCTATCTGCTCAATTTACTATATGGAGGTCAAGGAAATGACAGATACATATTTAATGCAAGAGGTGGCAATGATGAAGTAAATGATAATCAAGGTATAAATGAAATAGTATTCGGACCAGGACTCAATAAAGAGGAAATAATATTAAAAAGAAGTAAATAATAAAAAAGTTGTATTTGTGAAAAAAATTGATATAATAGAATAGTTGAAGGGGGTGTAAATTATGGAAAAACAAAGAGTTGTTCCAACACTTAATAAAGTAGTAAAAACGTGTTTGGAAGGTCATGGTTTTAAAAAAATAAAATGTAGAAAAATACAATTTATTAGGGTTATCGACGGAAAAATAGTACAAGGGATTGAATGTTTTTACGAACCGCCATTTTTACTTGAGGGAATTGAAAAAGGTATTTATTTTTATTGCGGTATGACAACGATTTATGATCGATTTTTTGATTATTCAGAGTTAAACGGATTAGAATTCAATAAAGCTATTCGCTATCAAGAGCCCTTATATTTTCCGACTTATTATACATTTAAGCAAGATACGTCTGAAAGTTTCCGTGAAGCATATAGCTGCTGGAATAGAATCCCTAGCAATAATGTAATTATTTCAGATTTAGATGGTACTGTAGAAAATGTTTTAAATGCTATAAACAATAAGATAATGCCTATTTATGATCGAGTTAAGACTTTAAAGGACTATGTGGATTTTTATGAAAAATTCTATAAGTATAATTTGTATACTTTTTTTATTAATGAATCGTCATCTGGAATTCCGGTTTTAATGGAAAAATATCCAAATCTATGGGATTATATGGATAAACTTTCTGATGAAGAGTATGAAAAGTTAAAGAAGACTGTACTTGAAAGAAAAAAAGGTTATCCTGAAAGAGCAAAAAAAGAACTTGAAGGTTTTTTGAAGAAAAGAAGAAAAGCTATTAATAGAATAGAGGATATAACCAGACCAGGAAGTACTGAGCTGCAGAAAGAAATAGAATTGAATCAGGAAAAGGCAAAAAGAAATATTGAAAGCCTCAGAAAAGCAGGCATAGAAATATAAATTATAATCAGGAGGAAAAGAAAATGGATTTCGAAGAAATGTTAGGATTAAAGGAACTTGGATTAAAATATCAGTATGAATTGGCTGGATTTGATGGAGAAAATTTCACATATACTGTATATGTAGAAGGCGATGTGAAAGAAAAGGCCGAAAAACTTGAAAGTATAATTACAGATTATGCTGAGAAATACGAGGAAGAGGATGATTATATAGGTTATATAGATGTTAGTGTAAGTGGAATAGAAGGGCAAAATACTATTAACGTGTATCAGGATCTCGGAAATGCAGATACAGAAGATCAA
>JAEEGL010769970.1_pt1 | contig 27569 bp, 27 predicted proteins | sample 9134231 | NCBI WGS metagenome assembly JAEEGL01 (sample SAMN16246548, study PRJNA631951) | gut metagenome | biome: gut microbiome; feature: rumen; material: fiber-attached | host: Bos | place: Iran: Karaj | collected 2018-10
CTCCGTTGTTGTTGGCATCTTCAAGTTCCATTTTTCTGTTCAACTCAATCTGTGCCTTCTGTTTTGCAAGACCATCCTTCATTGCGTCAATCTCAAGCTGTGCAAGTTTCTTATAGTCAAAGTTGAAGGTTTTTTCACTAGCACTTTCGCCTAGTTCAATAAACTTTTCTTTCAAAGTTTCAAAAACCTTAACATAGTATTGTCCTTTTTCGCTGAACTTGTCAATCTGCTTGAGGAGTGAATTTGCTTTAGGTTCTACCTCTAGCTGTCTCACCAACTCTATAATCTCCTTCTTAGTGTCTTCAGTTACTTCACCAAATTGCTCCATATCTGATTTAACCTTCTTGTTGGCAGCATCAATCTGGTCAATAAAATACTTGGAAATAACTTGTCCCAATTCTTGGAATTTCTTCTCAAGACCAGTTAAACTTTCAGCAGTTTCACCCTCAATATTACCGCTGGCGAAGAACTTAGGTTTACCACCAAACATCTTGGTGAGATTATATGACCATTTATCCAACCCACTGAGACCGTGTTCCATCTCGTCAAGTTTCCTAGCAGTTACATCAAAATCATTTAACAACTCTGTAATACCTTTATTACCGTATTTGGCAGCAATATCAAAATCAATTTTGTTAAACTTACTGTTGAGTAGGCTGAGTAAATGCTGTTCAAGACCCTCTAATTCAAATGACAATTCCTTCGTCTTAGCAGTAGCATACTCCTCTTGTGTCATAAAACCTTTAAGGAACTGACCCAAGTTCTGTTGTCTAAGTCTATCGAAGCCTTTGTTTAATGCATCAATTCTTGTAGTAAGATAATCGGTTGCCGCTCCATCCTTATAGCCGCCGTCTCTCCATTTCTTGAACTCTTCGCCAAGAGCTGATAAAGCATCCATAAGAAGCATAATGCCACCAGTGATACCAATAGCTCCAATTGCTTTAAGTGCCTTTGAAAGACCCTGTACTGCAAGTGATGCAGCCCTGGTATCCTTGACAAGCATTCCCATACGCTTCTGCGCACCAGTAAGCTTCATAACAAGGTTGTCAACGGCATCAGAACCCTTTGCAAGCCACTTGCCAAGCCCCTCTTGAGTATTCATCTGCTGCCTAATCTTCTCTATGCCACTAAGTACGTTCTGGAGTGCCACAAGCTTCGCAATCTGCTGCTCAAGCTCTGAATTATCGAAGCCGAATAACGTTGAAAAACCCTGTCCTACCTGTCCTAGTGCTGTGAATGACTCCATCGCATCCAACATATCATCCATAGCCTGGGAAGAAGCCTTGGCATCGTTCATTGCACTGTTAAGACGCAACTGTGCCTTGGCAAGTCTGGAAGCTTCATTCTCAAGCTGCTTGTATGTCTCAGTATCCTTCTTTCCGTTTATCTCCAGCTTACCCATTTCATCCCTTACAGCCTTGGTAGCCTGCTTGAGATTGTCAAACTCCATTACAACACCATTGATGGTGACAGTTACCTTCTCAAGACCATCAAAAGCACTCTTGTAGTTACCAACGTTCCTTCCGAACTGACCGTAAGCCTCCTCCATTTCCTTGAGCTTGTTGGTCAATTCGTTAGCCTGTTCTGTCATCTTCTTAATTTGGTCACTATCTCCCAGGTCTGTTGTCTGAATAACAGCCTTGATGTCAGCCAACTGCTGCTTCATTCCAACCATAGTATTGGAATATGCGTCAGCCTGTAGCCTCTCAGCTGCTGCCAGTGCCTTCTGGTCTGCTATTGTTGCCTTGTACAGCTCCTTGGTAGCATCTACACGCTTGTATATCTCATCCTGGGTAGCCTTTATCTTTGCATCAAGCTGTTGACCCTGTTCCTTCAGTTTGTTGATTTCCTTCTGTACTCTCTCCTCCTCAGACAAGGCACTAGCATTGCCCCTGGAAGCAGAACCACCTCCAGCGGACACCTTTGAGCTGCTGATTGTCTTCATCTTCTGCTCAAGGCTGTCAAGCTGCTTGTTCAACGACTCCACAGCGTTAATGCTCTCTGTAAGACCGTTGATTTTTATTTGATATTCTTTGGTGTTAGCCATTATTTTCCTTTGAAAATTTGGATTTTTAATTTATTTTATATATCTTTGCAAATATTAAGTAATTTGATTTAAACACGAAAAATTATGGCATTTAACAAAAAAGAGTACTGTAAAATATACTCAAGACAATGGAGATTGAACAACAAAGAGAGGAAGCGCAAACAAAACGAAGAGTACAGGAAGAAACACCAGGAATATTTCGAAAATTACAGAAAAACCCACAAAACTTCCAAGCAGTATACATACAGCAAAAAATCACGAGCTTCTAACCTATTATATTCGTACAATAGGAGTGACATTCAACACAATAGAGGTAAAGGTGATTTGACATCAGACTGGATTGTTGAAAACATCTTCACTAAGCCGTGTGTTCATTGTGGAGAGACTGACTGGCATAAGCTTGGTTGTAACCGTCTGGACAATACAAAACCACATACTATGGATAATGTCGAACCTTGCTGCACCAAATGTAATCGTTCACTAAAAAGAAAAAAAGGTGACCATTAAGCCACCTTTTTCATCATTTTAATAGTAGTAGGGTTGTTGCCACTAGGGTCATACCCATTAATCTCAATAGGGATGTACAAGTCACTGTCAAAGTGTATGAGACTTCCGTTCTTTATCCTGTTGTACTCATCAGCACTCAGATAAACCTCAACTTCCACATAGTTGCTTGAGAGATATGCATTGACGTTGAAGTACTGCGTCAACAGGCTCTCTTCAGTGTTCTTGTAGCTCAAATTCAGATACACATCCTGGTAATTGGTATACAGGTTTGAAGGAGCAAACAGCATGACTCTCTCAACTGGGTATGTCCTTGTCCATACATAGCACCCTGTACCACTTGGTCTGAACCAGAACCTCTGTGCAAGACCGTATCCATCGTGCTTCATGCTCTCCTCGTAGTCATATCCGTCAATCATATACGTGAACTTGGATATGCAAGGTATCTTAATCCTAACAGGAGTGTCAGATGTCTTTTGGAACTGGTTGTTGACAGCATACCAGTTGAAGTTCTGATACCAGGTATAGCTAAACTGTAGGTTCTTGTTACTGGTGGACGTTGCATAAGCGTCATCAGACAGCTGTATAACGGTGTATCCGCTGTCAACGAGCTTCTTCCAGTCATCCGTGTTCAAAACGCTCTCATCACCTCCAGCAGCTTCAACAGCACTTCTCTCAGCACCCCACTCATCAAGGTCAATCTTGTACTTCACAGCCATGCTCTTCGGGTAGTCTATGACCTGTGACTCAGCCTCATCTGAGTTGGTTCTATCATCAATGTCAACAGCTGCCAGGATATTGCTTGAAAGTTTCTTCTTGGTGTTAATTTCAACTGTTTTACCATTCTGTATAATGTCAAGATTGAATGCATCTGCAATATTCTGCACCCAGTCACTTACCTTGGTCTCATTATTGAAGAAATTAGGTATATTCAAGTCAACATCGAACTCTGTTGGACTGTGATACGTGTAGTGTGAAGCCTTTAGACTGTCATAGTGCCTTGGTGAAGCAGCTGTAATCTTCAATGTAACGTCAGATGAGGTAGAATACCTCACTGGATTACCAATTGCGGTGTGATAGCCCCTGTGAACGGCATATAACTGCAATACATCGTTCTTCTTGAGGTATACCATACAGCTAAGATAGCCGTTCATGGTGTTATTCGTGGTTGTTATCCTCGAAATAGGTGTATTGATGTAGATATTCTCGTTGAACCTGGTCTGTTCTGTCTCTATGTTACCTGTTCCTTCCTGTCTGAAGAGCTTTGAGTAACCGATTTCTGGGTAAAATCCCTCATTTTGGGTAGAATTAGACTTAGACCAGCTGTATCCGTTCTTCATGACAGCCACAGTACCACCCTTCAGTGATGAGAAACCACAGATAAATGCCTCTGAGACTGCCTGGTCATATGCCATTATCTCACCGTCGTTGTAGATATAACCATAATCAGTGTATGACCACCTTCTGCCACCACCTTCTGGGTCAATCGTTCCACCTCTTGTACGTTGTCCACCCATTCTGCCACCACCAGATGAAGATGATGTATCCCTGTTTGTAGAGGATGTTCTCTCTCCTCCCATCCTGTTGTTGGTGTTTCTGAACTCAAGGTCATTCTTCTCTGTAGGTAGAGTGGAGTTGTATGGGTCTTCATGTGGGAAGCATGTCTGCCAGTTCACCTGGTTTGCATATCTTCCCCATGCTGTTTCATCATTAGGATTACCGTCAACGTATTCGGTGTTATTCTTGCCCTTGATTAACTCATAGTTGTCATCGTAGTTCCTAACCAATGCAACCTCAAGTGGCGTTATCTCTGAGAAACCTGGTGTCAGTGATAGGTCTTCCTCCTCCAGTTCTTCCTCAGCCTGGTTGTACCTTGTGTACTGTGCAGCTGTGATTGCTGATGTAGTAAGAAGCCTTGAATTGGCGCTCATCTCCACCTTGTAGAAGCCATCAGCTGGTATAACTATGATATGTTCATTTGGCTGGTACATATACGTTGGCGCGTTTACTATCGCATTCTTCTCCAGCATGTCATACAACTCAATGTCCTTGAAGTTATACTCCTTCTCAACATCATATGTCACAGTGCTCTCCTTTGCACATATCATATAATAAGGAAACTGAAGCTCCTGTCCATAACCTGCTGTAGTTGCTGTAAGGTGCGCTGACAGGTCAACAGAACCGAATCTTGGGTTTCCTATGTTGTAGTCTGGAACTTGACCATCAGCAAGGTTTGTAGACATATAGATATTTGAAAGGTACTTGTCCTGGAATGCGTCACCACCAACAGCATAGTCCTTGTACTCAAAGGCGTGCCTCAACGTTGCAAGCATATTTGGGCTTGGTGGGAAGCTCTCAACGTACCACCTGTTGTATTGGTCAAGGTCGAACTTTGATGTATAGTCCTTGGCAACGTCATCCTGGTTATAAGGACTCTTCTGGAATGCACCGTATGAAACGAATGGGAACACCACCTCTGTATCAAGCATGCCGTTCCTGTCATTGATGGTATCAACACCGTCAAAAGGTATTGTAAAACCCTTTATCTTATCCATCGTATCATCCCCGAATATATCTTCAAGAGAATATACTTTTACAGATACAAGATTAACCTTATACTTCTTGTCCTTGAAGGAATTGATGGTGATAGTACCAGAGAATATGACAGTGCCATCAGCATACACTTCTGCATTGTAACGCTGATGGAACTTGTTCAGCTTTCCAAGGTTGTTAGCGTAGTCAAAGATGGTATTGTTCCTTGGTGTCGCTGGAAGCTCGAACTCGAATGAATACTCAGCTTGTGTACTGGTAACCTTGGTTGGGTCTTGCAAGACGTTGTTGAACCTCATATTGATGCTCTTCTGGTCTTCCAGCTCAACCTTGTTGCCATTCACATACAGCTCTATAAGATGCTCCTTGTATATCATTTTTAAATTATGCTTGGTTCTTGAGAATAATGGTACTTCACCGTTGCCTCAAATATGTTATTTCTATCAGTCTCCTCGACAGATACGCTGTCAAGTATGATTGCATACTCCTGTCCGTTGATGACAGTCCATACCTCTGGTGACTGTATGAGGTCATTGAATACATACTTTCCGTCCTCCTCAAACAGGTGTGACTTCAACGTTACCGTGTACTTAACACTGTTGTCATATACCTTGTCCAGTTCGTTCCTAGGGTCAGTGTAGTAGTCATAGATGCTCTTCTGATAGGTAGCCAGCTCAAAGTCCCTGGTCTCTGTCTTAGCACCCGTGAAATCGAAGAATGATATGCCACCATAGCTATTCCTCCACAGTATCCTCTGGTAGTACTCAGTTGCCTTCAGAGGCTTTATAACGTTATATCTGGCAGTTCTTATACTACCAAGTGTAACATCGATGTAGAAAGCCTGCTTGAACCTCTCCTTCATACCAGTGTTGAACGCCAGGTCTACAGTGTAGTCCCACAGCTTCCTTGATGAGTCAGTATTCCTCCATGTATAGCCAGAGTATGATTCCAACAGTGTAAGGTCTGAGTCCCTGTAGTCAATGGTGATGTTCATACCACCGTTGTTATGCGTGATGAAGCTGAATGGTATTGTAGTGCCATAGACATAGAGCAGCGTGTTGTTGTCCTTGTCCTTGTTGCTACCCCTGCTGAAGTTCTGCGCGAACATGAGCGTATCGTCACCAAGGTTTATATATTTGTTACCTTGGTTACACATATATCCCTGGGCAATATAATTGTCATTAAACTGAGCCAATACAGAATATGTATCACCCTTTATGCTACTTACCTTCATCGTATAAGGCATTGTCTTACCTATCTCAGCGAAGGTAGTAAGAACTGGTGACATATTGAACGCGCACTCACTACCGTAGTAGTTCTTCTCCAGCGTGGTGATGTACTTGACACCGCTTGCATCCTCGCTGTACACGTCAACGTCAACCTTAGCACCGAACAGTGATGCATCAGAGCTACCGTCTGTAGCAGACACATCAATGTAGTCTGAAGGGATATTGGTCTGGAAGTAGTTGCTCATACCAGTCCATACCTTACCCACAGCCCTAGCATTGATTACCACAGTATCACCAGTGTTCTCCACTTTGAACGATGCTGCTATTGTGCTACAGTTTCTGAATGCCATTGCAGCATATGCAGCAGTGGTGCTGTTCACGCTTCCTATGTAGAAGTACTTATTAACACTCTCAGCTGGATTGATAACGTTGGCAATACTCTCACCCAAGAATGTAATATAGAACTCACCGTTCTTGGATGTGACGCTGTTGAGGTTTCCCTTGAACTTGATGGTAAGCCTTGCGTATGAGCCACTATCGTTGTCCTCAACCTTCAGTATGTTTGGAATGTCAGTGAATGTGACAAGGTTTGTAGCCTCACCAACACCCAGGTTGTTATATGTTATGTTCATTGATTAAAATATTTGTCAAGCTCTTCTATTATTTGATTCCATACCAGGTCACTCCACTTGTCGAAGTAATCGTCAAGAAATGGTATGATGATTGACGGGTCACCGTTCTCATCAAAGTGGAGGAAAGGACGTGGTGCAATGCCTCTCATCCATATGCTCTTGAGTATTGCCCATACGACCTGGTTCTCTGTCCTTCCAGCGAACGTTATGCCGTTCTTCCTCACCCACTTGGTAAGATTCTCCACGAACAGTCTCATAGTACCTGGATACCTACCAGTCCTCTTCCAACCAAGTACGACGTGCTCATAGTAATCAGCAATCTGGAATACAATCTCATCCTCTCCCCTTGGTTCTACTTTAATAGACTTCTCAAGGTCAGAACCGATAAGTGTATTCCTTCCTGCCCTAGGGTTGACACCGTACTGCTGAATCCTCCTCAGTATCTCTTCCTTCACCATCTGGGCAAGTTGTTTAAGTGCTGTCCTTGCGTCTATCATACGTTAACAAAGCTTTTTCCTAGGGAGGTGTATTGGATTGATGTCGATTTCTCCAACCTCATCCTCGTTTATTGTTATCTCAGTGTCAGTATCACCGCTGTAAGGCTCATCGTTGAAGTTGTCCTCAAGTGAGCAGAGGTCAACTGGGCTAGGCATCTGCAATACAAGACTCAGCTTCACACCAGCACAGGAGTCATCAGTGTAATGGCTCAAAGTGAGAATGTCATAGTCATACACCGACAGGATATTGTAGAAGTCTGGATTGGTGTCAATGTACGCCATGATGTCCGCTGCAATGGTGTAGCAGTCGTTCTGTATGTCAAGAATAGGGTTATCATCATCAACGTGACCCAAAACATATATCTGGAACTCTGCCTTGAATATATTGGTCGTGATATTAAGCTGATGATGTGATATATCGTCAACATAGACCTGGTATCCAGGGAAGTTGTTCTGTGCGTTGTTGAGGTCATCACCCTGGTAACGGAATGACCTAACACCCTTATGTCTCAACGATATGTCCTTCAGTATGTCAATTACATCTTTCAACATGTTAAAATCATTTTGTTAAACACGAAAAATGGGAAGACGTTAGTGTCTTCCCTTCGTTGCTTTCCTCCTTAATTCCTGGAATTCATCCTCCTGTCTGTCTGCCTCTCCCTTGTCAATGAGATAGCTCAAGAACTGGAGGTAGTCTGCTAGATAGTACTGATAGACTTCTCCAACTTTTTCAATTTTTTCATCGCAGACTTCATAGAGCGTTTTGATATTGCCCCATTTTTCTGCAAAGTCTCTATATCCTTTCGAGTGAGGTCTATTGCTTCCATTACCTTTGAAGACAATAGGATAGGCATCTGCAATGTTATGTAAAGATTTAAAAAAAAACCTACCACTGGAAGTATCTTCGTAACTTGCTGCTTCTCCCACATCTTGATTCTGTCCTCCAACACCTCGTTCTCGAACTTGGAATCATATATCTCACCGTCCTTCCTGCACAGGATTGCCAGGAATGCAGCGTAGTTGTGCTTATCACCCTTCATTGCCGTGTCTGCTGCAATATACTCGCCCACCTTGAGCTTATTCTCAGTGTGTACTGTATATACCTCACTGTCAATCTCAACGCTGTTTGTGGACTTTTCATTATTTGGTGACTCCTGTAGGAATGCCATCTTCTCCATTATGCTGTCCAGGAACTCCACTGGAAGCGCGTTAACCTCATCAATAGTGTGATTGGTGATGATATGTATTACCTCACGTAGGTCGAAGTCCTTATCCTTGTCCTCATAGTACCTCTCAATCTCCTGGTAGGTCTTAAGCGTGATGTCATCCCAGGATGTTGGTACTGTCCACTCACCATAGTCTATTATATCTTTCATATTATCCGAAGAATTTGATATTTGCCCTAACAAAGTTATCCTTATTTATGGGTTTATACTTAAAATCTGCCCTGCACTGGAGGCATACACCCAATGATGTCACTGTATCATCGTGGAATCCGTCCCTTGCAGCGTATGTGACGTTACCTCCCTTGGTCAGTCTAAAGGTAAAAGTGGATAGTTCGCTGAATAGAAGCTTATTATCCTCCTCGAAATGTATTGCATGATTGGCAATGTCAACTGCCAGCATGCTGATATACTGCTTCTTGCTGTCATTAGTGGTGGTGAAACTATAGAAATTACTCTTTCTGTTAAGTTTTTTCTTGATTTCATTCGCCATAACCTCACCAATTGAATTGTTTTCAATATAGGTTGCAATTGGATTAATATTATTGATTAATTTCGCAATATCCGCATACTTTTCATCCAATGTGCCGTCAATCTTGAACTGTCTAACCTGGTCAGAGTCATTGATAACGGTCAGAATGGTGTTATCATCACCCACAGAGCTTGGGTCTATGCCTATCCAGCACTTTCCTGGCGTGAAATGACCGTCAAAACACTTGTCAAAGCCTGGAAATACAGTCAATGCATTGTCCAGGAACTGTACCTCGAACTCCTGTTGGAATGCAATTGGTGGATAGCCCTTCTTTATCTCCTCAATCTCCTCCTTCGTTATCAGTGTATCGTCATATATCGTTGCTGTAAGCTCCTTATAACCCCTCTCTCCATTGAATGCCTTCATATAGAGGTCATGGTACATACCCTGCTTACCGTTTGGTGTCGATATGACCAATACTTTTGGCTTCCTAGCCTTGATTATAGGGAAGATGACATTGTAGTAAGGGTCTTCTCCAGAAGCCAGCTGTACGGGAAAGAATGCAGCCTCATCAAGCACCAGGATACCACTCACAGTATTACCACGAATAGACGTTGGTGACTCCATTGAGAAGAACTTGAGAGTGCTACCATAGACTGAATCAATCTTCAAGTCTGAGGCATTTGCCTTTGCTATGAGACCTGTGCCTTCAAGCAGCTGTACAAGCTCTGCGAATACCTTCTTACCCTGGGCGAATGTTGGTGATATATAAGCGTTAAACTTATTCTTTCGACATAGATATTCAATCAGACATATCTCGGCAAATACAGTCTTACCGCACTGTCTGCTCCACCTTGCAACCAGGAACTGTGTATCTTTATCGTGTATGATGTCATATGCTTCCTTCTGCTTTGGTGTTAGGTCTATGTCAAAGTTAATCCTCATCTGTCTCTTCCTTCTTGAAGCCGAAGTTAATGGTTATGCCGTCCTTGTTCGCGTTGACCTGGATATTGTTCTGTGGCTTGTCCAAGGCAACGCCAGTGAGCTTCATAATCTTATCCAGAGCCTGTAAAGCGTTATACCTGTCACCCTTCTGAACACAGTCCTGGTATACTGCCATCATCTTGCTGTACAGGTCTGCTCTCAGTTCCTCAGCCTTAGCCTCGAAGTCATACTGCATCCTCTGATATGCACAGCCAATATATTCATATGCTGACCTAACGGATACTGGCTTACGCTGTGACTCATAAAGACCCTTGGTAAGCTTCTCCATAACGTCACTCTTGGTCATACCATTGCACATATCAACATATACGGCAGATATTACCTCATCTGTATCAAGCCATTTTTGTCTGAGATTGCCAGCCTTGCCCTTGACAGCATTCTTCCTCTGCTCGAATGTAGGTAATGAATGGCTCTCAACAGCTAGATTGCTCATTACTTTTTCTTCGATTTAACAGGCTTATTTTCCTCCTCCTTCACTGGTGTAGGCTCTTGCTCTGCTGACAGCTTCTTGAACCTCTCAAGTGCCTGTTCAAGCTCGTTTATACGCTGTCTGATACAGCTTCCACAGTTGGTAGGTGTTGCTCTCTTATCCAAGACTCTGTTATACACCTCAGTCAATTGTCCACCATCAGCATAGTAACCCTTGTTACGTATCTCGATGAACTTCTCAACCAATTTAACATCTTCGTTATTCCAATTCATTTGTCCTATATTTTTATCGTTTTATTTTTCTGGTCAATGTACATTGCCAGAGCATTCATGCAAGCCAGTATAACACCAGCTATTCCTGTGTATAAACACGAGAAACTAGCCCAGATTGACAGATATATGCCTATCAACAGCCAGAACGTAAGGCACAGCTTGCAGTTAAATGGTTTGTAATCCAGCCACACTGGTAGTCCCTTCACCTCTGTCATCCACCAGGCAAACCACCTAACTGGAATGAATATGATAGGCAAAAGGATAATCTGTAATAGTACTAACATAAGTCACCGTACATTTTCATAAAAGCGTTATTGATGTCTTCCTTTGTCACATTTTGCTGAAGCCATTTCTTGACCTCCACAACCTTCTGTCTCACTCCCTTGAGGTTGGTTCTCTCAGATAACTTCTTGTAGGTCATACCTGGCACAAGTTCCTTGATTCTGAAAAGATAGAAGTGTTCCGAATCAAAGTTATCCTCCACCTTGGACATGATGAAGAGACAACTGAAGTCCTTGTACATATCCGACTTAATCTTCTCCCTAGCGTCACTGTGGGTGTCGTTGTACCACTTCTCGTGCAGTTCTGTGATGTTATCTGAATTGTAATTGAGGTCTCTCTTGGCTACATTGGCTACGCGCTTGATGTCAACTTCGTGGTTCATATATGCACGGATGAGATAACCCTCCATACCAGTTGGTGATGAGTCTTTGAGTTTGCCTTTCTTCTTGATAGCCTTATGGCACTTCAGTATTACGTCGTGATAGCTGTCCTCACTGAACTGCTGACCATTCTTCCTGCAAAGCATCTGGAGCTTGCCCTTAATGCTGTCATAATGAGCACCAATATAGCTTATGAATTTCTCCTGGTCAGTTGTATTATCTCCTTGATGTCCCTGCATAATGATTCTACTCCTTGTTTGAACCAAGGATACGTGATAAGCATAAAATAAGTTGTTAGAATGAATATTCCCATTTGTCATATTATCGTTTCTTATAAATATCACATTATTCAATATAATGCGTGCGATAATGAGACAAATAGAATTGAATATTTTATTTTAGATTTATATCGTATTGGTTTTCAGTTATTTACAACGTTTGCTCATCATCGGAGGTTACTTTCGTTCTGGAAGTTACCTCGTTATAAAATATGCCTATATACAGGGCAAAAGCAATAGTTGTGAGGCAAATAATACGAGACAAAATAGTTTAAAATGATTAAAATAACGAGACAAGTTTTGGTAGGTTTGTTTTTTTGTCTTATCTTTGCACTCATCAACGAATAATTTTGGTACATTTGATTTATGGCAAAGGTTAGTACAGCAACAGTGAGGTTGGTTCTGAAGAAGAACAGGAAGAACAAGAACGATGAGTACCCTGTGTACATCGTGGTGTGTTTCGGTGGTAGAGTTGAGAAGGCTACAGGTGTCTCTGTAAAGGAAAAGTTTTGGGATGCCAAACGTGAAGTCATCAAGGCTGGTTGTCCCAATGCCCCAGTCTTGAACAGGATGATACTGGATGTCAAACAACGTATCCTGGACAGGAAGAGTGACTACGAGTATGCTGGAAAGCGTTATACGCCTTCTATGCTTCTCCAGGACAGTGTGGTGGACTTACACGCCTCTGACACTGATTTCTATGGATTATGTGACAGGATAATTGAGGAGAGGAGGCTCAAATCTGGCACTACGCGCACGTACACGTACACACGTAATAAATTAGGTGAGTATTTAAAACGTAAAGATTTTGTTGTTGATGAGCTTGTCCTGTCGGTTGTGAAGGACTTTGTTGCCTGGATGGAGAAGGACGGCATAAAGAGCAACACCATCAAGCGTGTGTTGAGCTGTATTGCGTCTGTGTGGAACTATGCAATCAGCAAGAAGCTCATTGACGGCAGTGACTACCCGTTCAATGAGTTCAAGTACACCACCGTCTACAAGGACATCCACAGGGACTATTATTTGACTGAGAACCACGTGAAGAGGCTTCGTGACTACTGGTTGGACATGGTGGTTGTAAGGGATGGAAACAGGTGGCGTTACCGTCCTGGTGCTGAGAATAGGCTGCACCAGCGTTGGACTGCCGAATGTGGCATTATGTGGTTCTTATTGATGTATAAGTTCAATGGTTCAGCCCCTGCCGATGTTGCATTGATAAGACCTGGTGATTGTAAGAGAATTACAATTAACAATGAGGATTACTGGAGCATTGACATCAAGAGAAAGAAGACTGGTCGTGATGTTCACATAAGATTGAAAAGGGATATGTTCACAATCATCACCCTTGAGCACTTCCTTGGTACTTCTGGTCACTTCATCTATCCGATGTTATACTGGAAGGATGGCATCACTGACAAAGAGCTTCTTGAACAGTGTCACCACGTGTCCGATAAGGCTATTAAACACGTCCGTAAGGCGTTCGAGAGCATTAACCTTGAGATTGCAAAGGACAACGTTGAACAAGGGCTTACAGAGCCTGTGGTGGACGTTGGTAGGTTGGTTATGTATACAATGCGTCACAGCTTCGCCCAGCACTACTTGAACCGTCCCACAGCTACTGTCAATGGTCTTGCATCTTTGATGGCGCGTTCACCGAACACTATCAGTTGCTACATAAGTCAGTTGAACCGTGACGAGGAGATTGCTGAAATGACTGATGGTATGGCGATATGAAAAAGGACACCGCCTTCACAGGTAGTGTCCGAAAAAATAAAATAAAATAACTAAATAATTAAAAATATGAAATTATAGCAATTTACAGTGCATCTATTAATTCTCGTAGGTATTGTCTCTTGAGTGTTGCAACCTCTCTTGGTAACAATGACCAGGCTTTCTCACATTCTCGCATCACGTAGGACTTGAGTTCCTGGAGCTTTGCCTTCTTGCCTCTTGGCAAGTCGAATATGTTGCTATGTCTGTAGTCCACTTCGTAGACCTGGTTGTCAATCTTCCGTTGAAGTATTCCCCTCGTATGTTCTGCCATTTATGTTCTCAATTTGTTTATTATTTTCGTCGTAGGTGAGCTGTAATGCCCATCGTAGCCAGTTCTCAAGGTCTTCCTGTTCAAGACGTTCCTGGAGCTTTAAATTCCACTCTACGAGCATTTCAAGGAGGCTATTGCACTTCTTTCTTCCTCTGATTTGCTCTTGCTGTTGGTAGTACTGTTCACGTATGCGTTCAGCATTGCGCTTGTAATACTCACGTTGATATTCCAGAGCCTTCTCGCTTGTCTTGTTCTTTCTTTTCACGCTTCTTCCTCAGTATTTCATCCTTGTGCTTATAGTAATATGCCAGGTATCTCGCCCTGCACTTCTCTGGATGGGCTTGTTGCCACTTCTTCTGATATGCTATCGCCTCTTCCCTGTGCTCTCTGTAGTGCTTATGGCAGGCTTTCAATGTGCTCTGGTAGTTCTTCCTTCGCTGTTCTGACCTGCTTTCCTCAATTTCCTCCCGTTGTTTCATATCCGTCAATTGGATATAGCTGAATATATAACCCAGATAACGACGTAATGAACCTGTTGCACAGCTGGTGATGTTTCCCTGTGACTTTCCAAGTTGCCTTGATGCATCAGCTGTAGAAGTGAATGCTGACAGGAAGTTAAGCTCATTATCATACACATATACGGTCTTGGACTTTGCAAGGTTTGCCTTTTCAAGGTTTTTTAAGGTCATCTCGTTCTTCATATTCTCTTGCTTGGTGACCCAGCGGAGGTTACTCAGTTCCATTTTACCATTATTGCTAAGGGGTATTATATGGTCAACTTCTAGCGTTTCCTTGCCTTTCCTTCTTAATCTGTGAGGCACTGGTATGAATGCCTCAGCCATTAGGCGGTGAACGTGCAGTGTTCGTCCTTCTTGACCTGGTGCTCGTTCTGTGCCTGGTACAAGGTGAACCGTCATATAGCCACTCTTGCTCTTGGTTTGCTTCATTATTTTACCCTCTGGGTGCTGCTTGCTTGTGAAGCTCATAACACGTCCCTGGTCGCTTATCATGTACCTAGGGAATCCTGGAATTACCTTCCATCTTTCTTGTTTCTTTTCCATTGTCTGTTGAAATTTTTGTAAAGTTATTTTATGTATTTATATATAAATATAACTTCATTTCAGAAAATTTCAACATTTAATAAAAAAATGTTCAAAAAAAAATGAAAAACCCCTGGGTTTACGCGCACTCTTGGCTACCAGGGGTCAACAATTTCACCTATTTTAATCTCAACGACATAGAAAGATTTTCATTGCAAAGATATATATTTTTTTTGAAAAATGCAAATAAATTGCCAATTATTTTCAATAAGGTTGGTATTTTATTCTTTCTCTCTTTCAGCGGAATCTTTCTCTCTTTCTTTGTTCTGGTTGGAGGCTGTGTGGCTTCGCCAATTGCCATATCCAATTTTATCTGGAGCTGCATCCCCTCCAGGGAGGATGCAAGCGACCCATTTTAACTGGTATACATTCTCTTCATCCTAGCCATATATTCAGCAATTGTCTCCTCATCTGGAACTGTCTATTCTTTGAAGCCTCTAAATTTCCTTTTTTCTTCAACAACATCCTCAACGACATCTGAATAAGTACTAGGATAAGTACCAGTTTCAGAATAAGTATCAGTTTCAGTATTAGTACCAGTATCAGTAATAGTATTAGTATTAGTAGGACTATCCCCTGTACAAAGGGGTTTTGAAGGGGTACTGAACAGCAGTTCAAGGAGGTCATCAGACGTTGGTTTGTGGATTGGCTTGGTAAGGTTCTCCTTGAGCAGCCTGTACTCTGAAGCTGTTCTAGGCTCTCCCTCCTTCCATTTGCTCCCAGCCTTCCTCTCTATCAGCCTACACTCTATAAGCTCCTGTACGGCAGCTCTAAGGTACTCCTTGCCTATTCCAGCCGATTGTCTTAGGCTCTCGTTGTTGATTGCCAGGAATCCTGTTGTACGAACCTTGTCATTGACCAGGTGATAGTTAATGATTGTTGCCAATACCTTCTTCGCGTTCTTGCTCAAATCACTGTCCTTGACAGTTTGTGGGAGGACTTGTGACATCCTCTCCAGCGTAATCTTAATGATTTCCATCTGTGTGTTTGTTTTTAATACATTATTGTCCATTCCAGAGGTTTTGTTGGTAAAGGAACTGGAGGGTATTAAAAACCTCTGGACAACCTCCAGTTCCCGAATAAAGATTAACCTTTGGCAACCGTTGCAATCAGTTACCGTTCTCTTATAATTATTGCAAAGATATATTTTTTTATTGACAATTCCAAATTTTAATCACATAAAATTTACATTATTATGAAAAATAATTGACAAATTATTTGTATTTTTAAAATAAAATATATATCTTTGCACTATATAAATAACTAAGAATAAAATCAATGTACAATGACAGAAAAGATTTATCTACCTGCACAGATTTCGTATCTGATGCCTTCTGACCTTTACAAGGTCGCAACCACACTCTTCGCGTTCCAGAAGGAGGGAGAGGTGTCTTACAGCAAGCGTAATGCTACTTACTTGCACCTAGACCAGGCTATTGCCGACCAATGCATCCAGACCCTGGTAGACTACAAGCTCATCACACCTGCTGGACAGGACGGTGGTGTATGGAAGTTCAAGATTAATGCTCCAGTGATAGAGGCTGCGAAGCTACAACCATTGACAGAGATTCCAAATAAACCCATTTTAAAGCTCTCTACGGACATTTCGTTCAAGAACCAGACAACTACCAAGCCAATGTCTCCAGAGGAGATTCTGAGCCAAATACAGACGTTAAAACAGATGTTGATGAAGACGGTCAAGACAGAAGAGAATAACGATGCAGACACACTCCCTTGGTAATGGCTACATTTAAACGTTATCAATATTGGGGAAGGGAAGACGGTGAAATCAAGAAGCTATGGACTGGGTGGTATCCCTGGAACTGTAGTGCAAGACCCAAGTACCAGTTGAAGTCACAAGGTCTTCTCAATGAGTACGAAGACAGATGAGGTTGCTTTAATACTATTATATATTTCCACGTGGGGCAGGAGTATACTGTATCTTCGATGATTGTTTGATAAGAGGCAATCTATTCACCGATACTATGTATACATTTTTTATTTAATTTGAAAGAAAACAAAATATTTGAAAAATGAGAAATAAACAATTACATGATAATTAAAAAATAAAAATTTAAAATGTAATACAACCACCACCAGTTTATGAAAATAGGTGGTGGTATTTTTTGTCATTTCAAATAATATTCTTACCTTTGCACCCAGTAACTTAAAATATTTGGAATTATGGTTATAAATGAAATGCATTTTCAAAGTGAAGACGAAACCCTAATTGTAGACATCAGCAAGAATGATGAATATGGTTGGGATGTTGAAGTTCATCAATTTCCAATGGGAGACTTGATGGGTAGTTATAACGACTTTGGTAAGTTGATAGATGACATCAGACCATTTACCTACAGACTTAGCCAAGAAGAAAGACTAGCGTTTGCAGAGGAATTCAAGAAGATTGAATAATATGATAGCACACAAGGATTTTGAGAGTGACTGCAAGAGGATTGCATCTGAGATTATGAAGATTGTATCAGACCCATCAAATGACCAGTTTGATGATGCAATTTGTTTTGGACGGTTAGAAGTGTATATATCTCTTCCTCTTGTGAAAGAAGTTAATAAGGAGAGATATAAGTATAAAAAGAAATGGGAGAAGGAGATAAACAAGCATTTAAAGGAATGCAACATCACATTGAATGGTGTCGGAAAAGGTGGAGGATGGTTTATATCTTTCAGCATTGAATTTGATGATGTGGATGCTGAAACTGAAGATTGGTAATATATAACATCCCAAGGGAGGGACGTTTAAACGCTTCTTAATATGTCGAGCCACTGTCTGTGAAGATGGTGGTTTTTTAATGCCATGTGGTGGGTGAGAAATACAAGTTTTTCATCAACTATTTTTTCTATTATATATTGGGGTGTGTTGGTGTATAGTTATGAATTAGATATATATTATTATATTACATTAACAATAGTGTTAAAAAACATTCCCTATAGATTTATATTATTTCAAAATAATAATATATTATTATATAGTATAATAATATTATTAGGTTTATCCAACTTTTTTTAGTTAAAAAAGATAAAAGGTTCTCTTAAAATTTTGAAATCTCGATTTTTTTCTGTATCTTTGCATTGTAAAGCCAACGGAATAGTCCAGCGGCACATTAAAAATAATATAAGATGAACAAGAACGAGATTACAATTGAGAGCATCTACAAAGGGTTGAACGAATACCTCAAGAGTGCTGAGTGCAAGAACGAGTTGAAGAAGTCAATCATCGACTTCCTGGTGAACGATGAGGAGTTTGGTCATATGGAACTTGATGATACAGTCAAGTCTCTCTTGAACGAGCAAGACTGGAAGGAAATCGCCAAGGCTGTGGGTGAGGACATCACAGTGGTAGGCAACTTGGTGTTCACCAGGGAAGGCATTGCAAGGAGCGACCAGTGGAACTTCTACAAGGCATAACATAATATACTAATGTTGTAAATCCTCAGTAACCGTCACGGTGAAAGGGTCGGTTGCCAACTACCGTGATTGTCAGTGAGTGATGGTATCAGAAAGTTGGCTGCTACTTATAATTTTAAATTAAACTTCTAATCAAGTCCTCAAGTGTGAGGGCAAAAAACAAGCCCAGGAGACGTTAAAATCTCTTGGGCTTCATAGTTATCCACCGTCAAGCTGTATGAGGCTCAGAAGCCTCCAAAATAGCCCCTATGGACTTCAGATAATCCAGTTTGGGCTGGGTAACTTCGTTAATCTTAAAAAACCTGTCCTTGTAGAACGGAAGGAAGTTCTTTGGGTCTCTATCAGGCGTTCCGACTTTGAGCTTACGTTCGCACCATTCTTGGATTGTTTTCGTGGTGAAATGCCGTAGGTGTGCTATCGTATAATCAATAATTTGCCAAGGAGCGTTGCTACACCTTATACCACTTGCGTTATATGCCACCAATGGGGTATCTGGGACATGAGGATTGCCACCGAAACGTACAACCAGTCCACCCTTGATGATTGCCTTAACATGGAAGTTGTCTGGGAAGTTGTACTGTACTGGTCTGTCGAACGGCATTGGTGTCCTAAACCTGTCCATCAGTGGTCTGTCATCATAGTGTACTAGGTTGGAATCAGTCATACACATCCAGTTGACCAAGACCTCCTGGCAATCGTCTGGAAATCTTGAGAGCCAGTCCTTGACATCCATGCCGTTCACCAACAGGAACTCATCGAAGTCATAGAACGCAATCCAGTCATAGTCATTCTTGATTTTTTCATACACCTCAGTATATGCCCTCATCTGACAGTTGGTTTGATTGCGGTAATCTAGAATCTTGACAAAACCATCATCAACGTATGACTGGAGCACTTCCTCGAAATGCTCCTCACCAACGTGATTGTTGTCCAATATAAAAATGTTGTCAAACCCCAGCTTCTTGTAATGTTCAACGAACTCTACGGCATATAGATTTTCACGTCTGCCGATTACTACCAGTGCTATTTTACTCATTTGTCAAATTTTTATAATACTCATCTTTTTCTTTCTTAAATACACTGTATTGCTTGGATGATATTCCATCTAACCCATAATTGCTTATGACGAATGGAATATGCTTATATGTTGCCCCATACTTCATCACAGCCTCTCTAAAAAATGTCCAATCACCAGCAACAACACAATCTTCCCTATATGGATGCTGCTTATGGTACTTAACACTGATGAACGTAGATTGGTGTGGTAATGCTGAATTTTCGAAAAATTTTTCATCCAATGCATCTGGGTATGTTGATGTCCATCCATTGCCCATTGTCATGTTAGTATAACTTACCATTGCATTTATATGTCTGAACATGTATTCGTTGCCGTAAACTATATCGGTATCCATTTGGTCGTAAATAAGCTCTATGGTGTTGTTTTGCCTCAAGAAATCACCACTATTAAGGTACAATACATAATCGCCATCGCAATGTTCCAATCCCTTGTTCATCGCATTGAATATACCATTGTCTTGTTCTGAACACCAATAGAAGAGCTTGCCCTTCACAGACTCGATGACCTCCTTGCTACCATCAGTTGACCCTCCATCAATGATGATGTAGTCGATAATGTCAAAGAAGGTCTGGGATGTCACACTTTGGATTGTGCGCACCAGACCTTCCTTGTTGTTTAAGTTGATAGTTACTATATTAATTCTCATTTGTCTAGATTTTTCATTTACCTCAGATTAGTGTTCTTTTTGTATGGTTTATATACCATGTAATTTGGATTAGGGTGCTTGAGACTTGCGCTATTGTTGCAGCAGGAACATCCACATCCACACACGTCCATCAATGGGTAGTACTGGTAGTGCTCACAAAGCCATTTCTTGCAGTACTCCTTCCTAGCCTCAACCTGGTTTCTCAGATGCTGCTGGAAGTAAGTCATGTCCTTCAAGTCAATGGAGTCACTGTTATCACTCTTTCCCTTGGTGATGCCAACCTCTGATATATGTGCCCACATAATTGGCAGAGCCTCATATGCAACAGCGAATCCCAGGTATGGGTATATTGCCTCCACCAGGGCTGTAGAATTGGCTTCTGTGAGGTTATTTTCCTTAACCTGGGCAATAAGTTCATCGTACCACTCCCAGCCTATCAGAGGCTCAATCCAGATGCTCTCTGCAAGCTTGATGTAGTTGTGCAGTTCCTTCAAGTTGTAGTTGAGAGGAATTGGGCTGAACTCCTTGAGCCATTTCTCGTTTATAATCGTACTTTGTATCATAGTTTACGTTTCTTTAAACACGAAATGCAAGGGATGCATTAGCACCCCAAGCATTATTATTAACTACAGTCCTGGACTGTTATCGTTCTGGTTATCTGTTGACCGTTTACTGTCGTTGTCAGCGTTGCAGTACCAGCAGATAGTGTTGATGTCTGGAATACACCGCTACCATAGCCTCCAGAAGGCGTTGCAGTTGACGTTACCATTGTGCTTCCCTGGAACAGGTTGAAGTATACAGTTCTCGTACACCTTGTATCAGCGACTGTGAACGTGTAATCAAGTCCCTGTCCTATGCAAACCTCCTCCTCGATGTCGAAGCTTGTCATAGTACAGTCTGCCACATATGCAGCCTGGGTAATCACCACCCTTATCACATATCCAGTTGTCTTCTGGGTCAATGTCAGAGTACCTGTCCTTGGCTGTTCAGTGTAGTTGGTATCAAGGTAGATGGTCTCGTTCCTGTTTGGCATGACCTCGTTGTAGTTGTAGTACAGCTGGTTGTAGGTCTGTATCCAGGACACGTTTGTTGACAATGTAGCGTTGGTATCAACACCGTTCACCTTTGAAACGAATGGTGTGAGTGACAGATAACCGTTATATGTGGTTGTAGCACTGTACTCATACATATGCTGGTCATCACCCCATCTGAAGTAGGTCTCACCCTGTTCACCTGCTGACTGGTTGACAACGATTGTGATTGTCTTGCTTGAACCTTGCTGTGTGAGGGTAATCCTACAGGTTCTTGACTCCTGGGATGTATTCTGAGAGTATCCTATGATGATATTATTGGTATTTGCCGTATGACTAATCCAGTTGCAATCATATGATACTGTGTAACCAGTTGCAACACCATCTATGGTAGAGGTTATGCCAAGGGTCTCAGTTCCAGCATCAGCTGTTGGGTTAATGTCCTTGTAGACGAGTCCACCTTCTGTCAGTCTAAATATCTGCGTCGATGGTGTACCTCCTCCAAGCTGTTTGACAAGAACGCTTGCAGTGTCACAGTAGTTGTTTCCTCCAGTTACCTTTTCAAACTCCACCACGTAGCTCCTGTTAGTGCCAGTGTTGATGCTTGTGGTCTCGTACTCAACACTATTTGAGTCTACAGTCACGTTAAGCCATGCTGGTAGTGATGATGTCATCCTTATCGTACATCCTCCCTGTATTGAGTCTGTCGTAGAAGCACCTGCTATAGAGCCAAGCTGTATGTCATAATCAGCGTGTGAGCCTCTTCCACAGCACGAATCAAGCAATGTGTCACAGGTAAGCGAACCAGCCTTCTGAATGACATTGAGAGAGATAAGCTTTGCACTATCCTTCTGCTTGAACACTACATAACATTCCCTATCGTTATCGGTATCATGGTTCTCAGACACTGTACAGCTGAATCCAGTTGAATTGATGCTTATGGTAGTCCAAGGACATGCTGAGAGCACGCTATATTCCTGGTAGTCCGTATTCGCGCTAGATGATACACAGTAGTTGTATGTGCCACCAGTTGAAGGTACGTCCTCGAACATGAACTTTGCACCGTTGCAGTATGTGAAGGTATATGTTATCTCAACACCGTCACCGCACTGGGTCTTGCCTGTATTGAGTCTCCATTCTGTTTGTGCTACCGTCTCGCACCATGTTGATGCTGTCTCCACAGTCTCACCAAGCTGGGTAAGCCCTGTCTTCTGCCAGGTCTGTCCACCGTCATAGCTTATCTGCTGTTCAAGTGCCTTTATCTTATTGCCACCTATGCAGTAGTAATTTCCAAGGAATTCATATCTTGTAATTGTCTGGTTACACCTTGGGTCATTCTCCTTGATGAGAGCACCGCGTCTTGTCTCCACAGGGAATGCAGGCGTTGTGATGTTCTCTGCCGTTGTACCTGTATACCTCATCTGCTGGACATAGCTGTTACCGCCATAGCACTCGTATACCTGGGTGTCCTTCCAAGCCTCATATGTCCTGTCCTGGATAACGTATACGGTCTGCTGCTGATTGTTGCAGTCCTTCACCACAATGCTCCATACCTTCTGGCTTGATGTCATCAAGTTCCTAGGCACAGTTACCGTGAACGTGCCACCGTTGATATTGTACTCAAGCTCTGGGTCAATAGATACAACAGTTATAGGACAGCTAGGGTCATAGCTGAAGGTCACGGTCTGAGGAAGGCAGTCAACGTTCTGTCTAGGTGGCTTTACAAATCCGTCCTCATTCTGTACGGTTACGTTGATTATCCTGGTGTTGCCTCCATAATTAATCTTAAACCTTCCAGTAACAGCATCTGCCGTTGGTTCTTGGGTATTGCATACCGTTACATTATAATTGGTATTTGCATTACCTGTAACTGGTGATGCTGTAATATAGCTAGGCAGGTCTGATATATCCCATTGACAAGTTGATGACAGACTGTAGGTATTGCATGTTATCTTGTCATAGAATATGGTTGTAGGCATATCAGTTGTGAGCTTGCAGAGACCTCCACCGCACTCAGTTGTATAGAACGTCTCAACGGTTGAGAACGTGCCAACGATATTGAGGCTAGGGAAGTCATTTTCGTGCCCTACAAGGGCTTTGTAGCGTCCTGTTGGATTACCTACCGCATCCACCTCCTGTTGAAGCGTGTACTGGGCTGTATTGACTCCTACGCACTCATATCCCTTTACATCACCAACGTTCTTTACATACCTCCAGGTTGTGTCATGGCTTGTGTCACCTGTAATGCTGTCAGATACTACCATACCGTGCTCTGAAGCCTCTGTGAGGGTCACTGTGATGATATTGGAGTCATTGTTTGTAGAACCTCCCTTGATGGCAAATGAAGGTATGAGTCCGAAGTTGTATCCACTATAGAACTTATCAGTCTCACCATCAACAGATATGATGCTAGCATAGAGGTTATCAAGGAACTCCAACAAGTTATAATGCCAGGAAGTCTTATAGTCATCCAGGTAGATGTCGAACGTGATTGTGTCAGTAACTCTCTCACCGTCGAATTCCTCTGTCAATTTGCAGGTATTGCCAATGAACTTGACATCCTTCCACGTGTCGCTATAGGTGGTTATCTTATTGCTGTGAGTAGATATTCTGACATTGTTCTTGTCTATGAGCTGAAGAGCTATCTTCCCTGGGTGTCTGTATCCTGTACACTCGAAGTCTGAAGCGGTTATAGACGTTGAAAGCTTTAGTGTTGGATAGTTGCTTTGGCTTCTGAACGTGAAGTCCGTCTGACTTATACCATTTGACAATGTATAGGTATGTGTTATCCTGGAAGGGAAGTCAATGTTTACCATATACAGAGTACCTTCTACAGTCTCTATAATGGCATAGTACTTGTCATTAAGACTGTTGATGTCGGCATAGCCATTGACTGAGAGAGTGACGGTCTTGCCGAATTTGTATCTCTCATCAAGTGCCTCCTCCTCTGTGAACTGGATATTGAAACCCTTTATCCTGGTAGGTGTCTCGCTGAGGTCATCAATATACGCCTCACCGTTGTCGATGTGGATGTTCTTCACATGACTTGCTGACACCAAGTACAGCACGTTCTTCAGTTTGGAATATTTGTATGCCTTGTCTGGCGTATAATTTGATACACTCATTATTCTACCTTTTCTTCTACGTTATTCTCATCTGTCTCTTTCTCATCAACCTCAGTTGACTCTGTTCTCTCCTTCACATTTGCGTCGTTCTGGAAATCGTTGAAGTTCAGAGGTTTCATGACAATCTCTGTCTCAACACCATTCATCTTCAGCATCTGGTTCAAGGTACGGATAACTGCCATACGGTTGAAATTACCTGTAAGCTTGTTATACAACTGGTATGACACCTCAAGTTTATCAGCCTCACTTGCGAAACCACTGTTGCTGATGTCTGGCATACCAATGAGTGCAGCGTTAGGTATCTGATGTGCCTCAAGGATACGGTTGATAACTCTCTGGTTTGCATCAGCATACAAATTCACGTTTCCAGTGCTGTTTGTGAAAGGTGTATATTCTACACCCTTGTCCTCAATGTTGCTTCTAAAGGTAATCATTACGCTATTGGCGTTTTCAGAGCCTTGGAACATCCTTGTGACGTTCTGTATGATTGCCTGTCTCTCCTCGTCTGTCTCAACCTCTGGAAGGGTCAATACACCTGCTGGAGCGAAGCCGTTAACGATGTTCTTGAGGTCATAGTTGACATACTCAATCTCAGCCTGTATTGCCTTGATAGCAGCAGCGTAGTGAGGCTGTGTGTAATATGTCATCGTTGGACTGTATGTACGGTATACATAGAGGTATGGCTTACCTTTCTCAAGACCTCTCTCGGACTTCATATCAAGAGCCTCAATTTCAACTGGAGGGTACTGACCAACCATTGTCCAGTCGTTACATATCCAATAAGACACTATCTGACCATCCTCATCATATTCGCTCCAACGAACCTTATCCATTGGAACATGCCAGAATGAATAGGTCTGACCGTCCTTGTTCATAATGACCTGGATGGCATAGCTACCATAGAGGATGTAGTCTGTGGCTAATGACTTGATGACCTCATCCCAGGTCTGGGCATAGTTAGGCACAACCTCATCACCGTTGAGTTTCATTGCCTCGTAGTCAACACCGTTTCCAAGTATTGATTGTACAGCAAAGTTAACTGCTGAACGATGTGTTGGAGACTGATTGTAAAGGTCAAGCAGGAGATTTGGGTAGTTGTTACGCTGACCCCAGTTGACCCAACCCTGTTGTGATTTCCTGGTGATTGCAGAGCCTTCTATTTGTTTTTCAAGCTTCGTGAGGAAGACACCACCACCCCTGGTAATCTTTGGTTTATTCTTTGAACCTACTGGTCTACTCATAATTTAAAATAGATTTATGATAATTTATTATTTTTCCAGAGTAAACACGAAAAAAATGGTATAGATTTGCTCTATACCATTTATAAATTACACTGGATTACCAGCTACCAGTTTGTCAGTTGTATATCCTGTTGGTACTGTATAGAACACATCATTTACGATGTCATATGCTCCTACCTCGTTGTCATTATCCCTTACACAAGGTACAAGGTCTCTGACCAATGTGTCATTATCGTATATTTGGAATGAGTACATCTTTCCTTTAAAGTGTTCTTGACCCCAATAAGTTGAAGATGATGGTCTTCCGCTAGCTATGTAAGTGAATACACCTATTGGGTCTGATGCAGTTCTTGTTGTGTATGTATTTGAACCAATTTGAACGCTATCAACATACAAATAATTCTTGTTAACATCATATACCTTTCTATCAAACGATTGTGGCACGCTAGTATAACTAGTCCAAGATGTGTTACCTAACCAAGACATTTGCAATTTTCCTCCTTCATAATTTGGTTGTATTCCAGTTGCAGAGTTCCAAGCACCTGCACCCCATAAGCGAGGGAAATTTGATTCTGTTACAAGTTGCATATCACATACAACTCTCGTATCTTGGTTTGGAGTGAATGCAATATTAAGATATGATGTTCCTGTATTTTGAACGTATTCAACCTCTGTATATCCAACAGGTAATCTTGATGGATTATAAACCCATTCATAGCCACTTGTAGAATCGCCACTGAACACATATCTATCACCATCTATTGTTGCTCTCATTCCAACCCAAGGGCATTCATATTCCTCAGCTTCTTCCATCGAAGTGAATACAAGATTGTCAGGTGGGTCTTCTCTTACAACATATTCCAACGGATATTCATAGCCTCCACCACCTTCCTCTACAATGTGATAGGTTGGTGTGTTTGAGTTTGTGTTATTGTATGTCACATTCAATACACTATCATACATTGAAATCTCTTGAGAACCAGTGACACCATTGTTCTTGACAAATGTAATGTCATTAACAAGCACATTACTAGCGTTATAGACTTGTATTCTGCTTAAATGGCATTTATGGGTACTCTGAAGGAATATTGAAGGTTCATATAAACCATTGTACCAACTGAAGCCAGTCCTTGTTGAACCAGTTGTTTCAATTACAGTGCCACTATCCACAAGTTCCACCTTTACAGAACCATAAGTAAGAGTTATATCCATCACTTGGCTATTTTCATAGTTGTTAAACACCCTTTGCCTCATTATTCTATAACTATAGTCGCCAGTGTATACAGATGGACTTGATGTAGATGTTGGGTTATGCATGTCATAGTAATAGCCATTTGAATAAAAATGAAGTTCAATTGGTGATTTGTTGTCAGTTTGCCAAAATGAACCAGTGTCGTTACTATATGAACCTTGAAGGTACATTGTCCAAATCATCTTATAGTTTTCACCCCAATAGTGCCCAATGTTAAACTTTGCATTATCACCACTAGATGGTGGGTCAAACCACACTGTTTGTATTGTACCACCACTTACCTCACCAAGATTAATCCAAGAACCACCACTGTACATATATTCATAACCATCATCAACAGTAAGCTTGCCATCATATGTGGTAATGGTTCTACCACTGCCGTAGACACCATACTCTTCATATTGGTTAAGGTTGTTGAGCTTATACCACTTATCATCAGCAAGGTTGAACACATCCTCAAATTCCGTGTCACTATACTGCGTGATGTCGTCTACAACAGCAAAGCATGGTGTCTGTGCTGTAGGTGCTGGTGGTGTGCCACTTATTTTGTAGTAGCAAACCGCGTTATTTCGATACACCTTTATGATGTTTGATGTATCGAAATACCAGTCGTTTATGTTTGAATTATTGTACTTAATCATATCTCTTAACTATTTGGTATTGCTGTTATTCTTGAGGAATAATTACTCCAAGCTGATTGATATGTACTTACACTGCCACTTGGAACATAGATTGGACAATTATTAGTGTTACTGAACTCATTACGAGATAAAGCAAATGTTGGCGGTGTTGTTGCTTTAACTATTACGCTTATAAGACCGCTAC
>JAEEGL012093708.1_pt1 | contig 27568 bp, 23 predicted proteins | sample 9134231 | NCBI WGS metagenome assembly JAEEGL01 (sample SAMN16246548, study PRJNA631951) | gut metagenome | biome: gut microbiome; feature: rumen; material: fiber-attached | host: Bos | place: Iran: Karaj | collected 2018-10
CGCAAAGCTGGTGGGAACGCTTAAAAATCACGGAGCGATGGACTACTGTGTGGTAGTAAACGCATCTGCAGCAGAGCCGGCCCCCCTTCAGTACATAGCACCCTATGCGGGCTGCGCTATCGCGGAATACTTTATGTACAAGGGAAAGGATGTGCTTATCATCTATGATGACCTGTCAAAGCATGCTGTAGCTTACAGAGCACTTTCGCTCCTTCTTGAGAGACCGCCGGGAAGAGAGGCTTATCCCGGAGATGTTTTCTATCTTCACTCAAGACTTCTTGAGAGAAGCGCAAAGCTCAATGAAAAAAACGGCGGGGGTTCAATAACCGCGCTGCCCATCATTGAGACGCAGGCGGGAGATGTTTCCGCATACATACCAACGAATGTCATATCCATCACCGACGGACAGATATATCTTGAGAGCACGCTGTTTAATCTTGGCGTAAGGCCTGCCGTAAATGTCGGACTCTCTGTATCCCGTGTGGGCGGTGCCGCACAGACCAAGGCCATGAAGAAGGCCGCGGGAAGCATAAGGATCGATCTTGCCCAGTTCAGGGAAATGGAGGTCTTCACGCAGTTTTCATCGGATCTTGACGCTGCGACAAAGGCACAGCTTGCCCACGGAAATATCCTTATGGAACTGTTAAAGCAGCCTCTGGGAAGCCCGCTTTCCATGGAGGAACAGGTGGTTACGCTTGTTGCCGCAAACGGACATATGATGGATAATGTATACCTTTATGATGTTAAGGATTTCCAGAACAGATTTCTTGCATTCATGAAGGAAGAGCACTCCGAGATCATGAGTGCCATAAGATCGTCAAAGAACCTGACCGACGATATCAAGGAGCAGATAATAGACGCAGCCAAGGAATTTAAGGCTGAAAAGGATCTGCCCGAGAGTTTATAAGAGTTTGACCGGAGGAACTGGTTTTGGCAAATATACGTGAGATTTCCGGGCGCATCAGAAGCATCCGGGATACCATGAAAATTACAAATGCCATGTTTATGATATCTTCGACCAAGCTCCGCAAGGCGAAGAAGGGACATGATTCAAACCTTCCCTACTTCCAGGAGCTTTCAAAGATGTACATAAAGATAATCGAGTCCACAACGGAGCTTAACAATGTTTATCTCGATGAGAGAAAGCATAAGCAGGGGGAAAACAGGACTGTGGCTCTCATAGTGGTAACTGCCGACAAGGGACTTGCGGGATCTTACAACCATAATGTCCTAAAGCTGGCCGAGCAGATGATGATAGAGTCCAGGGCTAACCACAGGCTCTATGTGGTCGGAGAAGTCGGAAGACAGTATTTTGCGGGAAAGAAGGTGCACCTTGACGGACAGTTCAAATACAGTGCACAGAATCCCTCGCTTCAGAGAGCAAGGCTGATCGGACAGTTCATTCTCGAACAGTATCTGAATGAACAGATAGATGAAGCATATCTGGTTTTCACGCGCATGAAAAACAGCATCAACAGTGAGGCGGTTGCGATGCGCATACTTCCTCTTATGGAGGAGAAGATCAAGGAAAAAGGAGCGGGAGAGGAGGAAGAAGGAAATCATGAGATCAGGTTCATTCCTTCCGCTGAAGATGTTCTTAACAATATTGTGCCGGACATGCTTGTCGGAGATATATACAGCGCGCTGGTCGAATCCTTCTGCAGCGAGCAGAATGACCGCATGATGGCGATGGATACGGCAAACAAGAATGCCTCCGCGATGATACATGATCTTTCGGTCCAGTATAACAGAGAGCGTCAGGCGATGATAACGCAGGAGATTACCGAGGTCATAGCGGGTGCAAAGGCACAGAAGAAAAAGAAAGCTGCGAGACTTGCAGCCATGAGAGAGAATAACTGATGGAGAAAGTAGTTGGAAATGTCGGGACCGGCCGTATTTTACAGGTAATGGGACCGGTAGTGGATGTGGAATTCGGAGATGACTGTCTCCCATATATCAAAGATGCACTTGAGATCAATCTTCATGGAAAAAGACTTGTAATGGAGGTTGCACAGCATATCGGGGCTGGCGTTGTAAGATGCATCATGCTCGGATCCTCCGACGGTCTTGCAAAGGATATGGAGGTTACTGCCACGGGAAACGGAATCATGGTTCCCGTGGGAGAGCAGACACTTGGGCGTGTCTTCAATGTGCTCGGTGAGACTCTTGACGACGGAGAGCAGCCTAACGGTGAAAAGTGGGTGATCCACAGGGATCCTCCTTCCTTTGCGGAGCAGAGTCCGGTTCAGGAGGTGCTTGAAACCGGAATAAAGGTCATAGATCTTCTTGCGCCCTACTCAAAGGGAGGAAAGATCGGACTTTTTGGAGGTGCCGGAGTAGGAAAGACGGTTCTCATCCAGGAGCTTATCACGAATATCGCGACCGAGCACGGCGGATATTCGATCTTTACCGGCGTGGGAGAGCGTTCCAGAGAGGGTAACGACCTCTGGACCGAGATGACGGAATCAGGCGTTCTTGCAAAGACTGCTCTGGTATTCGGACAGATGAACGAGCCGCCGGGATCACGTATGAGAGTGGCTGAGACCGGCCTTACGATGGCTGAGTATTTCCGAGATGTTCAGAATAAGGACGTGCTTCTTTTCATAGACAATATTTTCCGTTTCGTTCAGGCGGGCTCCGAGGTATCGGCACTTTTGGGACGCATGCCGTCTGCGGTTGGATATCAGCCTACTCTTGCCACTGACTTAGGTGAACTGCAGGAGAGGATCGCATCTACGAAAAACGGATCCGTTACTTCGGTTCAGGCGGTTTATGTGCCTGCCGATGACCTTACGGATCCCGCTCCGGCAACCACGTTTGCACATCTTGATGCCACAACGGTCCTCTCGCGTAAGATAGTTGAACAGGGTATATACCCGGCGGTAGATCCTCTTGAATCCACATCGAGACTGCTTGAAAAAGACGTTGTCGGTGAGGAGCATTACACTGTGGCGCGGCGTGTACAGCAGACACTCCAGAATTACAAGGAGCTCCAGGATATCATAGCCATTTTGGGAATGGATGAGCTTTCCGAGGAAGATAAGGTTACGGTATACCGTGCCAGAAAGATTCAGCGTTTTCTCTCACAGCCCTTCCACGTAGCGGAGAACTTTACCGGAGTTCCCGGAGTTTATGTTCCTCTTGAGGAGACTATAAAAGGCTTTAAGGCCATTTTGAACGGTGAGATGGATAAATATCCTGAGGCGGCATTCTTCAATGTGGGAACTATGCAGGATGTAATTGACAAGGCCGCAATATTAGGTTAAAAAATATGAGTGATTCTTTTTTTCTGAAAATCCTTGCAACGGATAATATGCTTTATGAAGGTGAAGCCAAATCCATTATTTTTCCGGCACCTGACGGAGAAGTTCAGATACTGGCTCACCATGAGAATGTTGTCATCGCGTGCAGTGAAGGAGTTGTCAGGATAAAGACTGAGGATGAGGGTGTGTGGTGTAATGCTGTCGTTGGAATAGGCTTTGTCAATGTCGACAGAAACACCGTGACGATCCTTGTTGACACTGCTCAGTGGAAGGATGAACTCGAGCAGGCAAGAGCCAATGAGGCGATGCTGAGGGCTCAGGAACAGCTTCGTCAGGATCAAAGTATACAGGAGTATAATATTTCGCGTGCTTCTCTCGCAAGAGCGATGGTAAGACTGTCACAGGGCGGAGGCACGCCGTTTGAATAAAGATATGGTTTCGGAAAAGAATAAACAGAATTTAATATTTCAGATAGTGACGGGAGTTATCCTTCTGGTACTCGTCGGTTTTGTATTCTTTATGCAGACACGCTTCTCTTTCGTGCTCGAAGATATGGATTACATGAAAAACCTGACGACAGGGAAGGTTAACGGATCACTTGGCGATATAATAAAAGGAATTCCGGCGCTTATGAAAAACGGAGGAAGCGTGCTTTCTCTCACGATCCTTCAGACAGTGCTGCTTATGGGAGAAAAGATTGCAAATATCTTTAATGTGCTGGTGATACTTGCGATAGCCTACCTTATGAGTAGATGCAGCGGAGCCAGAAAGGGAAACCTTCTTTTTATCGCGCTTCCTTTTTTTCTTCTGCTCTCTCTCAACAGTGACTGGAAGTACTCATATCTCTGGGAGTTCGGACTTATCAATTATGTCCTCCCGGCGATCCCGTTTTTGATATTTCTTTACATGGTCATTTACGAGCTTGCTTTCTCGGGTAAGAATTCAAAGGCAGGTTTAGTGCGCGCCGTGCTCGGAGGTCTGTGCGCGTTTGTATGCGCATGGCAGAACGCAGGCTTTGGAGTACTCTGTGTCTGCATCTGCGCACTTTCTATAATTCTTTCCTTTAAGGTGCTTGGCATTGCGGGAAAGACATGGCTTTGGATAAGCGGCGGCTGTTCTCTTGCCGGCATGCTTTTCTATATTCTCGTAAGTGGGAATTTTAAGCATGAATCGGTAATGAACGGTGAGTATATATCCTTCAGCATTTTCCCTGCAGTTGTTCTTGCGCTGCTCATTCTTGCGGTTGTACTAAGATGCGGAGGATGGCTTAATGTCGTTCATCTTTTGCTCATAGGCGTTTTATGCTGCTGCGTAGCACTCAGATTTATCATGGGCTGGCTTCCGGGGATCAGTGTTAACGGAATACAGATCGCCACCCTTATTGTTTCCATAGTGCTTTTCTGCAGCCTTATGCGGAGTTTTTTAAGCGAGTACAAAAAGGTTGCGGTATGGGGCTATATGCTTGCTCTCTGTTCGTTTTTGTATATGGTTATGACGATTCTTGAAGACATAGGAGGAATAAGCTGATGAAGATCAAATTTCCTCCATTTCTGAAAAAGAATCCTTTCGAGATATTCGAGCGTTTTCAGACACCGGTTTTTGTACTTGTCATTCTTGTGGGATTAGGCTTGAGGGCCTGGCAGTTCGGAAAAAGCTCCGATGCGGATTTTTCTGTTGAACTTGCTCTTGGCGGGCTCTTTTTTATGGAACTCATCATTCTGGCTCTGTTCTTATCTCTCGGCGGAATGAGGCTTTCACAGCTTTCAAGATTCGCAATCCTTTATTATGCTTTTGTTCCGAAGCTTAAGTTTGTTTATCTTCAGAGAATAGCAAATATAAAGATACTTTTTGAGATCAGGGATGATTTCACAAACGGAAGAATGAAAAATGCCATAGCGATGTGGTATCCGGAGCTGTCAAAATATCTGCTTCTCATGATACCTTTTATCATCGTTCTCATCATGGCTCTGCGAACCGGGAACGATTCGATAGGTGAGATCAAGATAATGCGCAGAGGATATGTCATATCCTTTATCGTTGTTGTGGTTATAGGGCTTTTGGAGCTTCCTTTCGGAAACCTTTCCAATATGGGATCGTTTGTGATAAGCATTATCCTTGTCTGCTGTATCTGGAAGCTTTGGGAGCATCTGCGCATCAGAAAGTCCTATGAGCCTATGCCTGTGGTGGCCTGGGCTGAGATACTTCTGTTCCTTGCCATGCTGTTAAAGGGGATCGTGGAGAGCTTTTGAGAGGAGTTTTTATGGAGAGGATAATTCTTGTAGCGGGTTCTACCGAAACACTTGAATATTTTTCTCTGCAGATAGCAGAATACTTCCTTGCCCGGGGCAGGGAAGTTTTTTTGTGGGATATGAAACACCCGACTGCCAGTATTGAGGAATTTGAAAAGCTCGGGGATCCGCAGAACTCGATCCTTGTGACATTTAATTTTATCGGGATGAACAATGAGGGGCAGTTTTCTGCCGGCCTTGTCAGCATCTGGGACAGGCTTGGAATACGGAAGATATGTATCATGGTTGACTCACCCGTGTATTATTACCGTCAGCTTTCTTCACATATCCCGGATCTTACGCTTGTATGTATCGACAGATATCACAGAGACTTTGTGATGCAGCTGTATCCGGAGTACGGCGAAGTACTGTTTATGCCGCTTGCGGGGAACAGAGCCGTCTGCGATCTCTGGAAAAAGCCGGGCATAATGGACAGGGGCGATATAGGATATTTTGAGATCGGAGATACGCATTTTTTCGGAAGTGACATAGGCACGGGCTTTGAACGATGGAAGAAAAGACGGATTGATGCTCTTTTTATAGGAAATTATGTGCCCCTTGAGAGTCTTGAGCCTTCGGTGGCGAGGCTTTCTTCGGAGTACAGGGAATTCATAGACGATATAATCAGACAGATGTTTGAAGAAAACAAAAGACCGCTTGAAAGCATTCTTATGGAAAGGCTTCATAAAGAATTTCCGGATTGTGAGCGGGAAGAGTATCTTGAAGCCTGCTTTCAGATGGTATATATCGATCTCTACGTAAGGAATGCATACAGGGGGAAAATTGTAACTGCCCTTGCAGACAGCGGGATAAAGGTATACTGCACGGGAAAGGACTGGGACAAGGCGCCCTGCAGTCATCCCGAAAATCTTATTCATACCGGATGCAGTGTCAACAGCATAGATTGTCTTCAGGCTTTGTCACAGGCAAAGCTGTCACTGAATATGATGCCCTGGTTTAAGGCGGGAGCTCATGATCGGGTATTCAGTTCAATGCTTCAGGGATGCGCGCTTTTGTCGGACAGTTCGGAGTATATGGATGAGATATTGACGGAAGGAAGGGACTATTTCGGTTTTTCCCTTGATAAACCGGATGCGACCTCAGAGACAGCGGCCTTAATTGCAAAGAGTATTCTGGGCCATGAGGAGAAGGCGTTTGAAGTGGCGGTAAGCGGCTATGAAAAAGCGTTTGAGAACCATACCTGGAAGAACAGGGCAGAGCTGCTGGAAACATTGTTATAGCATTGCGTGAAAGCGGCAATTTAATACGTATTGTTCACAAACTATTCACAATTAAGACATAATGAGTTCACAAACAAAGGATATATTATTTACAAATAGGTGACGAAAGTCATCTATTCTCCCCCCCTCATAAGAAGCATAGTAGGACTTCGGTTCTACTATGTTTTCTTTTATAGACTTTTTACAGACATTTACAGACAATTAATACCCACGGCAAGAGCGCCGGCCTTGTTCTAAAATCCTAAGGAGTCTCAAAATGGGAAAGAGATCAGTCAAAGAGAATAAAAATGAATACCAGCTTGCCCGCGAGGCACAGGGGCTTACAAGGGAAGCAGCAAGTGAGCTTATGCAGTATGTTTCCGATGACAGGATCGAGAAGATAGAGAGTGATAAGTCACTTCCGCACCCGGACGAGATCATGCTTATGGCCAAGGCCTACAAGGCACCCCATCTGTGCAATTATTTCTGCACGCATGAATGCCCCATCGGAAAGGAAAATGTTCCAGAGCTTGAATACAAGAGCCTCGCAGAGATCACTCTGGCAATGCTTTCATCCCTCAATTCCATGGAGCAGTACAAGAACAGGCTTATCGAGATCACCTCGAACGGTCATGTGGATGATGACGAGGTTGAGGATTTTGAAAAAATAAGGGCTCATCTTGAGCAGATATCCGTTATGACTCAATCGCTGAAATTATGGGTTGACAAAGCGATAGCAGATGGTAAAATGTAAAATGTTCGTTTGAAAGATTTTTGGCATCGTTTTTTTATTTTCGATGCCGCATCGAGGAGTTCGGCCTCTAAATCCTTCTCGTAAAATAATAAAACCAAGGAGAAATAATCTAATGAAGTTTTCTAATGTAAGACGGCTCGCTAAGGAGACGAAGATCCTTTTGCGTTCTGTTCCGTCAATCGTCGTTGCGGCATATATCGTCGCAGTTGTTTCAATGAATCTGCTTGCAAATAAGCTGGTACCTACGAATGTCGATTTTCTTGTGATCGACTGCGGTATTTTTGTGTCCTGGGCTATCTTTCTTACCATGGATATAGTGACAAGGCATTTCGGGCCGAGAGCGGCTACGATACTTTCAATCGCTGCGCTTTTGTTCAACCTCGCCGTCGCACTTCTTTTCTTTGGGTGTGCACATCTCAGAGGTATATGGAGCGAGTCCTATGTTGAGGGATCGGAGGCAGTCATCAACACGGCACTGGACAATACGCTCAGCGGAAACTGGTTCATAGTATTCGGCAGTTCGGCCGCATTTCTCGTATCTGCGTTTGTTAACAACTTCCTTAATTTCTTCATAGGAAAAGGTGTTGAAGGAAAGAGCGGGAAAAAGAATTTCGGAACCTTTGCCGTAAGAAGCTATGCATCCACTTTTATAGGACAGTTTACAGACAATATCGTATTTGCACTTATCGTTAGCCATACGCTTTTCGGTCTTTCACTTCTTCAGTGCTTTATATGCGCTGTGACCGGGGCACTTGTGGAACTGCTTTGCGAAGTAGTATTCTCGCCTGTGGGATATGCTATTACAAGAAATTGGGAGAAGGAAGGCGTCGGAAGAGAGTATTTTGAGTTTGTGCGTGAATATGAGATGAATAGCTTTGGAACAAAATCAGTTTTACAAAAGCAAAACTGACATAGAAATAAAAGTCGGGAAAGCCACGAAGCAAGGCGGTTGAAATCAAAAAACCGCCACTGGTCGCAACAGTGACGGCGGTGCTACTAAGTAGCATCATAGTTATCTAATGAGATCAGCCGCTCTCGTGGCTTTCCTTTAAAATAATAACATTTATTTAGATAAATTTCAAGAAGAGGTTTCAAATGAGAGTTTTGATTACGGGCTCGTCCCGAGGCATAGGAAAAGCGATCGCAGAAAAATTTCTGCAGGAAGGACATTTTGTTACCGGCTTTGATATTCTGCCGGGAACGATAGACAACGGGAATTATTGTCATTATAATATAGATGTCAGGGATAAGGACAGTTATCCGGATATGGAGCCGTTTGACATTCTCATTAATAATGCCGGAGTGCAGAATGGGGATGATATCGGCGTAAATCTTGTGGGAGCGATAGATATTACGGAAAAATACGGCATTCATCCCGGAATAAAAGCTGTGCTTATGATAGGCAGCGCCGCAGCGCATTCGGGCTCGGAATTTCCGGTATATGCGGCGAGCAAGGGCGGTCTTATCACCTATGCGAAGAATGTGGCTTTAAGGATCGCAAAGTATGGTGCAACATGCAACAGCCTTGATTTCGGCGGAGTGGAAACGGAGCTGAATGCGCCTGTCATGGACGATAAAGAGCTCTGGGACAGGATAATGGAGCTGACACCTCTTAAGAGATGGATGAGCGTTTCCGAGGCGGCCGACTGGGCATATTTTATGACGGCCGTAAACCGTTTCTGCACCGGTCAGAATATACTTATTGACGGACTTGAGGCAGGGAACTGCACTTTCGTATGGCCCGAGGAACTCAGTTAGCTTATTATCTGAGAGCAGAATAAAATGTTGCTAAAACCTGACAAAGAAATAATAAAAATGTGAGGATCATATGACTTTAAAAGATGCAAGGATCGGCCAGAAAGTTAAGGTACTTAAGCTTTCCGGCGAGGGCGCTTTAAAAAGAAGGATCATGGATATGGGGATTACCAAGGGGGTTGAGATGAGCATTAGAAAGGTTGCTCCTCTCGGGGATCCAATTGAGGTAACTGTCAGAGGATATGAGCTTTCACTGCGAAAAGCGGATGCCGATATGATAGAGGTAGAGGCGATATAGAATGAAACTGAAAGTGGCACTTGCCGGAAATCCAAATTGTGGTAAAACCACGCTTTTCAATGCACTCACGGGTTCAAACCAGTTTGTCGGAAACTGGCCCGGAGTAACGGTCGAAAAGAAAGAGGGAAAGCTTAAAGGACATGATGATATCATTATCACCGACCTTCCGGGAATTTATTCCCTTTCACCTTATACGCTTGAGGAAGTCGTTGCGAGAAAGTATCTCATAAACGAAAGGCCGGATGCGATCCTGAATATCGTGGACGGAACGAATCTCGAGAGAAACCTGTATCTTACCACACAGCTTATCGAGATCGGAATTCCCGTGGTCGTTGCCATAAATCTTATGGACATTGTCAGGAAAAACGGGGACAAGATAGATATTCCCGCTCTTAGTAAGGCTTTGGGCTGTAAGATAATGGAGATCTCCGCGCTGAAAAACGAAGGGATCATTGAGGCGGCCGAGGCTGCAATAGAAGCCGCAAAGGAAAAAGAAGGGATGCCGATGCATCATTTTTCCGGAGCTGTAGAGCATGCTCTCGCACATATCGAGGAGGCCGCAATACATGATATGGAGCCGGATCTTCAGAGATGGTACTCCATCAAGATTTTTGAGAGAGACAAACAGGTCATCGAAAAGCTCGGTATCGAAAAGTCAGTAATAGATCATATCGAAAAGGATATACAGCTTGCGGAAAAAGAGCTTGATGATGATGCCGAATCGATAATCACAAATGAGAGATACAATTACATCACTGATGTACTGTTAAAGGATAAATACAAAAGAAAAAAAGCGGGCGCATATACCGTTTCGGATAATATAGATCGCGTAGTAACTAACCGTTGGTTAGCACTTCCGATCTTTGCACTGATAATGTTCTGCGTTTATTATATCTCGATCACAACAGTGGGTACATTCGCTTCAGACTTTGTCAATGAGGGATTATTCGGAGAGGGCTTTCATCTGTTAGGAATAGAGAAGGCATGGATCCCGGGAATCCCGGTGCTTGTTAAGAACGGTCTTACAGCGATAGGATGCGCACCATGGATGTTAAGCCTTATTGTTGACGGTATTATAAAGGGTGTCGGAGCCGTGCTCGGTTTTGTACCGCAGATGCTTGTGCTTTTTATTTTTCTTGCCTTCCTCGAAGCCTGCGGATATATGTCAAGGATCGCGTTTGTGATGGATAAGCTGTTTCGCAAGATCGGGCTTTCGGGGAAATCATTTATTCCCCTGCTTATAGGAACGGGCTGCAGTGTTCCCGGTATCATGGCATCGAGAACAATCGAAAATGAGCGGGACAGACGCATGACGGTCATCACCACATCCTTTATCCCGTGCAGCGCGAAGATGCCGCTTATCGCGCTGATCTCGGCCGCACTTTTTAACGGTTCCCCATGGATAGCAACGGGAGCATATTTTATCGGCATCGCAGCGGTTGTTGTATCAGGACTTATCTTAAAGAGAACGAAGCTTTTTGCCGGTGATCCGGCGGCTTTTGTGATGGAACTTCCGGCATATCACTGGCCCACATTTAAGAATGTAATGAGATCCATGTGGGAGAGAGGCTGGTCATTTATCAAAAAGGCCGGAACGGTTATCCTGCTTGCCACCATTGTTGTTTGGGCGGGCAGCAGGTTCGGAAATACCGGAGGGCATTTCGGTTTTTCACTTGATATGGAACTGGAAAACAGCGTTATCGGAATGATCGGAAAGCCGCTTTCGTATATTTTTATTCCTCTGGGCTTCGGAAACATCCGCGCTTCGATCGCGACTCTTATGGGCATTGTTGCAAAAGAGGAGATCGTCGGCGTGTTCGGAGTGCTTGAGATGGAAGGTTTTACACGGCTTGCGGGACTTTCATTCATGATCTTTAATCTGCTCTGTGCACCCTGCGTAGCTGCGATCGGTGCGATAAAGAGAGAGATGAACAGTGCGAAGTGGACTTGGTTTGCCATTGGTTATCAATGCATCTTTGCTTACGCAGTTTCGCTTGTCTTATATCAGGCCGGCAGCCTGATCATTGGAATAATAAAATAGTTGTGAAAAATATATAAAATACCTGTTACGGGATTTCCCTGACAGGTATTTTTATGTTAAAATATCTTCAAATGGGCTTTGTGAAAACACGAAGCGCAGATGATGTAATTTTCTTGGAGAAGTATTATGACGGAAGAACAGAAAAAAGCGTTTGATGCGCTTCATAATTTCATAATAGGTCTTTCGGAGAAAGCCGGTAAGGACGGGAAGTACGCCGAAGAACTCTGGGAGAGGATCCTTCGCTCTGAGGGCGTTCTCAAGGAGGTTGCGTATTTTCATGATACCGGTAATTTCTGGGACGGATATGAGGTGGCGGGATTTCATCTCACGGATATAATAGTCTGGCAGGTAGATCATTTCAAAGCTTATATGGACAGGCGCGAGGAGATGAACCGTTATAAGAGGGAGAGGCTGTTTGTTGAATCGATAGAGACCATGCTTGATATGGAAAAGGATCCGGAACCTTTTATGCGGAAAATGAGAGAAGAAACGGGAACGGATTTTGATCCGAGAGCGGTGTAAGGAATAAAAAATAGGGAGTAGATTTTTGAGTATTGTAGGACAAAAACTAAATTTTTTTACGGAAAAGAAGAATTAAAAATGCAATACAGAAAAGACAGAGACGGCAATGAAATATCGCTCCTCGGATTCGGCTGCATGAGGTTTACGACCAAAGCGGGAAAGATCGATTTCGACAAGGCGGAGCGGGAGATAATGCGCGCCATCGAGCTCGGTGTAAATTACTATGATACCGCATATGTCTACAGCGGAAGTGAGGCTCTTATCGGCGAGATATTCGAGAAAAATAATGTCCGGGATAAGATCAGGATTGCTACAAAGCTTCCTCATTACATGATCAAAAATTCATCCGATCCCGACAAATATTTTAACGAAGAACTTAAGAGGCTCCGCACGGACCATGTAAATTACTATCTCATGCATATGCTGACGGATGTCAAGACATGGAACAGGCTCTGTGACCTTGGAATTAAGGACTGGCTTGAAGATAAAAAGGCAAAAGGCGAGATAGAGCAAGTCGGTTTTTCCTACCACGGCAATTCTGATATGTTCATAGAACTCTTAAATGCTTACGACTGGGATTTCTGTCAGATACAGTACAACTATCTCGACGAGAATTCACAGGCCGGAAGAACGGGACTGATGGCTGCGGCCAAAAAGGGAATACCTGTAATTATAATGGAGCCTCTGCGCGGCGGAAGGCTTGTAAACAATCTTCCGAAAGGAGCTATAAGCGCCTTCGAAAAATATCCTGTTAAGAGGACTCCTGCAGAGTGGGCTCTTCGCTGGCTTTGGGATCAGCCGGAGGTGACTTGCGTGCTGTCTGGAATGAACTCAATCGAGATGATCGAGGAAAACTGCCGTATTGCATCGGAGACTTCCGCTTTCGAGCTTACCGAAGAAGACAGAGAGCTATACAAAGAGATAATAAACCAGATCGAATCAAAGATGAAGGTGGGCTGTACGGGCTGCAGATACTGTATGCCGTGTCCCAAGAATGTTGATATTCCCGGTGTGTTTGCCGCTTACAACAGAAGGTATTCCGACGGATATGCCAATTCTTTGAGAGAGTATTACATGTGTACGGCTCTCAGAAAGGATTATACAGGCCCCGCAAACTGCGTGGAATGCGGTAAGTGCGAACAGCACTGCCCGCAGCATATAGAGATCAGAAAAGAACTTAAAAATGCCAGGCATAAGCTGGAGGACCCGATCTATCTGATAGCAAAAACCTTTGGACCGCTGTTTATGAAATACTGATCTGAGAGGTACGGTATGAGCAGAAACACCATTGCGGTATGCATTGTAAAAATGGATGAAAACTTTCAATCCGATTCCGTAAAGGCGATCACCAGACGTGCGTCCGAACGCGGACTCAGTGTTGAAATATATAATTCCTTTGAAGATCTCAGAAACGACGATCCCCATGATAAAGGTGAAGAGAGTATCTTCGAGCTTATCGATTATCGTCATCTTTACGGGATAATTCTGTTCCCGGAAAAGATCAAAAGCTCAAGGGTAAACGACATGATCATAAAATATGCAAAAAAGCATAAAATACCGATCGTGTCGATAGACCGTGAGATAAAGGATTGCATAAGCATTACCTTTGACTATTCCAAGGCGTTTGAAAAAATCGTCGAGCATCTGATAACCGTACATAACTGCAAGAGCTTTTACATGATGGCGGGAATGAGGGATAACAAATTTTCGGATGAGAGGATCGAAGCCGCAAGAAATGTCATACGAAAATACGGATATGAGCTGACGGATGATGATATCGGCTATGGTGATTTCTGGGAGCTGCCTACCAGAACAGAATTAAATAAATACTTAGACAGCGGAAGGCCTCTGCCGGATGCCATAATCTCCGCCAATGACTCTATGGCGATGATAATCTGTGACGAACTCGGAAAAAGGGACATACGGGTTCCCGAGGATGTTATCGTTACGGGATTTGACGGGATAGAGGCTGAAAAATATGCTTTTCCCAGACTGACCACGGCGGAAACGGATCTTGAAAGTGCGGGACATATCGCGGTTGATTCCATAATGCTCTGCGCAAACGGAAGCGTACCCGGACATATAGTTGTGTCTTTCAATACCAGGTTTTCACAGTCCTGCGGCTGCTGCCCCGTTACAACGGGCGGTGTTAACGGGATAATGCAGAGACTGTACAATGAACTGACAATGGTGAAAAGATTCAACCACCTTATGTCAGCCATGCTGACGAGAATGTCCACGGCGGACAATATCCTGGACATGATCTCTCTGATCGAGCATTATCGCAGTTTCTTTCCGGATTATAAAGATATATATGTCTGCCTGAGACGCAGCGAGGCGATGATCGATGACGAGCTTGATAAAAAGCTTGTTATACCCGATGACTTCAGCGATTCAAAGTCAGCTGAAATCTGTGACAGGCAGATGGTGCTTTTATATGAGGATCACCTCGGATGGAAAACGGAAAAACCGCTTAAACTCTTTAGATTGAGGGATGTCCTGCCGGACAGGGCAAGCGTGCTGACCGAATACAAGAACATGGTCTTTCTGCCGCTTCATATTCAGGACCGGGTTTTCGGTTATGTTGCGGTAAGCCTTAAGCCCTATGAAGTAGATTACAATTATTTTGAACTTGAGTATTTTTCAAGAAATCTTTCGCAGGCTATGGCCAATGTGCTTGCTACGATAAGGATCAAAAAAACAAATGAGAGCCTGCGTGCAATGAACGTGAAGCTCGGGGAATTGTCGGAGACGGATTATCTTACGGGAGTCAGTAACCGCAGGGGATTCTTTAAAAAGATCGAAGAAAACATGAAAAACGGAGAATACGAAGGCTTCCTGCTTGCTTCGGTCGATCTGAACGGACTTAAGACCATAAACGATAAATTCGGACATCACAAGGGTGACCGCGCAATATGTGCCATGGCTGACATTCTCTGTGAGATGAGGGAAGAAACGGGTTATTGTGCGAGGTTCGGCGGAGACGAATTTGCTTTCTGCGCTTTTTATAAAAAATTCGATGAAGGTGCAGATGTCAGATTTATAAACGAACTAAAGAAAAGAGTAGAAGAGTATTATAATACTCATAAGACGGATTATTATTTCAGTGCGAGCGCGGGAGCAGTATCGGTTCGAATTTCCGAGGCCGATAATCTCGACAAACTCTTTAAGCTTGCTGATGAAAAAATGTATGAGGACAAGGTAGCATTTCATCGTGCTCATAAAGAATTTGACAGAAGAAAGGCTGGCAGTTAAATGGGAGATTTATTTGAGAATGTAGCATTTTCACCTGCAGATATCCTTCTTCCCAAGGGAGTGGATATGAATCAGTGGGCGGTAGTGGCTTGTGACCAGTTTACATCGGAACCGGAGTACTGGGAGGATGCAAAAAAGATCGCGGGAAGATCTCCTTCGGCTCTTAATCTTATCCTTCCTGAAGTTTATCTGGGAGAAAAGGATGTTGATGACAGAATATCAAAGATCAACAAGACCATGACGGATTATCTTGAAGGAGATGTATTCAGCACCGAAGAGGATTCTTTTGTCTATGTGGAGCGGACACAGTCGGACGGAAGCACAAGATGCGGCATCGTTGGAAAGATAGATCTTGATGCATATGAGTTTAAGCCCGGAAACAATGCTCTTGTCAGAGCTACCGAAGGCACCGTGCTTTCCCGTATACCTCCGAGAGTTAAGGTGCGCGAAAATGCGCCGATAGAGCTGCCACATGTCATGCTCCTTATCGATGATCCCGAAAAAACTGTGATAGAGCCGCTCGCCGATGAGAAGATGCTGATGTCAAAGCTCTATGACTTCAGTCTTATGAAAGAAGGAGGACGGATAAAAGGCTTTTCAGTCAATTCCGCTCAAAAGAAGAAGATAGCTGCGGCACTTGAAAGCCTAAAGAGTCAGGATACAATCGATAAAAAGTATGGGATCGCAGGCGCGGCGCCGCTTCTTTTTGCGGTAGGTGACGGAAATCATTCCCTTGCTACAGCGAAGCGGTGCTATGAGAATATGAAAAAAGTTACGCCCAAGGAAGAGTGGGCGGATCTTCCTTCGAGATACGCGCTTGTTGAGGTCGTGAACATTCACGAGGAAGCGCTTAAGTTTGAGCCTATTCACAGGACACTTTTTGACGTGGATCCCGACGAGGTGATAACCGAATTCCTCAAGTTCTATCCCGACAGCATGGATGTCAAGGAGGTTACCGCAAAGGATCTTATAGCAAACCCTGAAAGATATCCTCATGTACTGCGGAGCGGAAAAACCTTCGGAGAAAAATCACACTACATTACATACTGCTTCGAGGATGTGACAGGCACGCTGGTTGTACCCGAGCCCGAAAAACAGCTTGCCGTCGGAACACTTCAGGAATTTCTTGATAAGTATCTTGAGGGAAGAGAAATAAAAATAGATTATATCCATGGTGACGATACCTGCGAGAGCCTTGGAAGAAAGCCGGGTAATATTTCCTTCCTTTTACCTGCTATGGGCAAGGAACAGCTCTTTAAGACGGTCATGGCGGACGGTGTTCTTCCGAGGAAGACCTTCTCCATGAGACAAGCCGTAGACAAGAGATATTATATTGAGGCAAGAAAGATAAAGTAGTATAATCTTTCTATAAAAAACTAGGGAGGTTTTTGAGATGATCAGCGATTTAGAAGGCGTTCTGAATACAGAGCTCGGACTTGAATACTGCGGAGACATGGAAGATCTTTATGAGGATATGCTCAGGGACTATGTTGAAGGAGATCATATCGAGGAGCTCGAAAGCCAGTTTGCAGCGGAAGATTGGGCCGATTACCGCGTTACGATCCACGGTGTGAAGAGCACAACTCTTATGATCGGCGGAGAAGAGCTTTCCGCAAAGGCTAAAGAGCTTGAGCTGGCAGCAGCCGACGGTAATGCGGATTTCATTAAGGAAAATCACGCTAAAGTACTTGAAGAGTATAAACAGCTCCTTGCTACGATAAAAGAGGCTATAGGCTGATACCTTTCTGATAAAGGCGGAACGGAAGTTATATGGGAGACATAATCAATACCGGTCTGGTAGTGTTTGGTGTGCTGGGGCTTACTATAGGTCTCAGCCACTTTTTGAGAGAAAAACTTGTCGGCGAAGTCCGCTGGTATATATTGTTTCTCGGAATATTCACATGCATCTGGTGTACTGCATACGGCGCGATGGGATTTACCGAGAATATGACTCTGGCTTATGTTTTCAGAAACATAGGTCTTTTTGGCTTACTAGGATTTATTTCTACGGAGGCAATGCTCCTTCTTTCGATAATTGAGCTGGCAAAGCCGCTCAGACTGGTCTGCACGGGACTCTATATTGCGGGTGCGATATCGGATCTTATAATTTTCGGCCGGACCGGGACTAATATTTTTGTGAGAGTCGGAGAAAGAACCTCTTTCTATTCAATCCAGTGCTTTGAGAGACAGTATCATTATGTTTTCCTTGGAATAATTTTCTTCAGCTTTCTTTTGCTCGATGTATTCTGGTTCATTAAAAAGAAACCCAAGAGAGAAACGGCATTTCAGATAGAGGCGACCATAGCCAATTTTATCCTTTGTCTTATGGCAATTCCGGATACGATACTTCCTACGATCACGGAGGCTTCAGTCCCCACGTCGGGTATCGGAGGTTTTTTGTGTCTTTTCATTATCTGGCGAGCTGCCAACGAGACAAATACATTTAATATCACGATCAAGAACTTAGGTACTTATATCTATGAATCCGTTAATACGGCTGTCGTTCTGTTTGACCAGTACGGAAAGCTTGAGATGGCAAACCATTACGCAATGAATCTTCTGGGAGATTCTGCCTCAAAGGGTTGCAGTCTTGATGATATTTTTGAGTATGATTCAAGTATTTTCATTGACGGTGCGGCTCCGTCAAAGACCTTCCGCGCTGTGACAAAAAAGGACAAGATCATATGTGATGTTGATGCCACTACGGTGGTTGACAGATATAGGGAGCCCTACTGCGTTATCTATGTCATACACGATATGACGGAGACTGAGAAGCTTATTAACGAAGCAAATGAGGCAAACCGTGCAAAGAGTAATTTCCTCGCGAATATGTCCCATGAGATACGGACCCCCATCAATGCGATCCTCGGACTTAACGAGATCATCATGAAGGAGACTGACGATGATGATATCCTCGGATATTCCGGCCAGATCGTAAGTGCGGGAAAAGCGCTTCTTAGCATAGTCAATGATGTGCTTGATCTTTCGAGGATCGAATCCGGAAAGATTGAGATCACGCCGGCGCCATACAAGCTTCGTGCACTTATCAATGAGTGCTACAATCTTGTTTCGATAAAGGCTTATGACAAGAATCTGGGACTGAAATTCGATATCGACGAATCGCTGCCTTCAGGTTACATCGGAGATTCTGTCAGGATCAGGCAGGTAATGGTAAATCTTCTTAGCAATGCGGTTAAATATACTCCGAAGGGAACTGTGCGCATGAAGGTGACCGGATACACAAGGGATTCGGTTTTTTACCTTAAAGTATCCGTGATAGATACCGGAATCGGAATACGAAGTGAGGATATCTCCGGACTGTTTGAAAGCTTTAAGAGGATCGACGAGTCCAGAAACAGAAGAGTGGAGGGCACGGGGCTTGGACTGTCGATAAGCAAAAGTCTTGTGGATATGATGGAAGGTGATATCTCCGTAACCAGTGTTTACGGAGAGGGATCTACCTTTACATTTGAGATACCTCAGCAGATCGAGGATATGACGCCGATCGGAAGATATGATCCAAAGGAAAGTGAGGATCATTCGGCTATGAGGGTAAGCTCGTTTGAAGCTCCCGATGCAAGGCTTCTTGTGGTTGATGATGTAGATACCAATCTGGTTGTTTTCTGCGGACTTCTGAAAAAGACGAAAGTCAAGATCGATATGGCATCGGACGGATTTGAGGCTGTAAGACTGGCGGAGAGAACAAAATACGACATAATCTTCATGGATCATATGATGCCCGATATGGACGGTGTCGAATCCATGAAAAAGATCAAGTCGGATCCGCTTGGAATCAATCATAAGACACCTGTTGTCATGCTTACGGCAAATGCCATATACGGAGTTAAGGAGGAGTATCTCAAGGAGGGCTTTGACGATTATATAAGCAAGCCGCTCCGCGGAGAAGTCCTCGAAGGAATGGTCCGCAAATTCCTTGAAAAGAGTGTTAACAAAAACATTATCAAGGTACTGTCGGGAGACGGGAAAAAGAACAGGAACGGAAATATTTATTCCGGCCTGGAGATTTATGAAGGCACAGATAAGCATATCCTGAACACTAAGGGTGAGCAGGTATATGTAAGCTATATGTCCGGCGGGGATGCGGAAGCGCCGGAGGAGTCCAAAGAGGCATTAAAGCTCCGTGCTGATTTCGGAGATCTTCTGGATGTGGATACCGCCCTTATGTACAGCGGAAACGATCCGGATCTCTTTATGGAGATCGCAAATTCTTACCTTAAGAATGATCTGACTTCAAAGCTTGAGAAATTCTATGATGATGGGGATTACGAGAACTACAGGATAAAGGTTCATTCTCTTAAGAGCTCGTCACTGAACATCGGTGCGATCACAATGTCAAAGCTTGCAACGGAAATGGATGCGGCGATAAAGAAGGGTGATACTCACTATGTGATCCTGAACAATGAAGCTCTTATGAAGGAGTATTCAAAGATCATAGGCGGACTTAGGGAAAAGCTTTCAAAATAGGGGGGGCGGAAGGTTGGAACTTGAAGTGATAGCAAGGATCAGAACGCCCTTTAAGGAAAAGTTCGGTCTGCCCCGTCAGAGCGGGATCAGTCCCAAACTAAAAGGGGAGATCCGTTTTGAGAAAAAATACGCGGAAAACTCTGCAGTTGCCGGGCTTGAGGGGTTTGATCGTATCTGGGTGCTCTGGGAATTTGAAGGAGTCAAAAAGCCGATCGGTGAAACATTCAGACCGAAGGTAAGACCGCCGAGGCTTGGAGGAAACGAGTATGTGGGTGTGTTTGCAACAAGAAGCCCGTATAGGCCGAACCCCATAGGACTTTCATGTCTTAAGCTTGAGAGTGTCGAACTTACCGATGAAGGACCGGTGCTCCATGTATCCGGTGTGGATATGAGAGACGGTACTCCGATCTATGATATCAAGCCTTATCTTCCTTATTCCGAGGCATATCCTGATGCAAGAGGCGGGTTTACGGATGAAGTTAAGGGATACGGTCTGGAGGTTTCCCTCTCTGATGAGATCAGGAAAAAAGCATTGGCTGAGGGACTTTCGGATGATGATCTGGGAGCCGTGTGTGAGATTCTTTCACAGGATCCGAGACCGGCGTATCATGATGATCCCGGAAGGATATACGGAATGAATTATGAAGGGTACGAGATTAAATTCAGGGTGGAGAACGGTAAGGCTATAGTGAGCGATGTATTTTTGGAAGGAGAGAAGGAATGGCAAGAAAAGCGACAATAACGGTACATCCCAAGTTTCAGATAGGCGAGATATCTGACAGATTGTTCTCGGCATTTTTGGAGCCGATAGGAACTATCGTGAACGGGACCATGTTCAATCCCAAGCATCCGACTGCGGATGAGCAGGGACTCAGGACCGATTTCATAAAAGGGGTAAAGGAATCGGGAATGCCGGCTGTAAGACTTCCGGGCGGAAATTTTGTATCTGCATGGCAGTGGAAGGATTCGATCGGACCGAAATCTGAAAGAAAGGTTCATCTGGATCCGGCCTGGCATCAGTACATTACAAACGAAGTGGGACATGACGAGTATCTTCAGTGGGCGGAAAAGGTAGGAACGGAGCCGCTTTATACAGTGAATCTCGGCATCGGAAGAACTCAGGATGCGATGGATATCGTGGAGTATACCAATCATACCGGAGGAACCTACTGGTCAGACCTGCGCAAAAAGAACGGACACGAGGATCCGTACGGAGTAAAGGTATGGTACCTCGGAAATGAGATGGACGGTCCATGGCAGCTGGGCTCGTGGGACAAGGATCCCAAGGGCTACGGAGTACTCTGTAACGAGACCTCCAAGGCAATGAAATGGATCGATGAGACCATAGAAACGGCAGTATGCGGATCATCCGCACCGTTTATGGAGCATTTCCCGGATTGGGATGAGACAGCTCTTGATATGTGCTATGATGTAGTGGATTATCTCTCGGTACATCATTATCACACCGCAGCACCCGGCGATATTAAGGCTCTTCTGGGCGGCTCACTGTATTATGAGGACTTTATCAATACTGAAAGCGCGATGATCGATTATGTTCAGTCCAAGCACAGAAGCCCTAAGAAAGTCATGATCTCATTTGATGAGTACGGAGGGATGGTACGCCCGCTTTCGCCGCTTAATCCCGGCTACGGACGATACAACATGGCAAGGGCTCATTACAGATTCGATCCCGAGAGAAAGTATAAATTACATGATCCCGATAATATGGAACACAGAGAGTTCCCCGGCGGAGATATGCTTCATCTGCTTTCGATGGCATCCATACAGCTCGCATTCCTTCGTCACGCAGACAGGGTTAAGATCGGCTGCATGACAGGCGGACTCGGAGCTGTCTGCGCATCAGACCACGATCATGTCTGGAAGGCTGCATCATATTATGCTTTTACGCAGCTTATTAATCTTGCCAAGGGTGTATCTCTTGAAACCAAGGTCGACAGTGAGACCTATGACATGCCGGGTTATGCTATAGACGATACCTCACAGTATACGGGCAAGGAAGGTGTTGATTATATAGATGCCGCAACCGCTTATGACGAGGCCGGCGGAAGACTTACCGTATTTGTCATAAACAGAAGCGAGACGGAGGAATATCCGTTAGAGCTTGATATAAAAGGCTTTGATGAATTAAAGGAGACTTCGGCCTATAAACATACTCAGATTTATTCTCCCGATTTTGACGCTAAGAACAGCTATGGCAATGACCTTATCGTACCGTCTGAAAATGCTGACTGCTCGCTTGAAGAAGGCATTTTCAAGACACATGTTAAGCCGCTTTCATGGAATGTGATCACTTTTGAAAAGTGATGCGGGGGTAAAAGACCAACTAGTATAACGTAACGTTATACTAGCTTTAGAAATAATGTCATTTTAAATTTGCACAAAAAACATACAATAGAATTGTGCAAAACTTACAGTTGAAACCCTTGCAATAATGGTGCTAATATAAGAGTGCAATCGATTGCGCAGATTTGCGCAACCAATTGCACTCATTTTATTTTGCAGGGAACGTTGGTTTTTCATTTTCTGTGAAGTAAAAAGGATGAATATATGGATAATACAAATAATTCAAAAGAGAATATCACGATACATGATGTCGCCAAGGCTCTGGGCGTTTCCGCCAGCACCGTATCCCGCGCAATATCGGGCAAGGGAAGGATAGGCGAGGAGACCAGGCAGAGAGTTCTTCAGTATATCGAGGAAAACTCCTTCTATCCCAATGCTTCAGCAAGAAGCCTTGCGCAATCCAAGACCTACAACATCGCCATAATAATGCCGGAAGTCAAGGATCTGGTCGATATGCCGTTTTTCCATACCTGCATGCATGGCGCTGAGGAGGTTGCGCAGGTGAATGACTACGATCTTCTCGTTGTCACAACGGACGGCACAAACCTTAAACCGCTGGAGAGAATGGTCAATAACCGCAAGGTTGACGGAATGATCCTGACCAGGCTTTATAAGAATGATGTGTTTGTCAAATACCTTAAGTCCACAGGCATTCCCTTTGTGGCGATAGGAAACAGTGAAGACAAAGAGATAGTCACTATAGACCACGATAATTACGGCGGCTGCAGGGAACTTGTCCAGCTTCTTGTTTCAAAGGGGATAAAGCAGGTCGCATATCTCGGCGGCGGCATGGACCAGACCGTCAATATCTGCAGATACCGTGGTTACTGTGACGGGCTTGCGGAAGCAGGGAAGAGTCTTGATACAAACATTGTCTATACCGAGCTTAACAGTAAGCTGCAGGTGAGCAAGGCGGTGGAACAGCTTCTTAAGACAAGTACGGACTGTATATTATGTCAGGACGACTACATCTGTGACGAGGTTGTGCATTATCTCACGGAGCGCAAGATAAGCATCCCGGGGCAGATGAAGGTGGCGTCCTGTCATCACAGCAAGCTTCTCGATAATTTCCCAGTCACGATCACTTCACTGAAATTTGACACCATGGAGATCGGACGCAGGGCCTGCCAGGTGCTCCTTAATATGATAAACGGCGAAAAAACGGGCAAAAATACTCTTTTGGACTATGAGATAAACCTGAAAGAGAGCACTAAGAACGTCAAGTAAACCGGACTTGGTTACTTTATACAATTATATGTTAAATAATTGTCATTATAGACCTTCAAAAAACGGTTTCCGCGACATTTTCTTTGTGCAGGGTGCACAAAATATTTCATCAATCTTATGTAATTTGTTTGATTGACATATCGATTTTGAAATAGTAAGCTAATAGCTGTAGACAATCGGTTGCGCATTTTGAGCAAATTGTTGCGCAAAAGTGTTAAGCCGTTTGGAATAAACAAAGCGCATAAAGCGTAAAGCACTTAATGTGTTAAGGAGGAAAACAAAATGAAAAAGAAATTGGTTGCAGCAGTCCTTACTGTAGCAATGGCTTTGACTATGGTCGGCTGCGGCGGAAAGAAAGCAGGAGGAGAGGTTAAGGTCTGGGTTGCAGACGCAGTTGTAGATTTTACCAAGCAGCAGATCGAAAACTTTAAGGCAGCTAATCCCAAGTACGATGGCTACACATTCATTGTTGAGGCAGTCGGCGAAGGTGATGCAGCCGGCAACATGATCACAGACGTTACCGCAGGTGCAGACATCTACGGCTTCGCACAGGATCAGCTTGCAAGACTCGTAGCAGCAGGCGCTCTTGAGCAGGTTGCTCCCGAGAACGTCAGCGCACTCAGCACCCAGAACGATGCAGGTGCAGTCGGAGCAGCTAAGGTTGGAGATACCTTCTATGCATATCCCATGACATCCGATAACGGATATTTCCTTTATTATGATAAGAGCGTGATCTCAGATCCTTCTACTCTTGAAGGCATCGTTGCAGATTGCGAAGCAGCAGGAAAGAGCTTCTATATGGATCTCACCGGCTGGTATCAGACAGCATTCTTCTTCGGAACAGGCTGCAATATGACTTATGACTGCGATGATTCCGGAAACTTCATTAAGGCAAACGTTGATTACAATTCAGATAAGGGACTTGTTGCTCTTAAGGAAATGATCGAGCTTGCTTCCTCATCTGCATTCCAGCCCGGATCTGGCGCAGGTGATGCGGTTAACTACGCAGCAATCGTTGACGGAACTTGGGATGCAGCTACCGTTAAGGCATTCCTCGGTGACAATTATGCATGCGCTAAGCTTCCCACCTTCACCGGTTCTGACGGAAATACTTATCAGATGAGTGGATTCGGCGGATTTAAGCTTCTCGGCGTAAAGCCTCAGACAGATGCAGACAAGCTTGCTTGCTGCGATGCACTTGCTCTTTACCTTACAAGCGAAGATGTACAGCTTGCAAGATACAATGCAGTAGGCTGGGGTCCTTCAAACATCAAGGCTCAGAACTCAGACGCAGTTAAGTCTGACGAGGCTCTTTCAGCACTCGCACAGCAGCTTGCATTCACTATCCCTCAGGGACAGTATCCCGGTGACTATTGGAGCCGTGCTGAGGCACTTGCAGGCGATGTTCAGGATTCATTCCAGAACGCTTCCGATGCTGATCTTCAGGCAGCACTTGCTACTTATCAGTCAGACCTTGAGTCCTATGCACAGTAATTAGAACTTTTTCAGCCGGCAGGTACCTTTTGCCTGCCGGCTTCTCTTAAATATAGGGGTTTATAGTCGCCTGTGTTCAAGAGAAGCCGAATGGATGAACAAAACATAAGAAAGAGTTATCTTGAAAATTGATTTAAACGGAGGTTTCAAAATGGCTAACGAAGCAGACCGGAAGAAAAAGGATAATCTGATCCTGAAATTTTTGAAAATACTCGGTAACGATGTTAAAGATATCGGGACAACTTTTGTAAAAGGAGACTGGAAGACAAAGTGCTCATTTTTTATTATGGGTTCCGGTCAGTTATTCAGGGGACAGATACTGAAAGGGCTCATGTACCTTGCGGTACAGGCAGGCATCATTTGCTTTATTGTTTTCTTTGGATGGGATTACCTGTCAAAGTTCGGTACGCTGGGTACGGTCGAGACCTCAAATACGGGACGTATCACACAGTGGGGTGACAACAGTTTTCTTATACTCCTTTTCGGACTGTTGAGTATAATGGCCATCATTGCTCTTATTTTTGTATGGCGTATTAATCTTCGCGACAATGCAAACATGGAGAAGATCTTAAAGGCCGGAAAGAAACTGCCGACAAACAAGTCCGTATTCATGTCGCTATTTGATTCGAATTTCGATAAGACATTACTTGCACTTCCCGTTACGGGTATCTTCGTATTTACCGTGCTTCCTATCATATTCATGATCTGCGTGGCATTTACAAACTATGATGCTACTCATCAGGCACCCAGCAAGCTCTTTACATGGGTCGGTTTCGAAAACTTCGGGAAGCTTTTCAGCTTTTCATCTACGGGCTTCGGAGGAACATTCCTTCAGGTTCTAGCATGGACTATAGTTTGGGCTTTCCTTGCAACATTTATCGACTATTTTCTTGGAATTGCCGTTGCAATGCTCATTAACCGCAAGGGTATCAAATTCAAAAAGTTATGGAGAACGACACTTGTAATGAGCATCGCTGTTCCACAGTTTGTATCCCTACTCTATGTTGCAAAGCTTTTTGATTCAAACGGACTGATAAACGGTACGCTTCTCAAGCTGGGCTGGATACAGAATGCGATCCCGTTCTGGACAAATCCCTGGCTTGCAAAGGTGATGATCGTAGTAATAAATATCTGGATCGGTATCCCGTACCTCATGCTTATCGCTACAGGTCTTCTTATGAACATTCCCGAAGATCTTTATGAGAGCGCTAGGATCGACGGAGCAAGCCCCTGGCAGATGTTTAAGAGCATTACGCTTCCTTACATGTTCTTCGTCACAGGTCCGTTCCTTCTCACATCGTTTACGGGCAACTTAAACAACTTTAATGTCATTTACCTTTTGTCCGGCGGAGGACCGAAGAGCGGTTCTATGGTAGGAGGAGCAGGAAAGACGGACCTGCTTGTAACATGGCTTTACAAGATGACCATAAACGATACCGATTACAAGATGGCTGCGGTTATCGGTATCATGGTGTTTATCGTAACAGCGGTTGTCACCCTGGTGGTATATCAGATGCTGCCTTCAGTTAAAGACGAGGAGGGCTTCCAATAATGGCTAATACAAATCCTTCATCAATGAAAAGAAACCGTCTTATAGGCAATACATTCTCATATATATTACTTGTTTTGATCAGTTTGATCTGGCTTTTCCCGTTTGTGGGAGTTTTGCTTAACAGCTTCAGATCATACGATCCTGCGGTGGAATACGGAGGAATGGTAGATTATCTTATCCCGAAGCATTTTTCACTCGACAATTACAGGTTTATTCTCGGAGAAGGCACAAACTACAAACAGTGGTATCTCAATACCATAATCATAGCGCTTGCGGTATCGGCCCTTCAGACGATAATTATCCTCTGCGTGAGCTATGCGCTTTCAAGGATGAGATTTAAAGGCCGTACGCTCCTCATGAGATTCTGGCTTGTTCTGGGAATGTTCCCCGGCTTCCTTACAATGATCTGCCTCTATTTCCTTCTGAAACAGATAGGACTTACTCAGGCAGGTGCAGTTCCCGGATTGATACTGGTCTCGGTTGCGAGCTCCGGTATGGGATACTATGTATGTAAGGGATATTTCGATACGATTCCCAAGGCGCTTGACGAAGCGGCTCGTATAGACGGAGCTTCGAGAGCGAGAGTATTCCTTACGATGATCATTCCCATGTCAAAGCCGATCATCATCTACACCGCTCTTGTTGCATTCATGGCACCCTGGTGCGATTACATTTTTGCTTCATACATCGCATTCGGGCATGACAAGAGTTACAATGTCGCGGTCGCAATGTACAGGTGGATGAATACCGGAGACTATCAGGGCTACTTCACCAGATTCTGCGCGGGCGGCGTGCTTGTCGCGATACCGGTCACAATACTGTTCATGCTGCTGCAGAGATACTATGTTGAGGGAGTTACCGGCGGTGCAGTCAAGGGCTAAAACGATTGCTTTAATTAGCTTTGTATAATAATAAATAATCAAAAAATTTTAATGCCTGCAGTTTTATATGGTTTATCCGTATATGATTGCAGGTATTTTTAAAGATTTACGGGTTGGTACGGAACATGAAGAAAAAAAACAAAAAAATGGAACAGCTAGGAAGAAACAG
>JAEEGL013500209.1_pt1 | contig 27567 bp, 21 predicted proteins | sample 9134231 | NCBI WGS metagenome assembly JAEEGL01 (sample SAMN16246548, study PRJNA631951) | gut metagenome | biome: gut microbiome; feature: rumen; material: fiber-attached | host: Bos | place: Iran: Karaj | collected 2018-10
AATCGACACGGAGGTGGTTCTATGCCGGTAACGAGAAATCCTTACGCAAAGCAAATGAATCAGTATCAGAATACGAAGATCCAGCAGGCTAAGCCGGAGGAGCTTACACTGATGCTTTATGACGGTGCCATAAAATTCTGTAATATTGCAATTATGGGACTTGAAAATAATGATGAATTGAAATTTACAACATATCTTCTGAAGGTAGAAAATATCATAGATTACCTGAACAACACTCTGGACATGAAATATCCTGTTGCAAAGGATTTCGAAAATGTATACAACTATCTTATGAAGAGGCTTGTTGAAGCGGATCTTCACAGAGAGGAGTCCCTGGAAATCATGAATGAGGTGAATAAACATATTCACACCATGCGCGATACCTGGGTAGAGGCAATGAAGATTGCAAGGGGACAGCTGCCTGCACCTAATCGCGTACCGGCAGGAGCTTAGTAGGATGGTAGAAGCTTAGTTAGTTACTAAGCCTTCCCTTTGGGGGCGCTAATCGTCCAGGGGACGATTGCTCAGCGCGGACCGAAGCGGAGCGAAGACAGGTGGCACGAAGTGCCGGATGAGGGTTTTAAGAAGAAAGTGGGGAATGTAACGTGACAGAGTCATATCTGGACATGATGGAAGAGAGTCTCAGAAGCAAGATAGAAGTACTTGAAGAGATTGTTAAGGAAAATGAGACTCAGAAAGAAATACTTGAAAGTACCAAGGAATTTGATGAAAAAGGTTTCGATGAAGCAATTAGTCGCAAAGGCGAACTGATACGGCGGGTGGATAATCTGAATGACGGATTTGAAAGCTTGTACGACAGAGTAAAGAAAGAGCTGGAAGAAAACAAAGACAAACATAAGGAAAAAATAAGGATTTTCCAAGACCTTATACGACAGATAACGGATTTATCAAACTCCATTGAAGCAGGCGAAAAGCGGAACAGTTCCCTCGCAAAAAATTATTTTAGTGTGGCAAGGAGTAAGATTAATCAGGGACGAAAATCCTCCCAGGCTGCTCTTGATTACTACCTTACAATGAACAAGTCCAAGATTACACCGCCTCAGTTCTATGACACAAAGAACTAGGTGATAATGTGAACGAACTTCCGATTGTAAAGGAATACGAAAACAGAATAGTTGAGATACTTTCATGCGATGATATTACTGAATGCTTTGATGAGATGTTGCAGATCGGAGCACGGATAATAAGCGGAGCGCTTTCTCCTGATGGGAAGAGAGAGCTGGCAGATCGCATTAAGAGAAGTGTCTACTTCCTCCCCAGAGAGGAAACACCGGATATGCTGCGTCATGTGGCATATCTTCATTTGATGGTGCGCCTTACTGACAGTAGGGATTTCTACACCGAATTTTTAGCCTATGTAGATGGAATGCGCATTGATGAGCGCTACAGATTTTTCCTTCTGATGCAGGCAAGATATCTTTCATATCAAAAACCGCATATTATTACTATCGAATCTGACAGATTGTTCCATAAAATTTTCAAAAGATGTAAACAATATTATGCCGACAGGATGGGCGATACTGGGCCGTTTTTAAAGCTGATCGACAGAAAAGCAGATCAGACCATAATCCTGACACAGCAGTATCTGACGGATACACACAGAGAAACACATATCACCAATCTCATAGCACAGGAGATTCTGGTGAGCATGTGCCAGAATACATTTATTATAAATACAAATGACCTTCTTCCTGTTTCAAATGTAGTTCCGCTTTTTGGAATAGAAGGTCATAATTCCATGCAATACCTCGCAAACGCAAACAATGTTTTTGTGAGAGGTCTTTCAGTTCCCTATTTTCAGTGCGATGACAGAATGCCCTCAGAGGATGAGATGCATATAATTCTAAGCACTATAAGGGAAATGAGACCTGAATACATCATAAGTTGTGGTGATCATGCCCTTACAGCATCACTTGCTGCAAGGATTGTTCCTGTAATTCCGGGATTCCAGATAGCTCCGGTAGATGATCCGCAGGTAATACGTGAAAATCTTCTCAATTACAGAAGAATGATAGAAGAAAAAAGATTTTGGCAAATCCGTTTTAAAGTTAGCGAAAATAAGATAAAATAAAAAGAAAACAATGCTAATGTCAAATAGTCTATAAAAACGATGAGGGGGAAAGAAAAAATGAAAGTAAATACCAGGATCTTTGGTGAAGTAGACATTGAGGACTCAAAAATCATTTCAATGCCATTTGGTCTTGTAGGATTTCCGCATCTTCAAAAATTTGCACTTATCCATGACAGTAAAAAGCCTGTGGGTGCTTTGTGGTATCTGCAGTCTATGGACGATCCTGATATTGCACTTCCGGTTATCGATCCTTTAACCATTAAGGCTGATTACAATCCTCAGATTGAGGCTGCTGATGTGGAGCTCTTAGAGCCACTGACAGAAGATAATCTGCTTCTTCTTGTGACCATTACCGTTCCTGAGGATATCACAAATATGACCGCCAACCTCAATGCACCTATTTTGATCAATTCCGATACAGGAAAGGGTGCTCAGATTGAGATTGTCTGGGGAAAAGAAGAATATATTACAAAGTATCCTATCTATGAATATCTAAAGAGACAGAAGGACTGAACATAATTTTGGATAAGGAAATAATAGGGCCAACAGCTTTTGGGTTTATATAAAAGCTGTTGGTCTATTTTTGTGATGAATGTTATATAATTGTTATCAGAAAAATTACAAAAATCAGGAGGCAGGGCATGGAGAACTTTAAATATTATGCACCGACAGAGGTTATATTCGGAAAAGGTGTAGAGAACAACACAGGTGAAGCAGCAGCGAAATATGGAAAAAAAGCACTACTTGTATTTGGAAAGGGTAGTGTGATAAAGAGCGGACTCCTTGAGAGAGTTGAGAAATCACTCGATAATTCAGGAGTTCGGTATAAAGAGTTTGGAGGAGCAAAACCTAATCCCACTCTTGCACATGCCGAGGAAGGAGTTAAGGAGGCTCTTGATTTTGATGCTGACATGATCATTGGAATAGGTGGCGGAAGTGCAATTGATACAGCAAAAGCCATTGCTCACGGCGCAGCTAATCCTGATGATAAGTTGTGGGAGCTTTGGACTAAAAAGGTGCCACTTACAAAATCTCTCCCTGTAGGTGCTGTGCTCACAATAGCTGCTGCGGGAAGTGAGATGAGTGACTCTGCGGTTCTTACCAACGAAGAGATCGGTAAGAAGGCAGGAATAAATACTGATTTTAACAGATGCAGGTTTGCCATGGTTAATCCCGAGCTTGGAATGACGCTTCCAAAGGAGCAGATTGCAGCGGGTGTTACAGATATTATGATGCACACCATGGAGAGATATTTCATTCCGGATTCGTGCTGCGATCTTACTGATGAGATAGCAGAAGGCCTTATAAGAACAGTAATCAAAAATGGTGCGACCGTAGTGGAGAATCCCTCTGATTATAATGCAATGAGCGAGATTTTCTGGGCTTCAAGCCTTTCACATAATAACCTGACCGAGTGCGGAAGGGGAAAAGATTTCTCTGTACATAAGCTTGGACATGCACTTTCTGCCCGCTACGATGTTACTCATGGCGCATCGCTGGCAGCAGTCTGGGGTGCCTGGGCAAAGGAATTGTACAAGGATGCTCCCGGCAGATTTGCAAGATTTGCACGTAAAGTGTGGAACATTGCCGATGAAGATGATGAGACAGCTGCGCTTGCGGGAATTGAAAAGACATTAAAATTCTTTGAGTCCATAGGAATGCCCATCAGTATAAAAGGACTTGGTGTAGAGCCTGCAGAGGAGGATATCAAGGCACTTGCACTTGACGCAACTATGCAGGATAGCGTGAAGCTTTCGAGAATAAGACCACTTGATGCTGCAGCCGTTGAAAAAATATATAAGGCAGCTCTGTGATAAACGACAAAATATTACCCCTCAGATTTGTGTTAAAGCAAATCTGGGGGGTTAATTATTATCCGACATTATTGGCGATACCAAAAGAAATATAGCCTTCGATGAGAGCTCTGAAATCAGTTCCTTCCTCGCATTTTTCATTGTAGATTCCATCTACCATCAGGCGAAGTCCGCCGCCTTCAAAATGCTCTACAATTTTATATCTGTCCTTGTAAAAGGAACTTCTGGAAACAGCTACGTTTCTGCGGACTCCCTTGAATTCAGAAAGGGGGCAGCCCGGGAAGTTAATGTTGACTATCTGACCATAGTCCAGTTTTACCTTCATAGCCTCCTGTAGCATGTCTTTAAGGTAAGCGTTTGTGACTTCATGCTTGTCATCCATGTTCTCGGAGAGGGCGATGGCATGATATCCCTGAAAAGCTGCTTCAAAGGCAGCACCTGCTGTTGCGGAGTATTGTATGTCAGTTGCCACGTTATAGCCGAAATTGATTCCTGAGAGCACGACATGTGGCTTTTTCGGCATTATGTTCAGACTTCCAACGCGAACGCAATCTCCGGGAGTTCCGCTGCATGAAAAGGCGTGTACGCCCTCAACGGGAAAATCGTGTGGAAATACATCTATTGGATCCCGGAGGGTTATGCTGTGGGAAGCAGCACTCCTCTGGTGCGCAGGTGCTACAACCCATACCTCTCCGAATTCCTTTGCTGCTTCAGCGAGTCTGTGAATTCCGCTGGCATCTATACCATCATCATTTGTAATAAGTATTCTTTTCATATGTGAAAATCCTTTTTGTTTTTATCTATATTAACACACGGGGAATAATGTCATCCAGCCTTCAAAACCGCAACATCTAGAAATAAAATAAGCAACATTATGTAAGACAGTAATTGTGGATAATGCGAAGATGATTTATAGGAATTTATGAAAAAACGATAATGATGTGGCATTGGAATCCACTATTAGGAAATGAGGACGCTTATGGGAGCTTTTGAAACAGGAGAATACAGGAACCTATTGAAGGAAATAGGTAAGTCGGACACCGAGATACAGACTCGTATAGATGAAGCGGTTAAGACATTTTTCTATGATGAAAATGAGAGAATCTACCACGAAGCAGGTGAGGATATGGGGTACCTCACCGATACGGGTAATAATGATGCGAGGACGGAAGGCATGTCCTATGGCATGATGATGTGTGTCCAGCTGGATATGAAGGAAGAATTTGACCGCATATGGAAGTGGTCAAAGACCTATATGTTTATGGATGAAGGCGAGAACGAAGGGTATTTTGCCTGGTCATGCCAGACGGATGGTAAAAAGAATGCCTACGGACCAGCACCTGATGGTGAGGAATTCTATGCCATGGCTCTTTTCTTTGCTTCACACAGATGGGGTGACGGAGAGGGAATATTCGAATATAGCAGAGAGGCCAGGGAGCTCCTTGGTGCATGCCTCCACAAGGGAGAAAACGGAAGACAGGGGTGTCCTATGTGGAACAGGGAAAACGGACAGATACTCTTTGTGCCGGGAAGTAAGTGGACGGATCCATCCTATCATCTTCCACATTTCTATGAACTGTTTGCACTTTGGGCCAATGAGGAGGACAGAGAGTTTTTCAAAAGGGCTGCAGGAGTAAGCAGGGAATACCTTGCAAAGGCCTGCCATAGTGAAACGGGCCTAAGTCCTGAGTACGGGAATTTTGACGGAACACCTTTGGACGAGGAGCTGCCTTGGGGATATTTTGGTAACTTCTTCAGTGATGCATACAGAACCGTAGCAAATATAGGGCTTGATGCGGTTTGGTTTGGTGAAGAAAAACGGCATCTTGGGGCACCACTTCGAATGATGAAGTTCTTCGGAACCGATCTTGAAGCTGTAAGGTGCGAATATAAAATTGACGGAACACCGCTTGAGAGACCGGTGCTCCATCCGGTGGGGTTACTTGCAGCAACTGCTCAGGGGGCACTTGCAGCTGCTGACGAGGATTTTGAAACCGCTAAAAAATGGGTAGAGTGGTTTTGGAATCAACCTCTGAGAAAGGGAGAGCGCAGATACTACGACAATTGTCTGTACATGTTCGCGCTCCTGGCACTCTCGGGGAACTATAGAATTTATTAAGGGAGGTATTTTTTATGGGCAAACAACTTATTTATTCGGTGTATTTTATACTACCGATACTACTTTTGTGGGGGGCTAAACCTGCAAAAAGAGGGGAGTGGAACGACTCTCTCACACTCGAGCAGACTAAAGTATTTCAAGGATTTCTTACTATCTGCATCATGTTACATCACATCGGACAAAAGACCTGTGCATCATGGCTTTTTCCTAAGAGCCGCATAGTACCGGGCTTGGAATTCTTTGTTCCGATAGGCTACATTCTTGTTTCATTTTTCTTGTTTTTCAATGGCTATGGTGCTTACAAGAGCTTCCATACAAAGGAAAATTATCTTAAGGGCTTTGTGAAAAAGAGAGTACTGCCTGTAGTACTTGCTCTCTATTCAACAACTCTAATCTTCTTCATTGCAAGACTTCTTGTGGGTGAAAAGATTGACGGACAGGGCGCTTTTTACTACCTGACCAGCATTAAGCTTTGTAATCCAAACACATGGTATGTGATAGTTCTTCCGTTCTTCTACCTTGCATTTTATTTTGCATTCAGATTTATCAAAAAGGACGGTATTGCAGTTGCGGTAACAACAGCCTTTGTAGTGGCATATATGCTCGTCGGAACAAGCATCGACCACAATGACTTCCTCATAAGAGGTGAGTGGTGGTGGAACTGCGTGCATATGTTCCCTGTCGGTATCATCTTTGCAAAGTACGAGGACAGGATCATTCCTCACTTAAAGAAATATTACTGGGTATATGCTGTTGTGGCAGTAGCTGCATTATATCCGCTGTATCTGTATTCAGTTCATGCGCAGGATGTGTTCTCATATTATGGGGAAAACTGGGGAGCACCTGACACAGTTTTAAGAAGACGTTTGACTCTGCTTAGCCAGGTATTTGTAACTATGGACTTTGTATTTGCAGCACTTCTTCTTGGAATGAAGGTGAAGATCGGAAACAGGTTCCTTAAGTTCATGGGAACAATTACACTTGAGTTCTACCTTATTCACGGACTTTTCGTAGAGCTCTGCGACCATACCTTTGATGGCGGCGTTAAGTCACCCTTCCCGATCAAAAATGTATTCCTCTATGTGCTTGTGGTATTTGCCCTTGGGGTACCGTCAGCTATATTGCTAAAGAAGTTCCACGGATTAGTTCTTGGTATCGGTAAGAAAAATAAGTCAGAGCTTAAAGATAAAAAGGTTGCCTGAATGGGCAAAACATGCGGAATTGGTTCAATGGAAATTCCGTGGTTCACCCAATTATTTGAAAAATAGAGAAATTGGTCTACCGATTTCTGAAATAAAGTATATTATTTACCAGGTTATTCACCCAGTTTTGATGAATCAAGTCAAATTGGGTGAATTTTTTATCGTAACTTAATCACCTGTTTATCATATTTTTATATCAATAGTGGATAATGTCATTAGAATGACAATTAGTATCTGTAGGTATGCTCAGGCGTGAAATGGGCGCATAGATAAAACAGCTATCTGATGTGCCAGCAATAGAGATAACCGGGCAGGAATAATGTAAAAATGTAAAAACAAACTGAGCGATGATAGAGGCAGCAATATAGGGCGACAAGAGGGCAAACATATGAGGAAACGACTGATATCGGCAATCGCGATTCTCACAATATTAGTGGCTATGACAGCATCATGCAGCAAGGGATCCGGTGGTGTGGTAGGTTCTGATGCCGAGGATACGGGAGATGCACTTGTTGTAATAGATATTAACCTCACTGATGAAGATTATGGAATCGGGGTAAATAAAAATAAGCCCGAGCTCCTGGAGAAGATAAATACGTTCCTAGAAGAAGGTTTTAAGAACGGAAAGTATGAAGAAATCACCGGGCACTATTTCGGCGGTGGTGGTGAACCTGTGGGTATTCCTGCGGGGGAAATTGATAGGAGCAAGGATCAGCTCATTGTTGCTACGACAGGAGATTTTGAACCCTTTGATTATGATGATGGGGATCTGCAATATGGAATTGATAAGGAGCTTATTAAAGCTATTGCAGATGATATGGGAAAGGAACTTGTACTTGTCAATGTCAATTTTGACCTGATGTTCATGCAGGTTAGTCAGGGAAAATGTGATGCCTGCATAGCGGGAATTACCATAAATGAAGAAAGAAAAGAATATGTGGACTTCACAATTCCATATTTCAATGCAGGACAATGCCTTGCTGCAAGAGAAGCCAAAAATGAATTCAAGGATGCAAAAACCAGAGAAGAGGCTGAAGAGATACTAAGAAATTTGGATGCAGGCACAACTATTGCAGTTGAGAGCAAAACTACCGGAGAGGATTACCTTGAAGGCACAAGCGGCACCGGTTTTGAAGGAGTAAGCTGCAAATTACTTAGATGCTCAACCCTTAAGGATTGCATAAATGCACTTAATAACGGATCAGCAGATTATGTCATTGGAGATAATGCTACGCTCAAATACCTTATAGCTAATCAGTGACATGCTTAATAGGGCTTCAATATGAAAACGTTGAAGAATTACATCTGGATATTGTTGCTTGGCATCCTTTTGCTGGTGTTCCTTGGACTTGCAATAGGACTTATTTCCATGTCCAGAGTCTCTGTGGACAACAAAAATATAGTTGGAGCGATTTTTATAGATAATATAGATGATGGTGGGTGGAACGAAGCTCATTATAAGGGATTAAAAAAAGCCTGTGATATGTTTGGCTTCAAGCTTGAGATAGTGACCAATATAGAAGAGTCACGGAAAGCAGCTGAATCTGCAATAGATGAACTGGTTGCAAAAGGCTGCAATATCATATTCCTTACAAGCGATGGGTATGGGATGGATCTGTATCCTGTAATGGAAAAATATAGGGATGTCCAGTTCTATACGGTTTCTCCTAATGCAGATATGCCCAATGCTACAACATATTTTTGCAGAGATTATGAGATGAGATATCTTGCAGGAATTATTGCCGGAAAAATGACAAATAGTAACATAATCGGGTATGTTGCAGGTATGAGGAATCCACAGACAACCAGAGGAATTAATGCCTTTGCTCTCGGAGTGAGATCTGTGAATCCGGATGCGATAGTTAAGGTAAAATACATGGATGCCTGGACAGATTCTGACGTTGAATATGAATCTGCCAAAAAGCTTATTTTAGATGGCGGAGCTGATTTTATTACTTTTCATGCAAGTCTTCATACAGCGATTGATGCTGCAGAGGATTTTGATACCTATTCAATAGGCTACGGAACCTATAAGGAGGGATATTCGGATAAAAATCTTACGACGGTTTTATATAAATGGGATGTGGTGTATCAGTACATTCTTGAGGATATCTCAAAAGGTAATTTTAATACCGAGCCGTATTACTGGTTAGGTTTAAGAAGGGGAGCAGTGGATTTGGCAGAATACTCACAGCTTGTACCGGGGGAAGTGAAGCTCCTTGTCGAAGAGAAAAAACAGGAAATAAAGCATGCATACGATATTTTCGAGGGCGAACTTATAAGTAATACAGGTGAAATCATGTGCAATAAGGGAGAGCGTATAAGCGATGATGCTCTCCTAAAGCGCATGGACTGGTTTGTGGAAGGGGTGGAAATCTATGAGTAAAAAGAACCGCTTCCTGACAAATCAACTGGCCTTTGTACTGGCGCTGACTGTACTCATCATGGTGGCATTGGGAGCTTTTATGTACATCAGCATGGACAGGCGAATTAATAGAATTACAGAGTCCAATATAGCTAACGAAGCAGCTGCAGCAGCTTCCTATTATTCAGAGAATCTGCGAGGTGAGATGCTTACTCTTGAGCACATAGGAGCCATATTGGCAAATGAGGATACCGTTGGAGAAGATGAAAGCTTACAAAAAGCCAAGGTTATTATTGAAAATGTATTCAATGCAAACCCAAGCATAATTCTGGGTATTATGGATGGAGAAAAAAAGCCGGTATATTCAGAGGCTGTTGATCCTAGTGATTATCAGGAACTGCTTGATTCTTTCCGCGGTAAATCCGGCGTGTCATATATGAAAACAGGAGCTTTGCTGTTTTCATATTCCGTTCTTCGCGGAGATAATGTGCGCTATGTATTATATTACATCTGCTCATCTGCCTACATTAAGAGAAAGCATGATCTGTCAATGATTAAAAAACTGGGCAGTATTTCACTTATGACTAAGGATGGAGATGTGGTAATACCTTTTTCGAATGTTGAGAAGGGGGATGAATCATTTTTTGCCAGTATATCCGTAAATAATGTTTTTAATAACCTGCGTAGAGGACATAACCTTGAATCCGTAGTTGTAGAAAAAATCTCAACTACAAAAGGGGATATGTTTTTCTACTCTGCTGAAGTGGAAAATACGCCATTTGTACTTGCGGGAGCAATCGACAAACCGACTGCCATAGGCGTATTGTATCTTATTCCGATTACTGTAATGTCGGTATATGTCATTTTTGTGCTGATAGTTTTGATCCTTTCGGTTTTCCTTATCGTAGCTTCCGTTAAGGTAAGAGAGAGTGATGAGCTTAGAGAAGCAAAGTTGATTGCAGAGGATGCATCGAAAGCCAAGGGGCTCTTTTTGGCGAATATGTCTCATGAGATAAGAACGCCCATAAATGCCATACTTGGTATGGATGAAATGATAATAAGGCAGACAGGGGACAAGAAGCTTCTTCAGTACGCACACAGTATAAAGAGTTCAGCGAATTCACTTCTTGGACTTGTAAATGATATTCTTGATTTTTCGGCGATTGAAGCAGGCAAGCTAAAGCTGAAAAACGAGCCATACAATCTGTCAACATTGCTGACGGATATCTCTACCATGATAAAAATCAGGGCGGAGAGTAAGAACCTTGAGTTTAAAATCGATGTAAACAAAAGCATTCCCGATCGACTTATTGGCGATGTGACAAGGCTAAAACAGGTTATAGTCAATCTTGTCACGAATGGCGTCAAATATACCGTAGAGGGATTTGTTTATCTGATAATTGATTATGAAAAGATAAATGATGAGGAAATAAAACTTAAAGTATCTGTCAAGGATTCCGGAATAGGAATGAAGCCGGAGGATATTGAAAGACTATTCCACGCCTTTGAGAGATTTGACGAGAACAGAAATCGTACAATTGAGGGAACAGGCCTTGGAATGACCATAGTTAAACAGCTCCTTGACGAAATGGGAGGAACCATCGATGTTAAGAGCGTGTATGGTGAGGGAAGTGAGTTTTCATTTGAAGTAAATCAGAAGGTTGAGAGCTGGGAGCAGATTGATAATTATGAAAGTACTGCTGAGCAAGCTGCAGTAAAACAGGAAAAGTACAGACCATCCTTCTATGCTCCTGATGTCAGAATCCTTTCTGTGGATGATATGGAGATCAACTTAAGAGTAGTGAATGGACTTCTTGAACAGACGGGAGTTAAAATAGACTCTGTTCTTAGCGGGGAAAAGGCGCTGGAGCTTATAAAAGAAAACCGCTACGATATTATGCTCATAGATCATAGAATGCCGGTTATGGATGGCATGCAGCTTCTTGAAAGAATAAGATCTATGACGGACAACGAAAATCATGGCTGCGTGTGTATTGCACTTACTGCTAACGTAACGGAAGGCATGCGTGAAAAGTATATAACAGCAGGCTTTAATGATTATATGGGAAAGCCTGTTAAAGGAAATCTTCTGGAGGAAATGCTACTAAAATATATACCGAAGGATAAGCTCCTTGATGAATCGGAGCGAGAAAAGTTACCGTTGGCTCCTGAGGAAAATACGGGAGAAGAAGCTGAACAGGGCATCCCGGAAGCTGTTAAAAACGAACTCCAAAGACTTCAGGATGAGGGGCTTCTGGATTGGACAAATGCTGTTGAGTTCGCAGGAAGTGAGGAGCTTTATCTGGATACGGTTCTGTTCTTTAAAGACTCGATAGATGAAAAGGCAGATGAGATAGAATCTCTGTATTTTGCAGAAAATATACAGGATTTCACTACCAAGGTACACGCACTTAAGAGCTCTGCAAGACTGGTGGGACTGACAGAGCTTTCAGAAATGGCAAGGCTTCTTGAGGAAGCAGGTAAAAATGAAGACATGAACTATATAAGAGACAATACCTGGGAGGTACTGTCCAAATATCGTTCTTACAAAGATGTACTTGCAAGGATAAAGAGGGAGTAAAAAACTATGGACGGTAAAAAAATACTGGTCGTGGATGACGATGATCTGATGCGCATGGTCACTGTCAAAATGCTTCAGCAAAAGTACACAGTAGTAACGGCAGGATCCGGAAAGGAAGGAATAGAAGCCTATGAGAGAGAAAAGCCGGATATGATTCTCTCTGACCTTATGATGCCGCAAATGGACGGTTTTCAGATGATGGAGCATCTGAGGGAAAAGCATAATATTGTTATTCCCGTTATGTTTATGACGGCCTATTCCAGCGATGATTCCGAAAAGAGAGGACTTGAAGTAGGGGCTGTGGATTACATCAGAAAGCCCTTTAAGGCTGAGGTATTACTCCGCAGAATAGAGAATATTCTTCAGAATGCAGACAGAATAAAAGGGCTGAAAGAAGCTGCCGAACTCGAGCCCATGACCGGACTTTTGAATAAGGTTACAACTGCAAAGGAGGTAGGGGAGACTGCCCAAAAGACCGGCGGAATTCTCATGATGGTGGATCTCGACAGCTTCAAACTGGTAAATGACATCTACGGTCATGAATCCGGAGACAAGATACTGATATGGTTCGCAGAGCTTTTGAGAAGCATAATGAGATCCGGCGATATCGTTGGAAGAGTCGGCGGAGATGAATTTGTTGCGTTCTGTCAGAATGTCAGGGATGAGAGGATGGTAGCGGAGAGGACGCAGTTTATGAACAGAAAGCTCCTTTCCTATGCAAAAGAGCTTTTTGGCGAGGATATGAATATTCCTCTTGGCGTATCTGTCGGTGCGGTTATCTGTCCTGATGAGGGTACGGATTATATGACGTTATATAAAAAGGCCGATCAGGCGCTCTATAACGTCAAGATGGCAGGAAAGCATAATTATGCATTTTTCAGGAATACTGAGGAAGTAGAAAAAGAGAAAGCAGCTGAGGGGCTAAGTGAAATAAATATGGTCCTTAAGGAGCGTGACATTAAGAAAGGCTCAATGGTACTGCCTCTCGATAGTTTTAAGCTTATTTACAGGTTTTTGATGCGTTTTCAGAGAAACTATGCATGGGATATCCATCTTCTTGCTTTTAAGATTGAGTCACAGGCAGGAAGTGAGGAGGATATTTCGAGGATGACGGATTACTTTTTGGAGATGGCAGCGGGATGTCTTAGAGGAAGTGATGTATTTTCCAAGATGGGTAATAATACAGTGCTGGCAATTTTCCTTAAAGCAACTGATGATGAGGTGAAGATTCCCATCCTGAGAATTCAGGATAAGTGGGAGGCAGACGCAGAGACTGCCGGGTATACCTTCACATATGAAATGGAATATATGATGCCGGATTGAGGTATAGATGTTTAGGGATAATTCTACTGAAAAAAATCCACAGCTTAAAAAATATCTGACTCCTGTGGGAGCATGGGCTCTGGCCTTTGGATGCAGTGTAGGGTGGGGCTCTTTTGTGATGCCCGGAACTACCTTTCTTCCACTTGCAGGTCCTGTTGGAACGACACTTGGCATGATTATTGGCGGCTTTGTAATGTTCCTTATAGGTGTGAATTTCCACTACATGATGAATAAATATCCGGATGATGGCGGAACCTATGCCTTCTCAAAGTATGTTTTTGGCTATGATCAGGGATTTCTTGGCGCGTGGTTTTTACTTCTTGTATACATGGCAATTGTATGGGCAAATGCCACAGCCATACCGATTATCTGCAGGAATCTTTTTCCGGGGCTTTTGGAAAAGGGATTGTGCTATAACATCGCAGGGTTTGAAGTATATGTCTATGAATCCCTATTATCTGCAGTGATAATAGGAATTTCGGGATTTATCTGCCTTAGTGGTGGTAAGCTTTCATCTCTGGTTCAGACTGTTTTTGCCTTTGTACTAATTGGCGGAATTACTGTTGCTGCATTATTGATTCTTGCGAGCGGACGGGTTAGTGCCGCGACCTTTGAACCCGGTTTTGTTTCGGGAAAATCAAACGGATTCCAGATTTTTCAGATAGTTGCACTTGCACCATGGGCATATGTCGGTTTTGAATCCATATCTCATTCGACTGAGGAATTTAATTTTTCACAAAAAAAGAGCGGATGGATATTTTTCTTTGCTCTTCTTGCAGGGGCAGCAGCCTATTCACTTCTATCACTTATTGCTGTAACAGCACTTCCTGCCGGGGCATCAAATTGGAAAATGTATATTGATCATCTTGGTCAGTTTTCAGGACTTGCGGGGCTTCCCACTTTTCACGCTGCAACTACCATTATTGGAAAACCGGGATTTATACTGCTTTGCTTTGCCGTAGCAGCCGGAATAGTCACAGGACTTATAGGTAATCTTATAGCAGCCAGCAGGCTTATGTATTCCATGGCGAGGGATAACCTTTTTCCTGAATGGGTGGGGAAGCTCAACAAATATGATGTTCCCTACAAAGCTATCATGGTTATCACAGCTGTATCCATGATTATTCCGTTTTTTGGAAGAACAGCCATAAGCTGGATTGTTGATGTGAATACAATAGGTGCAACCCTGGCATACAGCTACACCTCTTTTGCTGCTTTTAAGAGTGCCAGAGAGGAAGGAAATGCAACTGTTCAGCTTACAGGTGGCATTGGACTGGTTATTTCGTTTATCTTTACAATCTATTTTCTTATTCCTAATCTATGGTCTGTTGAAGCGCTTTCGCAGCAGTCCTATATAATTCTAATTCTGTGGAGTATTGCTGGATTTGTAGCATTTTACTTTATTCTGAAAAGTGATAAAACGAAGAAGTTTGGACATTCCACGACTTCACTTATTGCACTTTTGTTCCTGGTATTTTTCATAAGCATGCTCTGGTTCAGAGAGGCTTCACATAAGACCTCTGAGGATGCGCTTACCGATCTCAAGGATTATTACATCACGAGGATGGAAGAACGCGGAATAGATCTGACAGAACTGGAGATGGAAGTAGTTAATAACTATATTGAGAAGAAGGTAAATGATGTAAATAATGCACTTCAGATAAAGAGTGTTTTTCAGATGCTGATAATACTCATTGCGTTGTATGTTATGTTCAGCGTCTACAAGACCATGCACAGAAGAGAGCGTGACATGGAGAGGGAAAAGATTGCAGCTGAGGAAAACAGCAAGGCGAAGAGCATGTTTTTATCAAATATGAGCCATGACCTCAGAACGCCAATGAACGCCATAATCGGATATACGGAGCTCACCAAGGATATAAAAGGCATGCCTCCGGAGGCACTTGAAAATCTTTATAAGATTGAGTATTCCGGAAAACATCTGCTTTCTCTTATTAATGATGTCCTTGATATGGGAAGAATTGAGAACGGCAAGATGAACCTTGAAATAGAGGACACCGACATCACTGAAACCTTACGCGAAGTTAAGGTTATTTTCATGCCGCAGATGAAGTCCAAGAATATAAATTTTGAGGTTATGACTGAAGGTGTGAAGAACAGGTATGTCAAATGTGATGCAAACCGTTTGAACAGAGTTCTTCTTAATCTTATCAGCAATGCCTTTAAGTTTACTTCCGAAGGCGGAACAATTACCGTATCGCTCTCGCAAAGGGGGGCTGTAGGTGGAAAAGGTCGTTATGAAATAAGGGTTAAGGATACCGGAATGGGCATGAGTCCTGAGTTTGCGGCTACTGTTTTTGATGCCTACACCCGTGAAAATACCGCCATCAGGATTCAGGGAACAGGCCTTGGAATGGCTATAACAAAGAGCATTATAGAGCTCATGGGCGGTGAGATAAGGGTGGAGTCTGAAAAAGGTAAGGGCTCTGAGTTTATTATTGACGTGGCTTTTGAGATTATTCCAGATGAAGACTATGTGAAGAAGCATCAGCCCGTGCAGGATGTAAGTAAGGACTTTAGCAAGTATACAGTACTTCTGGTAGAGGATCAGGTTATCAACAAAGAGATAGCAATCCGTCTTCTTAAGAAGTATGGCTTTAAATATGACACTGCTGAGAACGGACAGGTGGCTCTGGACAAGGTTTCTTCTTCAGCACCCGGGACCTTTGACCTGATTCTTATGGATATACAGATGCCGGTTATGGATGGATATACTGCCGCCAGGAAGATACGCGAACTTGAGAATCCTGAGCTTAACAGTATTCCCATCCTCGCCATGTCTGCCAATGCCTTCGCAGAGGATGTCACGAACGCCAGGGACAGCGGTATGAACGGCCATATCTCCAAGCCTATTGAGGTCAACAAAATGATTGAGACGATGAGTGAATTTTTGTAATTATAGCCTTCCCCTTGGGGGGGAAGGTGCCCGAAGGGCGGATGAGGGGAATATGACAGATTGTTAACAGAAAAGTAATATATAGTTATTTTCTGTGAATGCCCAGGGAGATATGTTAAAATCACTTCGTGGTGTTTTTAGTGAAATACTCTAAACGATGAGGGGGTCATCTAGTAGGAGGAGATTAGTATGAGAAAAGGGCAACTGGCGAAAGTAATGGCCATAGGCTTAGTATGCTCTATGGCTTTTTCTAGTGCTTGCGGCAAAAAGAGCGGTGTCATCACCGAAGGTGGCGACAGACCCGCAAAGGAAATAGATAAGGATCATGTATACAGCTTCGAGAGTGTAGATATACCTGCAGAAGGCGACAGCAATGTATCTAATGTGTGTGCCAGCAAGGACAGTCTGTACGCAACTGTCTATAACTATAATAGTGAGTCAGGATATATGAAATTGTACAGAATTTCTTTTGATACAGGGGAACCTGAGGAAGTACCGCTTGATAATGGTAATAATGTAAGCTTCGACAGCATTACCTGTGATGATGAAGGAAATATCTATGCTTCTAAGTATGTGTATAGCGGAGACGATGCAGATGCAGAGCTTTTGGAGCAGGATGTAGTTTCTGAAGAAAATGCAGATGAAGAAAAAGAAGCTGCTGAGGAGGAGACCGGAGCTGCCTCTGAAGAAACAGGCGATGATGCAGTGTCAGATGAGGACTATACAGCGCCTAAAACACTCATGGTTAAGATGAATTCTTCAGGAGAGACACTCTGGGAATCCGACTTCACAGAGGAGGATTCAGAATCCTACATACGATCAATGGTTTATGCCAAGGGATACGGAGTACTCACATGCAGTGAGAATGGTGTTTGTCTCTATGATGAAAATACCGGCGAAGGCAAAATCATTTATGCACGTGAGAAAAAGCAGGATGAGTATTACGATGCCTATCTTTTCCGAATGAAAAATGATGATGTATATCTCGTAGCGGAGGACGGTGGAAATGATACTACTATAAGTAAGTTCAACCCGTCCCAGATGACCTTTGACAGTACTGATTATAAATTGCCGGAACATGTATATGGTGGTTACGGAATTTATCCCGGAACAAGCTATGACTTCTATAATCAGGATAATGGCGGAATATATGGCTTTAATCTTGGTGATGAGAAGACTACTAAGATTGTTGATTTCACCGCCTCCAATGAAGTGGTAAATATGGTGAACTTCATTGGTGAAGCTCCTGACGGAAGACTTGTCATTACTAATTCATCAGGTGATGAGAGCTGTCTCAGTTTTCTTTCAAAGGTTGATCCTTCCAAGGTTGAAGAAAAGGAAATCATCACTCTTGGTACCTGCTACATAGCTGACACAGTAAGAAAGCAGGTTGTGAAATTTAATAAAAATAGTGACAAGTACAAAATCAACATCATCGATTACGCTGAGCTTGCAGGAGAAGAGCCCGGTGATGATGATAATTCTGATGAGTACATGACAGGAATAAACAAGCTGAGCCTTGATATCACACAGGGCAAAGCTCCGGATATCATCGCCGTTGAATCGGATATGCCTTTTGAAAGCTATGCTTTAAAAGGTGCAATAGAACCTCTTGATCCTTATTTTGACACTGATGATGAAATATCTGCTGCAGATTATTTATCAAATGTATTTGATGCCAGTAAGATAAACGGAAAAATATATTCCATAATTCCCAGCTTTTATGTGACAACCTGTGTTGTTTCAAAGGACAACGCAAAAGGTGATGTAATTACAATTGATAATTATGAAGATATATGTAAGAGATGCGGAATTGATCCCATACTTGGAATGGGAATGACGACAAGAAGTGATGCCCGTCAGCTATACGAGACGATGGGAAGTGCCTACGTGAACTATGAAGAGGGAACCTGCAGTTTCGATTCAGAAAGCTTTGTAAAGCTTCTTGAGTTTATAAAAGAGCTTCCTAATGATAGCGAGGACATGGATTATGAGACCTACGAGGCATACTACAGAGAGAATAAATCGCTCTTAAAGGGATATTGGCTGAGCTCCTTCGAAGACTACCAGGTTCTGAAAAAAGGTTACTTCGGAAAAGATATTGTGTTTAACGGATTCCCCGCAGCCAAGGACGGAAGATCCTATATAACTCCCAACGTACAGATTGCAATGAGCAGCGACTGCAAGAATAAGCAGGCAGTATGGGAATTTATGAAGTCATTCCTCTCAGATGAGTATCAGGAAAATGTTGAATGGAGTTTTCCGATAGAGAGAAAAGCAATTGACAAGCTTGCAGAGAAAGCTCAGGAGAAGCCTTACTACATTGATTCGAATGGCAAGAAGGTCGAAAATACTTCTGTTTGGAGCATTGGTGGAATGGATGTGGAAATAGAAGAGCTTTCAAAGGAAGAGACGGATACAGTTGTTGACTTCATTGAATCCGTAACAACTACCCAGAGCAAGGATGACAATGTCATAAACATTATTGATGAAGAGGCAGCAGCCTTTTATGAAGGCCAGAAGAGCGCTGAGGAAGTTGCTGACATCATCCAGAGCAGAGTATCCATATACCTGAGTGAGCAGATGTGATAGGGATAAAATAGAACAATTATTGAGATATTCACCCGGATTGGTTTTACGAACTGATTCCGGGTGATTTTTTGTGACTTTAAGTGCTATTATGAATTATGAGGGTTTTTCTGTTAGAAGGGGGATACAGTATGAGCTATTTTACACTTAGTGATGGTCAGTAATTATATTATGAGGACAAGGGGCAGGGCACGGATACACTAATTATGCTGCACGGCTGGACCAGTAATCATGAAGTATACGAGCAGCCTGTGGCATTGCTGCAAAAGCAGGCGAGGTGCATTATCTATGATCATCGCGGACATGGAGGAAGTAAGAATGCAAATAGTGGAAACCCTACTATGGAGACCCTGGCTAGTGATCTGCAGGAGATTATCGAGGGTCTTTCTCTTTCCAATATTACGCTGCTGGGATGGTCCATGGGTGCCGGAGTGGTGCTAAATTATGTAAGACTATATGGGTGCGATGCTCTGAAGCAGATTATACTTTGTGACATGACGCCAAAGCAGATTAATGATGATGAGTGGAAGCTTGGGCTTTATCAGGGCAGGTATACGAAAGAGGATATGGACAGGGATGCGGGAAAGGAGTTTTATACGCTGTATAAGGAATTTGCCAAAGGGGCTATTCCTAAACTAAAAAAGTTACCGGGATTCATTCTGAAAAAGCCTTTAATGCAAAAACTTGCTGAGTGCGATGAAGCTGTACTGCGCAGCCTTTCAAAGTCCATGAAAACTCAGGATAACAGATCGGCTGTAGAGCAGATTACAGTTCCGGTTACATATTTTTATGCTGATCCCGGTTCGCTGTTTTCGCCAGAGCTTGCAGACTGGTACAGAGAACATGTAATGACAGATTACAATGCAGTCATTTTCCGAACAGTACACATATGATTGTCAGCGATTATCCTGAAAAGTTTGGGGAAGAAGTCAGCGCAGTACTTCGCAGGTAAGAGATGGAGAAATTGACAAGAGGTTATTGTAATGATAAAATCCATATAATTGAATTTTTAAGAAATTATAGAATTGACAGATCATGTATGGCAAACATTCTGTAATACTTTTATAAATCAATTATAGTATAATGATAGTGAGAACAGGCATGGAAGAGAATAAACGTATTAAGTGGCATCCTGGCTTTTATGGAGCACTAGAATTTGAACTTAGAAAATACAGGGATGTGCTGATATTTGAAAGTGAGCATGAGCTGTCAAAAGAGCCTTTGCTCATGGATATGCTGGTTATTAAGAAAAAGAATTCCGAAGTTATTGATGAATCTTTTGCCAGAATATTCAGAGGATATAATGTTATAGAGTATAAAAGCCCTGATGATGAATTATCAATAGATCAGATGTATAAGACTGTAGGCTATGCCTGTTTATACAAGAGCCTTGGAGAAAGAGTTAATAAAATATCTGCTGACGATATGAGTATTTCAATATTTAGGAGCAGACATCCGAGGAAACTGTTTGCAACATTAACTGCTCTGGGAGCAGTTATAAAGAAGCTTGATTTTGGGGTATATTACATTCAGGGAATAGTTAACATGCCCTTACAGGTGATTGTTACAAGTGAACTTGAACCCGATAATTATTATGCACTTAAGATACTGACACGTAATGCAAACAGGGAAGATATCAGTGCATTCATAGATATGACAAGTACTGAGTTGCAGCAAGGTGATAAGGACAATGTTGATGCGGTTTTGCAGGTCAGCGTCTCAGCAAACTACGATCTTTATCAGGAGATAAGGAGGGAAAATACTATGTGTGAAGCACTTAGGGAACTTATGAAGGATGAAATAGAGAAAGACGTTAAGGAAGGAATAGAACAAGGAATAGAGCGTGGTCGCGACGAGATACTTTTTTCATTGGTTCATGATGGCTTGCTTGATGTTAAGGAAGCCGCAAAAAGAGCCGGGAAATCAGTAAAGGCTTTTAATAGCGGGATGAAGAAGATTTACGGTTGATCTCATAGTTGGGTGCCTGTCACCATGAGATTTATTTTTGGGGAGCAAATTACATGACAATCAGTGATAGGATATTTGAGAGAATAGCGCAGCTTTCTATGACACAGAAGGAATTTGCCAGGAAAGCAGGCATTCAGCAGAGTACGATCAGTGAATGGAAGAAGAACAAGACTAATCCATCATCTGACAAGATATTAGCTATATGTAAGGCACTTGATGTTACTCCTGAGTGGCTTTTGTCTGGAGTAGATCCTTCAGATAACCGTGGTAGAAATCAGTCATACTATACAGTTGATCTAAGCACAGACACAGGAATCCTTGTTGCTGGATTTAATAAGCTAGAGAAACAGGAGAGGGACAGGATACTTGGATATGTAGCAGCTTTTGTAGCAATGCAGAAAGAAAAGCAACAAGAATAAAGGAAGACAGAAATAATATGGCAAAGGAAGAAAAAACTAATGTTATGAGAGTTCTTGATGGCAAGAAAATTGCCTATGAGAGCCATGCATATGAACCTGATGCGACCATGAGCGGAGAGGAGATCGCAGGGATACTTGGAGAGGATCCGCAGAAGGTGTTTAAGACACTTGTTACTCAGGGGAAGAGTGGACAGTATTATGTCTTTGTAGTTCCGGTGAAAGAGGAACTGAATCTGAAGAAGGCTGCTTCTGCAGCATCTGAAAAGTCTGTGAGTATGATTAAACAAAAGGAACTGCTTCCACTTACGGGCTATGTTCACGGGGGATGCTCGCCCATAGGTATGAAAAAACAGTTCAAGACATTTATTCATGAGTCAGCAGAGACCTTTGACAGGATTTTCGTAAGCGCAGGCAAGGTTGGCTATCAGATAGAGCTTGCGCCGACTGATCTTATCAGCGTTACCGGGTGCAGCCTGGCAGATATTATCTAATGTCATTTTATGCCGTTTTTTGAATTGTACAAAATAGGTATTGATTAATGATTATTCATAAGGTATAGTTTTATTTGCAACGGAAAACGTTTTCCAATAAGGAGAGACTATGAATTTAAGCGCAATATACCACAGAATGTCAGAACAATACTGCTACTCCCTGGACCAGGATCAGCTGATTATCAATATCAAAACAGGATATGATATCGATAAGATATACATTTACCATGGAGATCCGTATGATGCCGGAATAATGGGCGGCAATGAGAGATGGACAGGTAAGAGGGAAGAAATCTATTTTAAGAAGAGACTAAAGGACCATATCTGGTGGACAACCACTCTTCGCCCTGAACATAAGAGATGTAAGTATTACTTTGAGCTTCACAGTGGGGATGAGTGCGTATATTACTTTGAGGATGGTTTTTACTCTGAAGAGGAGATGAATCAGGAGGGTAAGACTCTTTCATACTTTATTATGCCCTGGATGAATCCTGCAGATGTGTGCAGGACACCCGACTGGGTTAATGATACTGTTTGGTATCAGATTTTTCCTGAGAGATTCTGCAATGGAGACAAGAGCACGGATCCTGATAATGTACTTCCCTGGCAGACCGGTCAGGTAGGCTTCCATGACTACTATGGTGGAGATATACGAGGTATCAGGGATAAAATTCCTTACCTCAAGGAGCTTGGAATCACGGGGCTATATCTGAATCCAATATTTGAGGCACATAGTAATCACAAGTACAACACTCGTGATTATAAAAAGGTTGATCCTCATTTTGGAACTAATGAAGATCTGAAACTGCTTGTAAAAGAGGCGCATGAAGCAGGCATAAGAGTGATGCTTGATGCAGTATTTAGCCACACAGGAGCAGATCATCCGATGTGGGTTGATGTACTTGAAAAGGGGCAGGAATCCAGGTATGCGGATTGGTACATGGTAAATAAGTGGCCAATTGAGCAGGGCCATGATACAAGAGATGGCAGATACTATTCCTTTGCTTTCGCAGAATATATGCCAAAGCTCAATACGAACAACCAGGAGGTTCAGGATTATCTTCTGGATATTATCAGATTTTGGATAGAGGAATTTGACATAGACGGATTAAGGTTTGATGTCGGTAATGAGGTTTCACATTCATTCCTGAAGGCAGTACGCTACATGACGAAGCGCATGAAGGGCGATTTTTATCTGCTTGGCGAGATCTGGCATGATTCTATGTCCTGGCTTCTTGGAGATGAATATGATTCTGTCATGAATTATCCGCTCTCAACAGCGATTGCTGATTTCTGGGTTTACAAACACAGAGGCAGGGAAACCTTTGAATATGATATAAACAGGTGCTTTACCATGTATTTCTCACAGGTAAATGATGTACTGTTTAACCTGCTTGATTCTCATGATACCAACAGACTTTTCGAGAAAGCTGAGAAAAATGTTGATATATTCTATCAGCAGCTTGCAGTTCTGTTCACAATGCCGGGAAGTCCCTGTATTTACTACGGAACTGAGGTTATCATGGATGGAACCTATGACCCTGATTGCCGCAGGTGCATGCCTTGGGATGAGATTGAGTCAGGAGAAAAAGATGCTGAGATTTCAGAGATTAAGAAACTTATCGGTATGAGAAAGAGCTTGCAGGCATGTAAGAGCAGAAACTTCCATTTCCCCAACGACATCGATAAGCAGCGGGTGGTTTCTTATCTAAAGATAGGAGAGAATGAGAGCCTGCAGATATATCTTAATTGTGAGGAAGAGGATGTTTCCATAGAAATAGGCGATGCAGCCAAGATTGTTTACTCACGCAAATGGGAACAGAGTGACGAGGCTGAAGGTAAATTGGGAGTTAACGGTATTTTGATATTAAAAGTATGATAGAAAATAAGTTTTCGGTGTTCAACCCCGTTATTTATGGTATAGTTTATTAGTGAGTGGCAGATTTATCTGACATTTACGATGGAACATATCATAAATTGTTTGGGGGAAAGTCATGGAAAAAGTCAGTACCGGGGACAAAGATAAGATTACAGTTTTAATAGACAATATGAAAAACCGCCTGATCGGGAAGGATGATGTTATAAGAAAGGTTATAACTGTTCTTCTCGCAGGCGGTCATGCTCTTTTAGAGGATGTTCCGGGGGTTGGAAAAACATCACTTGCGCGGGCTCTTTCAGATTCACTCTTATGCAGCTTTGCAAGGATTCAGTGCACACCGGATACAATGCCTTCCGATATCACCGGACTTTCAGTATATCATATGGAAAAGGGAGAGTTTGAAGTAATCCCCGGACCTATCGTTAATCAGATAGTTCTTGCCGATGAGATAAACAGAACTTCTCCTAAGACACAGGCAGCTCTTCTTGAAGCCATGGAGGAGAGGCAGGTTACTATCGATGGCAATTCAATACCGATTCCGGAACCCTTTATGGTAATAGGAACTCAGAATCCTATGGAGATGGCAGGTACATACCCGCTTCCGGAGGCGCAGCTTGACAGGTTTATGATGAAGCTTTCAGTAGGTTACCCATCTGAGGACAGCTCTGTGCAGATAGCATCAGAATTCCTTAAGGGGGCACTTCACGCTAAGACAGAGCAGGTGCTTGGAGCTGACGACATTACTGCCATGAAGGATGAAGTCAGTAAGGTGGAAATCCACAAGGATCTGGTGAATTATGCAGTGAGAGTAATCGAGGAGACAAGAAAACATCACAGTATAAAGTGCGGGGCCAGCACAAGAGCACTCCTGGATCTGCTCAGGGCTTCTCAAGCCAGGGCATATATTGAACACAGGGATTACTGTATTCCGCTTGATATCCTGGAGACGGCAAAGGATGTACTTCCACACAGAATGATTTTATCTGCGGAAGCAAAAATGAATAAAATAACGCAGGAGACAGTCATTTTACAGATTCTCAATAATCATCCGGTGCCGCAATGAAAGTAAATTTTAAAAGACTTTTTGTTTTCTTAATTATCTTGATAGGAGCCACAGTCTGGGCGTCATATATGGGAGGGGCGCTTCCGTATATGTGCCTTTTCAGTGTGCTTTTCTATTTACCTGTTTCCGCTTTTTATATATTAATTAATAACCACTTTTTTCAGGTGTATCAGGAGCTTCCTTCACGGAGAGTTATGAAAAATGAGGAGCAGCCCTACAAGCTGACTATTGAAAATGCTGGTGTTTTTAGAATAAATGACACCCGGCTTCAAACGGAGGAGGAGCTTGCTTCAACAAGCTTCATAGATTTCTCAGAGAGTGAAAACAGAGTGGAAATGTGCAAGTATAAGCCTGTTATAAATCTCACACCAGGGGAAAGGGCTCTGATAGAGGGTGCCATAAATTGTAAATATGCAGGAACCTATGATGTGGGACTTCTTAGGGCTATGTTTTTTGATCCTTTTGAAATATACGGGGCATCTTTTTCTATACCATCACCTTACCGTGTGACGGTGATGCCGATGATAACGGATGTAGCAAATAGTGTGTTGGATTTTGAAAATCTTAAGAACAGCAGCAGAATAAAGAGTATGGTGCTTAGGGAACCTACACCGGGAAACGATATGAGACCCTACAGAGTAGGGGATCCTATAAAACAGATTCACTGGAAGGCGAGTGCTTCTGCCGGGGAGCTTATAAGCAGGACGCCGGAGCTTCTTGATCTTAGGAAGATATCTCTTGTTCTGATTGCGGAGAATGGGATATCAAAAAAGAATGAACCGGAATTTATAAAAAGAAGAGACTACTTTTTGGAATTCGCTGTTTCTGCAGTGTACTACCATGCGCAGAAGGGTGAGAGCATTCAGGTGGTTTATCCCAGGGGTGAGATAAAAAAAGTTCAGATAGCTTCCCTGGATAATTTCGCGGAGTTCTATGAGGATATTTCAAAGGGACCTTTTTATAACAGAGATAGTGATATAGAGAAACTTGAAATGCAGAGCGAAAGTATGGCGGAAAATGAGCAGGACGGGATTATCATCACAGTCAGAGAAAGTGAATACGGGAAGGAGCATTTTCTGGAAATCAGAAACGGCAATTGAGAGAGCGCTTTTGGTATTATCCGGATCCTTGTTATGGAAACCCGGATTCTGGCTTATTCTTTTTGTTTGCTATGCCCTTTTTGAAGGAATGCTGTTGCTTGGCAGATATGTGCAGAAAAAGGGGATTCTTATCGGTGCGCAGGTCGTTATAACAGGTGCGCTTCTTTTGCTTTTTCATGAGATACCGGTGGTATATCCTGAAAATGTTCCGGAGGAAGAGGTTTCGTACTTTACCTCAATCGGAATTATCGCAGCATTGGCACTTGTCATGTATGTGGGGCTTGTACTGCTGTCAAGAGTATCTGCTGTTATCTGCACGATGATAATTGCGACGGATATAATTATAGTGTTCCGCTGTGTAAACGGGATTCAGACAAAAAAGGCGGCGATAGCTGCTGCTTTGGCACTTACATTGCTGGAGCTTAGCAGAGGCATTGGTTTTCTGGAGGAAAGATTTGGAAATGGAAACAGCAGATTAGGTTGTTTTGATAAAGGTGTTGGAACGGAAAGATATCGCTGGCTGATTTTCTTTATGGTTTTGGAAGCTCTGGTGCTAGGGGTGCCGGTAAATGAGGAGCCTATAGACTGGAGTTTTGTATATAAAATAGGATACCGCGTAAGGGACGGTTTTGAAACCTTTGTTGAAGATACCGGATACTTTTTCTCGGGAATCGGCGATGGTGCCATGTATCAGAGCGGTTATAGCGGGTTTGGAGCTGTTCCTGATGCGATAAATGGAAGCAGTCGTGAAGAGCTTTATATTACGACTGATGGGACAAAGGACAGCCTATATCTTGCAGGACATATTGAGGGAGACGATGAGGACATTTCAGATGAGATGAAGGGTGAGAGGTTCCTGGATTTTCTGTATGCGCTCTACTCTCATGATGTTGGAAGAGAGGAGGCTAAGTGTTTCGGGCGTGTCATGAAGCTGACTGCAGAGTTTGGGTACCTTAGAACTAAGGATGTTATAAGGCCTGAGAATACACTTTTAATAGATTCTGTGAAGAAAGACGCAGTTGATATAGAGGGTACGCAGTTTGTGAAAACACATAAAAAGGGTGACAGCTATGATATTGTGTACCTGAATGTGGATTATGGCAGCAGGTATCTTGAGAAAATCATGCGAAACCCGATTGAAGCTGCTGTGCCTTCCTATGATGAGATGGAGGATTATTGCGGAAAGCTGTTTGATTATCAGCTTAGCAGGACTGTGTCGGAAATCGGGTACAGGAAATGGAGCGGGAAAAAGAAAAGCATAGAGAAGAATACGGAGTTGGCGATATATCTGGAGCCCGGTGATATGGCTACGACCAGAATGAAGGAACTGGCTGAGGAGATCTCGAAGGGTGCTCAGAACGACTATGACAAGTGCAGGCTTATTGAGAAATACTTAAGGCAGTACAAGTATTCAACGCATCCCGGAAAGACAGTGGATAATGGCAGTAATTATATTGATAGTTTTTTATTTGAGACGGGTGAGGGGTACTGTGTCCATTATGCGTCAGCCATGGTTGCACTTTTGAGACTGAGTGGTGTTCCTGCGCGATATGTGGAGGGGTATTGTTATACGTTCCCTTCAATAAAGCATGACAGATTTGTTGTGACAGGGGACAGGGCACATGCCTGGGTAGAAGCTTATATAGAA
>JAEEGL012455008.1_pt1 | contig 27565 bp, 29 predicted proteins | sample 9134231 | NCBI WGS metagenome assembly JAEEGL01 (sample SAMN16246548, study PRJNA631951) | gut metagenome | biome: gut microbiome; feature: rumen; material: fiber-attached | host: Bos | place: Iran: Karaj | collected 2018-10
GAAGACGGTGTACGAGGACAAAAAGGCGTTCCGGGCCGTGAAGGGTCCGATGCTCATCGTGTCGAATCACACGTCGGTCTTCGATTACGCGGTTTACATTTTCGTCTTTTTCTTCCGGACGCTCCGGACGGTCATGGCGGAAGTGCTGTTTAAGAAGCCGGTGTTAGGCACTTACCTCCGCTGTATGGGCGGGATTCGGGTGGACCGGGCCGCGCATGAATTCGGCTTCGTCGAGGAGGCGCTCGGCATTCTGGAGAAGAAGGGCACGGTGCTCATTTTCCCGGAGAGCCGCCTTCCGGTCGAGGGCGAGGAGCGGCCGCTGCCGTTCAAGGAAAGCGTGGCGTATCTCGCGCTCCGTTCCGGCGTCCCGGTCGTGCCGGTGTACACGAACGGCTCGTATTTCCGCTTCAAGCGGGCGAGAGTCGTCGTCGGAAAGCCGGTCCTGCCGGCGGAGTGGATCCCGGAGGCCACTCCGGAGAAGGAAGCCATGCAAGAGGTGACGGCCCGGCTCCGGGAGACGGTCATTGCCCTCGGAAAGCAGCTGCCATGAAGAACTGGTTTTTTGATTTCGTGAAAATCACGGCCGCGCCGATGTGGCTCTGGTACCGGCCGAAGTTCTATTATCCGGGCGGGAAAAAGCAGCGGTTTAAGGGCGGCGCGCTCGCGATCGCGAACCACATCGGACTCACGGATCCGATCTACGTGCTCATCACGTTCTGGTACCGGCGGATGCGATTCGTGGCAATGAAAGAATTCTTCGAAAAGCCGTTGTCCGCGCGGTTTTTCACGGCGGTGGGGTGCATCCCGGTCGACCGGAAGAATCCGGGCATGGATACGATGCGGGCGGTGTCGGACGCATTGAAAAACGACGAACTCGTCGCGATCTTTCCGGAAGGACACGTGGCGGACGCCGGAGCGCCGGAGAAGTTCAAGTCCGGCATGGTGCTGATGGCGCTTCAGGGGCAGCGGCCCATTCTGCCGCTCTGTCTGAACCCGCGGAAACACTGGTGGGAACGGCTGCGCATCGCGGTCGGAGAACCGATCGACGTGCTGGCGTTGTACGGAAAGCGGCCGAGCTTAAAGGAAATCGAAAACGTTTCGGAACTCCTGTACGAGAAGGAAAAGGAACTCGAACAGCTGATCCCGGAAAAGTATAGACATTGAAAGTGCCCGCCTGACGGGGCGGCAGAAAGGACGAATATGCTGGGAAACAGGGAAGTATTCAGAAAGTACACGGATGAGGCGACGTTCGGACGGATCCGCGACATGGAGACCGTCTCCGAAATGTGGGCGAACTGCATTGCCGAATATGCGGGAGCGCCGGCGGTTCAGGATCCGGAACGGGTCTGGACCTTCGCCGAGATCGAAGAGAAAGCGGCCGTCTTCCGGACGGTGCTTCAAAAAGCGGGACTTGCGAAGGGGGATCGCGTCGGACTCCTTTTCCCCAATGTGCTGGAATTCGTGCCGGTGTATCTTGCCGTCGTCACAAGCGGCATGACCGCCATGATCCTGCCGCCGCATCTCGACGAAACGGCAGTTTTCGGCGTCACGATGAAGTATCAGCTGAAGGCGGTGGTGTATCACCCTGTATTCGAAGAAAAAACGGGCTTTGCTGCGACGCACGGCGCAAAGGCGGTATTCCTTCCGGCCATGACCGAAGAGACCGAAAAGACGCCGATTCTTGCGGACGTAACGGCCGCCGATCCCGCCCTCATCATGTTCACGGGCGGCACGACCGGAAAGAGCAAGGGCGCCCTCCTTTCGAACGGCGCGGTCATGCAGGGTACGGTGAACGGCTGCTACGGCATCAAAGAGATCTTCGGTCAGCGCTACATCCTGACATTGCCCCTGTTCCACGTGTTCGGCCTCATCCGGAACCTGATGACGAGCCTGTACACGGGCAGCACCCTGTTCTTCTGTCAGAACAATAAAGACATGTTCCGGGACATTGCCGTGTTCCGTCCGACCGTGCTCGTCACGGTCCCGGCGCTTGCGGAAATGGCCCTGACGCTTTCGAAGAAGTTCGGCCGGAACATGCTCGGACCGGACATGAAGACGATCATTTCCGGCGCTGCGGCGGTGCCGCCGTATCTTGTGACGGAATACGACAAACTCGGCATCGTTTTGCTGCCGGGCTACGGTCTTACGGAGTCGGCGAACCTCGTTTCCGGAAATCCGGAGAACCTGAAGCATCCCGAATCGGTCGGCTATCTCTTCCCGAACCAGGAAGCAAAGATCGTGGACGGCGAGCTCTGGCTCCGCGGCAGGAACATGCTCGAGGAATACGTCGGCGAGGAAGAGCGCGCCTATGAGGACGGCTGGTTCAAGACCGGTGACCTCGCACGGTTCGACGAAGAAGGGCTGCTGTACATTACCGGACGGATCAAGGAGATCATCGTTCTGCCGACCGGCGAGAACGTTTCCCCCGCGGAACTGGAAGCGAAGTTCAATGAGCTCACCTGCATCCAGGATTCCCAGGTGTTCGAGGCATTGAACGAGGCCGGAGATCACATCCTGGCGCTCGAAGTCGTGCCGCGTCTCACTGAACTTGCGGGCGTGGAGAACGTGGCGGAGTTCGTGAAGGAAGCGTGCCGCAAGGTCAACGAGACCTTCCCGCCGCATTTGCGAGTCAGCCGGATCACGGTTCGCGACACGGATTTCAAGCTGACGCCGAGCATGAAGATCGAGCGGTACAAGACCGTTCAGTAAGAGGAAAAGTCAATGACGCGGACAGAGATTTTCAATGAATTGAAGGACATCCTCATTGCGGAAGACGAGCGGAACCGGGACGTCATCGCTTCCTGCACGGAAGAGACGGAACTGGTGGAAGGTCTCGGACTGAATTCCGTCGGGATCCTGTATCTCGTCATCTCGATCGAGGAGACGTTTCAGATCCGCTTTGAAAATGCGGGCATCGCGGACTTCCGCACGGTCGGGGACGTGATCACCTACATTCAGAAAAAACTGGGCGAAAAGGCATAAAACGGTTTATGAAGATTTTCGGACTCGTTTTACTCATCCTGGTTCTCGTCGGGCTCGTATTCTACATACTGCCCGCGGTCACGGTGTTTCTCGTGCTCTTCGTCGGAAAGCGGGGAAAGGAACTGCGCGGCAGCGTCATGGAAAACACGCAGTACGAGCCGTACCGGGAGATTCTGGAACGGGACTTCGCCTTCTTTGACGGAAAGGCGTTCCGGGACGTCACGGTGAAGGCCTCCGACGGCAAGATCCTGCACGGCGCCTGCTATACCGCCGGGAACCGGAAACTCGCGATCCTGTTCCACGGCTTCCGGGCGACGCCGATGAATAATTTCGCGGTGCTCGGGCGGTATCTTTTCGAGGAAAAAGGTTTCGACCTCCTGTTCGTCGACAACCGCGCGACCGGACAGAGCGAAGGGAAGCTGACCGGACTCGGGATCAAGGAGGCGTTCGACGTCAGGACATGGGTGCGGTACGCTTCCGGGTTAAAGGACATTGACGAGATCCTGCTTTCCGGCGTGTCAATGGGCGCGACGTCCATTGCCTTTACGGCGGACCGCCTGCCCGGCGAAAAGGTAAAGGGCGTGATCATGGACTGCGGCTTCGTTTGTCCGCGGGACCAGCTCCTTCACATGGGCGAAAACTATAAGCCGCTGCCGGGAAAGATCCTGCTTCCGGTCATACAGTTTTTAGCGCGGCTCACGCTCCACGAGGATCTTTCCGAAACGACGCTCCGGCACCTGAAAAAGATGACCGTGCCGGCGCTGTTCCTGCACGGAGAGGACGACCGGATGGTGCCGGTCGAAGTGGGAAAACAGGCATACGCGGCCTGCGGCGCTTCGAAGCAATGGTGCGCCGTGCCGGGCGCGGACCACGCGGTCGCTTTCTATGCGGATCAGCGCGGGAAAAAAGCCGTTTCGACGTTCATTGACGCGTGCTTTAAGTAAAAGTAATGAACGGCCTCCGGGCCGGACACAAGATACAAAAAAGGAGACAAGAAATGAGCAATTACATGATCCTGACCGACAGCACTTCGGATCTTTCCGACGAGTTCCAGAAAGAATACGGGATCGAAGTCCTGCCCGGGCACGTGGTACTGCCGGATGGCAGGGAGATCCTGCAGTATCCGAGGTGGGAACACTTCACAAAGGAAGAGTTTTATAAATCCCTGAAAAAGGACCCGGACGGCTATAAGACGTCGCCGGCAAACGTCGGAGAGATCAAGGCGAAGATGGAAGAAGCCGTGAAAGCGGGGCTGGGCGTCGTCATGGTCACGATCTCCTCGGCGATCAGCGGTTCTCCGGATTTTGCGCGCCAGGCTATGAATCTCGTGAAGGAAGCGACCCCCGAGGCGGAAGTTTACGTCGTGGATTCGCTCCGGTTCGGTCCCGCGCTCGGACTCATGTGCATGTACGCTTCAATGAAGCGGAGCGGCGGCGCCACGTTGAAAGAGACCGTGGACTGGCTCGAGGCGAACAAGTGCCGGTTCCATCAGGCGGGCTGGCTCGATGACCTCACCTTCGTCGCGAAGAAAGGGCGCCTGACGCATGCCAAGGCCTTCTTCGGCACGCTCGCGGGCGTGAAGCCGATCGGAGAATTCGACTACAACGGCTTGACGACCGTGCTCGGAAAGACGACCGGCGCCAAGGCGGCCTACGAAGTGCTGCTGAAATACATCGAGGCGACCATTGAAGAGCCGGAAGACCAGATCATCATGATCGCGGAGACCTTCCGTCTTCCTCAGGCGGAAGCCTACAAGACGATGATCGAGGAAAAGTTTCATCCGAAGGCCGTTTATATTCAGAACGTCTATCCGTCCTGCGGCGTGAACGTCGGTCCGGGCCTCATGGCGGCTTATTACGTGGGACGTCCGATCTCGAAGGATCTTTCCGAAGAGCGGGCGATCGTGGAAAGCGCATTGTCGGCGAAATAAGAAGCCGAACGGTGATAAAGAAGGGGAGCAAAGAAGGGAAACAAAATGAGAAAACTTACGAAAAAAAGTCAGATGTTTTTCTACGCGATCGGCGGCATGGGCGTGAACATGCTGAACCTCATGGTGGGTTCGTATCTCTGCAGCGCGATCATTGCGAGCGGATTTGAAGATCAGCTGGCGAGACAGAACCACACGTTCCTCGGGATCGACCTCGTCATCGCGGGGATCTGGGCCGTGTTCGGCGTCGTGGCGAAGATCGTCGACGGCATCATTGACGTGCCGATGGCATCCTTCACGGACAATCTGAAAACGAAGTTCGGAAGACGCCGCCCGGCGCTCATCATCGGCCTCATTCCGATGATCCTGTCGTACGTGCTGTTCACGATCGTCACGCCGAATCCGACGGGCGAGACGCTTCTCAACACGCTGTTTTACGGCATCGTGCTCTGCATCTTCTACAGCTTCTACACGCTGACGATGGTGACCTACTACGCGACGTTCACCGAGATCGTGGAGACCGAAAAAGAGCGCCGCTTCATGTCGAACGTGAAATCGGTCTGCGACATCGTTTACTTCATCCTCGGCTACGTGCTCGTCGTGCAGCTTCTGAAAGGCATGAACATCCGCCTCGTGGCAATGATCGTGCTTCCGCTGGTCGCCACGATGTTGATCCCGCTGTTCCTCATCAAGGAAAAATCGACGCTGGATGCGGACCGGACGGCAGACGAGCCCACGAAGACGGTGAATCTTTTCAAGTCCATTGCCTATACGTTCAAGAACAAGAAATACGTGCTCTGGATGATCGTCTACGCGTTCATGACCTTCGGCGTGCAGCTGTTCTTAAGCGGCATCAACGAGTACTTCTCCGCGGCCGGCATGGAAATGATGTACGTCATGATCGGCGCGTTCGCACCGGTTCCGTTCACACTCATCTTGTACAATAAACTCACGAAGAAGAAAGGCTTCGGTTTCTCCTTCCGCTACGTTTTGCTCATCTTTGCCTTCGGCATGGCGGCCATGTTCGGCGTTGCCTTCCTTGAAAAAGGCACGCTGAAGACGGTCCTCGCGATCGCGACCGGCGTCGTTTCCTCCTTCGGCATCGGTGCCATGTTCTCCGTGGCTTATTCGGTACCGTCGCAGCTCGCTGCGGAAGAGGAGAAGAAGACCGGCGTTTCGAACGCGGCCATGTACTTCGCGGTGCAGGGACTCTTCGCGGGCATTGCCTCCGGCATCGGCGGCTCCGCCGTGCTTACCTTATTAAAGAAGACGGACCGCATTGCCGTGCCGTGGACGCTTCCGAGCTTCATGCAGGAGATGAAGGATCCGAAGAACACCTTCCTCATCACCGTGATCGCGGCCGTGGCAATGATCATCGCTTTCGCCCTGACGTTCATCCTGCCGAAGGACATCCAGGACATGGGCAAGGAAGACTAATCACGAATGAAAACGAAACGTCTGAACGGGCTTCAGTTCGAGGAGATTCTCCGGAACGGCCTGAACAACTTAAAACAGCATGAGGAAGAGATCAATCTTCTGAACGTCTTCCCGGTGCCGGACGGCGATACCGGGACGAACATGCGCCTTACGCTGGAACACGGCATGGATCTTTCGAAGAGTACGACGGATCTCTGCCAGTATCTGAAGTCCCTGTCCGACGGGATGCTGCTCGGCGCACGGGGAAATTCGGGAGTGATCCTTTCTCAAATCTTCCGGGGCGTGTACCAGGAACTGTCACGCGCTGCTTCGGCAAGCGCGGCGGATCTTCGGAACGCGTTCATCCGCGGCTACCGCGTCGCCTACCGTGCCGTGGCGCATCCGGTCGAAGGCACGATGCTGACGGTCGCCCGGGAAGGCGTCGAGAGCATCCGGAACCAGATCGGACGGAGTTCCTTCGTCGAGGATTTCTTCAGCCTTTACACCGCGGAAATGTACAAGAGCCTCGCGCACACGCCGGACATGCTGCCGGTCTTGAAGGACGCGGGCGTCATTGACAGCGGCGCCAAGGGGCTCATCCTCATTGCGGAAGGCATGTCGAAGGCGCTCTACGGCGAGCGGATCGACGCCGCCGGAAGCGAACCGAAGGAAATGCCGGAAAAAGCGGAGAAGACCGTGCTGATTCAGGGGTTCAATGAGAACTCGAAGATGACGTACGGCTACTGCGTCGAATTCATCCTGCAGCTCATGAACGGCAGGGACTACGACCAGAACTTCCGCGAGGAAACGTTCCGCGCGGCGCTCGAAAAGATCGGGAATTCCACGGTCATCGTGCGTTCCGGCAAGATCGTCAAGGTGCACGTTCACGTCAAGAAACCGTCGGCAGCGTTCCGGCTTGCCGAGAAATTCGGCGAATTTCTCTCCGTCAAGATCGACAACATGGAGATCCAGCACGAGGAGCATCTGACCAAAACGGAGACGAAGGAGGTCGTGAAGGACCTCGCCGTCGTCGCCGTCGCGAACAGCCCGGAAACGGAGGTCATCTTCCGGGGGCTCGGCGCGGACGTCGTGCTTCCGGGAGGTCCGACGATGAACACTTCTTCGGAGGAATTCGTGGAGGCGTTCCGGAAGATCGACGCGAAGAAGATCGTGGTCCTGCCGGATAATTCAAACGTTATTCCTGCAGCGGAACAGGCGGCCGGCCTTTCGAAAGAAGCGGAGGTCGTGATCCTGCCGTCGAGAAACATCGTCGAAGGGTATTACGCGTTGGCGTCCGACATTCCGGACGTTCAGGACCTCGACCGGCGGATCGATTCGATGCGCCGCGGTCTCGAGGGCGTTTCGACGTTTGCATTGACGAAATCGGTCCGCGCCTGCCGGTTCGGCGAGGTCGCAGCCGAAGAAGGAGATTACATTGCCGTCCGGAAAGGCGAGATGATCGCCGCTTCGCCGGTCATGAAGGACGCGCTCCTTCATGCCCTCGCGGCAGTGGAAGACGTTGATTCCCGGGACACCGCGGTCGTCTTTCTCGGAAAAGACGCTTCGGAAGAAACGGCGGAGCAGGCGGAAGAATGGATCACGGAAGCCTGCCCCATGATGGAGGTCTCCTTCTTGGAGACCCGCCAGCCGGTTTACGAACTCATGATCGGCATCGTGTAAAGGAGCGCTTGCAATGGACGTCTGGCTCTGGATCCTCATCGCCCTCGCGGCAGTGCTGCTGATCGGGATCGCCCCGGTTCTTTTGCTGGGGTACATCCTGTATTCGAAGCTGCTCGTCCGGACGTCGAAAGAGATCTGGAACCGGGGACCGAGCGACCCGTCCGATCCGGAATACGTGCAGCTTTACGAGGACGGCATGCGCTGGAGAGACGCGCACCTTTCTGTCAAGGAAGACGTGCACATTGAAAACGACGGCCTGAATCTGTACGGCGAATACTACGATCTCGGCGCGAAGACCGCCGCGATCATCCTGCCCGGCCGGATGGAGACCTGCTATTATTCCGCGTTTTACGCGGAACCCTATGAAAAGGCGGGGTGCAACGTCCTCACGATCGACCCACGGGGGCACGGCCTTTCCGACGGCAAATACAACTCGCTCGGGTTTCTCGAATACCGCGACGTGATCGCGTGGGCGAAGTTCCTGCACGATACGAAAGGCGTCGAAAAGGTGTTTCTTCACGGCGTCTGCATCGGCTGCTCCACCGCGGTCTTTGCCCTGACGGCGGAGAATTGTCCGGAGTACGTGGCAGGCATGGTCGCGGAAGGCATGTACGTGAACTTCAATGAATCCTTCCGCATCCACATTGAGGAAAGAGGACACCGCTATTTTCCGGTCGGCCCGGCGGCGCTGTTCTGGCTGCGCCTGTTCGGCAAGGCCGACGCCGTGCACGACGGACCGCTGAAGCGGATCCCCGCGCTCAGGAAGCCGATCCTGATGCTGCACAGCCGGATGGACCAGTATTCTTTGCCGGACAAGGCCGAACTCCTGTACGAGGTCTGCGGCTCTCCGGAAAAGGAACTCGTCTGGTTCGAGACCGGCACGCATTCCCGGATCCGGATCCATACGGAAGAAAACCGAGCGAAGTTTGACGCGGCGATCGGGTCGTTTTTGACGGATGTTTTGAATTCGGACGAGCATAAGCAAGCGGAGGTATAAAATGATTTATTGTCGGAAATGCGGAGTAAGACTGTATGATGATTCGAAGTTTTGTCATCAGTGCGGCACACCTGTTCGTGAAGAACGGGAGAATACTTGCTCGTCAGCATTCTATGAGACGGTTCCGGGTGACCCTTCGTTTCAACGAGTTTATCCCGTAAGACAGGCTGCACCAAGCGGCTATTCGTCAGAGGAACAGCGCATGCAGGCAAAATCAAATATGACCTTCGCGATTGTAGCTGCAGCGCTGGCTGGAATCGGACTGCCCGGACTCATTCTGGCGATTATTTCAAGAAAGCGGGTCAGGGACTACCAGGAAACATACGGAATTCCTGCGGCGGGATATGACCGTGCGGCAAGAATCATTACCAGAATTGCTTTGCCGGTCAGTATCGGATTTACCGTTTTCTGGGTGGTTTACATCCTGATGATCTTCAGTTTGATCTCTATGGCACTCGGACGTTCAAGACAGTTCCATGTGTAAAAACCCGGTGGTTGCAAATCCATTCTTGACAGACACGTTTTTATTGTAGTATATTGAAAAAAATAAATTACTCCTTAGGAGGTATTCATTATGGCTTTTTGTACATCTTGTGGAGCACAGATTCCCGACGGAACGAAATTCTGTCCGAGTTGCGGTGCGGCACAGGAAGCGGCGCAGCCCGTTCAGCAGCCGGTATATCAGCAGCCGGTATATCAGCAGCCGGTCTATCAGGAACCTCAGGTGAATGACGGACAGAAGGACGCTCAGGCAGGTTCCTGCCTGACGATGGGCATCCTTGCTCTGATCTTTATGAGCACCGGTCTTCTCGGCATCATCTTCGCGTCCATCGGCAAGAAGAAAGTGCGTGCGTATGAAGCGCAGTACGGCCCGGCGACCGGGAAAGCGAAGGCCGGCAAGATCATGTCGAACGTTGCCCTTCCGATCTCCATCGTGATGCTGATCTTCTGGGTGATCTACGTGGTTGCCATCATCATCATGGTCGCCGGCGCAGCGTCGTCCGGTTCTTCTTCGAGTGCGATCATCGACTTCTTCGAGAAGATGGGCATTGATGTCAAGTGACGGGTTCTGAGCGGTAACGAAAAGGCTATTGCATTTGCGATGAGATCCAAGGCAATAGCCTTTTTCAGTATTGAGAAGACAAAGTTCTTTACATAAAAGGGGGACATTTCTATGGCATTCTGTACGAAATGCGGAGCACAGCTTCCGGACGGAGCACAGTTCTGTACGGCTTGCGGCACACCTCAGGCCGCACCTGCACCGGCTCCCGCACCTCAGCCTCAGCCGCAGTATCAGCAGCCGCAGTATCAGCAGCCGCAGTATCAGCAGCCGCAGTATCAACAGCCGCAGGTTCAGCAGCCGCAGTATCAGCAGCCTGTATACCGGCAGCCCGTGTACCAGCAGCCTGTCTACCAGCAGCCGCAATATCAGCAGCCGGTCAACGTGACCATCGTCAACCAGCAGCCCGCTGCTCCGGCCGCGAAACTGAAGACGAACCGGAAACTGGTCAAATTCATCTTCTTCAGCATCCTGACGTTCGGCATTTATCCGATCGTGTTTTACACGAACATTTCGACGAGCATCAATACCGCGGCGAGCCGCTACGACGGAAAGAAAACCATGAATTACTGCCTGGTCTTCTTCATCTTCTCGTGGCTGACGTTCGGCATCGTTCCGTTCGTGTGGACCATCAAGCTCTGCTCCCGGATCGGCAATGAACTGAAGCGGCGGAACATCCCCTACAGTTTCGGTGCCGGTACCTTCTGGGGCTGGGGCTTCTTCGGGTCTCTTATCTTCGTCGGTCCGTTCATTTTCATCCACAAACTGGCGAAGTCGATGAACCTGATCTGCCAGGACTACAACGTCCGCGGATAATTCAAAAAAACTGTTGACAAAAGAATCAACGCGTGGTATAGTACTCGCGTTGTAAAAAGCAAGCAGAGGTCCACTCTCACCTCAGCACGCCGGAAGGCTGTGACTCGGGTTGAATGAAAAAGAAAAACAGACGGGAGTCTGTATGTTTTCTTCGGGACCGTACATGCGGTCCCGTTTTTTTCTCCGCTTGCCGGTCGTTCGGGAATGAAGTGTTTTAGGAGGTGTCCCATTAACGAATCATTGATCAATGAAGAGATCCACGAGAAAGAAGTGCGTTTGATCTCGGATAAGGGCGAACAGTTGGGGATCATGTCCTCGGAAGAGGCATTGAAGATCGCTGAGGAAGCGGAACTCGATCTCATTCTGATCGCGCCTCAGGCCAAACCGCCGGTATGCAGGCTGATGGATTACAGCAAGTACCGGTACGAGCAGTCGCGGAAGGAAAGAGACGCGAAGAAGAAGCAGAAGACTGTCGAGGTGAAGGAGATTCGTTTTTCACCGAATATTGACACGAATGATCTGAACACGAAAGCAAACAGCGCGAGAAAGTTTCTGGAAAAGGGAAACCGCGTGAAGGTCTCGCTCCGGTTCCGGGGACGTGAAATGACTCACATCAACGAAACCAAAGGCGTGCTGGACCGGTTCACCGAAGCATTGGCGGACGTCAGCATCGTGGACAAGCCCGCGAAGATGGAAGGCCGGAACATGAGTATCGTGCTGGCTCCCAAGACAGGGAAATAACAGGACGGGGCCGGAAGACGGCATCGTCAATACCATTCAAGGAGGAACGGAAAATGCCAAAGGTAAAAACGAAAAGAGCTGCAGCCAAGCGCTTTAAGAAGACCGGTTCGGGACAGCTGACGAGAATGAAGGCGTACAAGAGCCACATTCTGACGAAGAAGTCCACGAAGAGAAAGAGGAATCTCAGAAAGTCGACCGTCGTGGATCACGCGAACGTCAACATGAAGAAGGTTCTGCCGTATTTATAAGCTGCGGTTTGTGATGAATAATCGATGGGAGGAATGAGAAATGGCAAGAGTCAAAGGTGGTTTTAACGCGAAGAAGCGTCACAACCGTGTGCTGAAGCTGGCGAAGGGTTATCGCGGCGCCCGCTCGAAGCAGTATAGAGTAGCGAAACAGTCCGTGATGCGCGCCCTTGCGACGGCATACGCGGGAAGAAAAGAGAAGAAGCGTCAGTTCAGACAGCTCTGGATCGCCCGGATCAATGCGGCGGCCAGAATGAACGGGCTTTCTTACTCGAGATTCATGTTCGGTCTGAAGAACCAGGGCATCGTCCTGAACCGGAAGGTCCTTTCCGAGATGGCGATCAATGACGCGGAAGGATTTGCCGCGCTGGCTGAGACCGCGAAAAAGGGTCTGTAATTCATAGCAACGGAATTGGGCTGTTGTTCCTGCCCCGACTGCGTCGGCGGCGGACGGCAGCCCGATTTGATTATCAGAGCATCAGCGAAAAGGTCGTAAGAGCATGTCGAGAGAGGTGACGTTCCATATTCTGATCAATGCCATTTTCCTGGTATTGACGCTGCTGCTCGGCCTTTTGCCGGATCCCGCGGCGCGTTACGTCGCGATGTTCCATGCGTTTCTGTTCTTTTCCGTGCTCTCGGGGATCCTTACGGGAGCCGCGTACGGCGCGGGGCTCGGGATCATTGCCCCGATCCTCTATTATCTTTTGTATCACCGGTTTTTGTTCATGCCGGAGACCGTGACGTATTTCGTCGCGGCAGGCACGGCCGGCCTCGTGGCAGGCCTGTTTTACGGCTGGTTCAGGACTTCGATCGGCGCGACGGTCGCGGCCGTCATTGCCTGGTGCTTCAGTTTCGGCGTGACGAAGGCCGTCTCGCTTTTGGCTTCCGGCGAGTCCTACTTCATCGCGAATTACGTTTCGGACGTGTTCGTGTCCTTCTGGCCGGGAATTGCGCTGACGTTACTCACGGCCCCGCTCATCACCGTGATCCTTCGAAAGAAAGGCGCCATGTGGGTGCTCCGCAGCGAACGTGACGATTAAATCTGTATAATCGGAAACCGCGCGAAAAACGGTGGATTGTGCAGATTGCCGAAATCCCCGGAAAACGGTTGACAATGCAAAAGAACGGGAATATAATGTTTGAAAATTTGAAACAGCTCATTTCGAGGCGTGAAAGATGACGTATCCGACGTGTGAACGGAATAACGGAACGCAGGCTGGCTCCACTAAGAAGGCAGCCGCATCTTTCCCTGCGAATGAACTCTGGATCTCGGGCGCTGTCGGTTTGACGGCGTCTGTTTTATTCTGGGTGATTATCCCGATCCTGCGCTTTTCTGTCGGGGTAGCGGTCCTTCTGCTACTCATTGCCGTAGTCGTTACGGTACTCCGGAAAAATCAGGTGAGAACGGTCGTATCATTCAGTTAAATAACTGATCTAAGATAAGGGAGCCGGGATCACGAAACAGTGGACCGGCTTTTTTATATTTTTCATCAAGAAGGAGAAAAAGATTATGAAAACGATGAAAAAAGTACTTACGGCGATTTTGGCGGTTGCCCTTACGGCAATGCTTTTCGCGGGATGCAACCAGAGCGGCGGCACCGCGAAGGGCGGCGTCATCAAGATCGGCGCGACGGGTCCTCTGACCGGCAGCGCTTCGATTTACGGCATTTCCGTGAACAACGGCGCGAACCTCGCGGTGGAAGAGATCAATGCGGCCGGCGGCGTGAACGGTCTGACCTTCAGCTTTGAAATGAAGGACGACGAAGCGACCCCTGACAAGGTGGCTTCCGCTTACGACGCATTGCTCGATGCAGGCATGCAGATCTCTCTCGGCTCCGTGACGAGCGGCGCCTGCCTGGCCTTCGGTGCCAGAGCGGCTGCGGACAACATCTTCTTCATGACGCCGTCTGCTTCGAACGCGGACGTCATTGCCGCCGGCAGCAACGCTTTCCGCGTTTGCTTCGGCGATCCGGACCAGGGCGTTCTGGCTGCGGAAGAGCTGACGAAGAAGTATCAGACGATCGGCTGCATCTATGACACCTCCGACGAATACTCTGCAGGTATCTACGAAGCCTTCAAGACGAAGATGGGGGAACTCGGCGTGGCGTTCGAGACCCGTACCTTCGACCAGGACAACAAGACGGACTTCTCCTCCCAGGTGGAAGGACTGAAGAACTGCGACGTCATTTTCCTGCCGTTCTATTATCAGGAAGCCGGTCTGGTGGCCCGCGCCTGCGCAGGAAAGGGACTTGACAACATCGTGCTGTTCGGCTGTGACGGTCTGGACGGCGTGGCCGGCGAGATCGACGAGACGGTCAAGAACCAGATCAGCTACATCACCCCGTTCGACGTGGCTTCCACCGAGAAGAACGTGTCGGATTTCGTGGCGAGCTACAAGGCGAAGTACGGCGCAGAGCCCGACCAGTTCGCGGCTGACGGCTACGACGCGATCTATGCGATCGTCAATGCCATTAAGGCGGCCGGCGTGAACGACGCTTCCATCAAGGCTTCCGACCTTTGCGAAAAGGTCAAGGCTGCGATCACCGCTTCTTCCTTCAAGTATGACGGCGTGACGGGTTCCATGACCTGGGATGCGTCCGGCGCCTGCGAGAAGAGCGCGATCATCGTCGTGGTCGGCAAGTAAGGGTAACGGCTCCGGGGCGTGCCCCGGAAACAAAAACAGTATCGGAACGCTTCTTCCCGGCGGCGGGTTTGCTGTCGGGAAGAAGCCGTATCATTGGAAAAGGGGTCTTATATGGTCACAGTGATCGACGGCCTGTCTTTGGGCGCCATATATGCACTGATCGCACTGGGCTATACGATGGTGTACGGCATCGCGAAGATGTTGAACTTCGCGCACGGCGACATCATCATGGTCGGTGCGTTTGCCATTTTTGTCACGTTCAGCACGCTGGGGCATCCGCTCATTGCCATTCTGGTGGCAGTGGTGATCTGTACGGTGCTCGGCGTCACGATCGAACGGCTCGCCTACCGGCCGCTTCGTACGGCCTCGCCGCTTGCGGTGCTCATTACCGCCATCGGCGTGTCGTATCTTTTGCAGGGCATTGCCCAGCTGATCTTCGGCGCCGGCAATAACCCGGTGAATTTCTTAGCATCTCTCGGCGTGGTTTCCTTTAGCCTCTTCGGGAGCCAGATCAACGTTTCCTGGAGTTCCATCCTGACCGTCGGTCTCGGCGCGATCCTCATGGTGGGACTGACTTTGTTCGTGAAATACACGAGGACCGGCCGCGCCATGCGGGCCGTCTCGGAAGACCGGGGCGCCGCGACGCTGCAGGGCATCGATGCCAATAAGATCATCATGATCACCTTCGCGATCGGTTCGTTTCTGGCCGCTTTCGCGAGCCTGTTCTATCTTTCGAAAACGCCGGTCAATCCGACCTTCGGATCCATGCCCGGCATCAAGGCGTTTACCGCCGCCGTCATCGGAGGCATCGGCTCCATTCCGGGCGCCATGCTGGGCGGCATCCTGCTCGGGATGATCGAGACGATCTGCCTCAGCATCCCGGCGATTTCCAGTTATACAACGGCCATTGAGTTTTCCGTGCTCATCATCATTCTGATGATCCGGCCCATCGGTCTTCTGGGAAAGAAGAGAAGGGTGAAGGTGTGAGCATGAAGACTTTGAAATACTTTAAAAAGCAGTTTGCCGTCAAACACTTCATCAGCTATTTTGTTCTGATCGGCGTGATCCTGGTCATGGCGGTCTTAAGCGCCACCGGCGCGCTGAGCCGGAGCGCCTACTCCACGCTGACGAAGATCGGATACAGCATGATCCTCGCGGTTTCGCTGAACCTCGTGGTGGGATTCTTGGGAGAACTTTCCCTCGGCCACGCGGGTTTCATGTGCGTCGGCGCATACATCGGCTGCTTCATCTTTAACCTTCTGGAGCCCGTCACCGGCAGCGGCATCCTGACGCTCATCATCGCCATGCTTTCGGGCGGCGTCAGCGCGGCAATTTTCGGCTTCATCATCGGCGTCCCGGCGCTCCGTCTCCGCGGCGACTACCTCGCGATCTGCACGCTCGCGTTCGGCGAGATCGTCCGGAACGTCTTCAAGAACCTGCCGTTCTTCGGCGGCGCAAAGGGACTGAACACCGGACTCTTTGACAGAACGACGCTGCTCTTCGTTACGCTGGTGACCGTTCTCGTCGTGCTCGCGATCGTTCAGAACCTGATCCGTTCGAAGCACGGGCGCGCCATCACGGCCATCCGTGACAATGAGATCGCGGCTCGGGCAATGGGCGTCAACGTGACCTACTACAAGCTGCTGGTCTTCGTGCTGTCCGCGTTTGCGGCCGGCCTTTCCGGCGTGCTGTACGGCAAGGCCGTCGGCATCATCCGGCAGGACAACTTCTCGTACAACTATTCGATCGAGATCCTCGTCATGGTCGTGCTCGGCGGCATCGGCTCCATGAACGGCTCGCTCATTGCCGCGACGATCATTACCGCGGTGACGGTCTTTCTGCAGAACCCGCCGCCGGCGATCCGGGATGCGCTGAATCTCGGCGACGACACGCTCGCGATCGTGAAGACCATTGCCTACGCGGTCATCCTGATCCTGATCATCATGTACAATAACGCGCCCGTTTTCGCGGGACTTCGGGAGAAGCTTTCGATCAAGAAACTGTTCGCAAAGTTCAAGAAGAAAGATCCGGGGAACATCTCGGCCGACGAAGCCAAATGGGACCGTATCACGACGAAGATCGAGATGGACGAAGTGCTCCGCGTGGATGTGAAAAAGCGCGAGGGCGAACTGACCGACCCCGACAAGCCGGAGAGAGGAGCGAAGTGAGATGAATGACGTATTACTGAGAACGGAAAACCTCGGCATCTCCTTCGGCGGCCTGAAGGCGGTGGAAGGGTTGAACTTAGAAGTCCGGAAAGGACAGCTCTACGGACTCGTCGGTCCGAACGGCGCAGGTAAGACGACGGTATTCAACATGCTGACCGGCGTGAACCTGCCGACCGAAGGCACGTTTTTCTTAGACGGCGAGGAACTCCGCGGCAAGTCGCAGGAAGCCATCAACCGGAAGGGCATTGCCCGGACGTTCCAGAACATCCGCCTGTTCGTGAACATGTCGGTCGTCCGGAACGTCATGGTCGGACTGCACAACCAGCCGGAGTTTCATTGCAATGCCTTCACGAGCATGTTCCGTCTGCCGCGCCACTATGAGGAAGAGGCGACGATGCGGGACAAGGCGAAGGAGATCCTGAAGATCTTCGATCTTTACGAGGAACGGAACAACCTGTCCTGCAACCTGCCGTACGGCAAGCAGCGGAAACTCGAGATCGCGCGGGCGCTTGCGACGAACCCGAAGTTATTGCTCCTCGACGAGCCGGCGGCGGGCATGAACCCGAACGAGACCGAAGACCTGATGACGATCGTCCGGCGGCTCCGCGACGAATTCGACCTCACGATCCTTTTAATCGAGCACGACATGCATTTCGTGTCCGGTCTCTGCGACGAGATCACGGTTCTGAACTTCGGCCAGACACTGGCGCACGGGACGCCTGAAGAGGCGCTGAACGACCCGGAGGTCATCCGGGCCTACATCGGCAACTGACGGAGGGCATCATGGCATTATTGGAAATCAAAAATCTGGAAGTGTATTACGGCGTCATTCAGGCGCTGAAGGGCATCAGTTTCGAAGTCAACGACGGCGAGATCGTGACGTTGATCGGCGCGAACGGCGCGGGCAAGACGACCACGATGCAGGCAATCATGGGTCTCGTCCCGGTCAAGTCCGGCACGATCACGTTTGACGGGAAGGACATCACGCACCTGCCCGGCCACAAGGTCGTCGGTCTCGGTCTCGCGCAGGTGCCGGAAGGCCGCCGCGTGTTTCAGGAGCTTTCGGTGCAGGACAACCTGCTGCTCGGCGCATACCTTAGGAAGGACAAAGCCGGGATCGAAAGCGACATGGAACTGATCTTTGACCGCTTCCCGCGCTTGAAGGAGCGGCGGAATCAGATCTCGGGCACGTTGTCAGGCGGCGAGCAGCAGATGCTTGCGATGGGACGGGCAATGATGACGAAGCCCCGGATCCTGATGCTCGACGAGCCATCCATGGGCCTTTCGCCGATCCTCGTCGATCAGGTGTTCTCGATCATCACCGACTGGCATAAGGACGGCGTGACGGTGCTGCTCGTCGAGCAGAACGCCGGCAAGTCCCTCGTCATTTCGGACCGCGCATACGTTCTCGAGAACGGCAGGATCGCGCTTTCCGGGACCGGCGCCGAATTAATGGCTTCAGAAGAAGTGAAAAAGGCCTATTTGGGCGGCTGAGATCATTCGACAGCTGAATCATTGCGGATATACAAAAGACTGCTTTTCGACGTTTTTTTGCGTCAGAAAGGCAGTCTTTTTGTATTGGTTTCTGTTTTGACCTGCTATTCGATCTTCCTTTGCTGCATCATCCGTCGATACTGGAGCGGCGAGAGCTGGTAGGCGGCTTTGAAGCGCGCCGTGAAATAATGCTGGGAGGAAAAACCGGAGCGCTCCGAGACCTCCAGAATGGACAGAGTCGTCGTGATGAGGAGCATCTTTCCATAGGACAGCCTGAGGTTCTGCAGATACTTGCCGGGAGAGATGCCGAAGGTCTCCGTGAAGAGCTTGTGATAGTAGGACGGGCTCAGGTTCGCCATACTGCCGAGCGACTCCACCCGGATGTCCTCCGCATAGTGCGCGTCCATGTATTCCTTGGTCTTCTTCAGCCCCTCCCGGTGAACGAGAAAGGATTGATACTGAACGTCATCCGGAATCGGCTTTTCCTCGATTAAGTGCGCCACGATCTCTGCGATGCCGGAGAGGATCTCAATCGAGTCGGCATAGGCCTCGGTGTTTTTCCGAAGGATCTCCCTGAACGCGGTGAAATAGGGTTCCACGTCCTTGACGAAAAAGGTGGCCGGAAGCGCGTGAAGTCTTGCCTCCAGTTCATCGTCGAGATCACGGATATGTACGTAATAGCATTGAAAGGCAATGTCCCGGACGATCGAGTAACGCTGGTCCCCGGGCGCGGCAATGAGCACGCGGCCCATTTGCTGCGGGATCGATTTGCCGTTTAAAATGCATTCCCCGCCGGTAGTCTTCGTCATGATCTCGATTTCCCAGCCTTTGAGCACGCGTTCCTCCGTCCGTTTGTTTAACGGATGGATCTGCGTGGATTTGAAAAACCCGAAATCACGTATGGTAAATGGACATTGAATCTTCATTGGGTCACCTGTCAACTATAAAGCGAATTAAACGGTCGTCAGGAGAAGGTCCATCTCTCCGGAAACCGGCACATCGCCGATGCCCTCCGGCAGGAAGTACGAATCGCCCTGCACGATCGGTTCATTGCCGATCCGTCCCTCGCCTTTGATGCAGACGACGGAGGTAAAGGGAGTTCCTTCCGAAATGACGTCGTCTCCTGAAACCTGTTTTTTCACTACTTTGAATAACGGGCAGTCCGCCAGCACGCCCGCTTCCGGGGCTCCTTCCGAGAACCGGATCTTTTCGATCTCAGTCTCCGTAAAATCGAGGATCGTCTGCATCGCGGCATCCACGTGGAGTTCGCGCGGCTTGCCGTCCTTTAAACGCCCGTAGTCGTACACGCGGTACGTCACGTTCGAGTTTTCCTGGATCTCGGCAATGAGGATGCCGGCGCCGATCGCGTGTACGAGTCCCTGCGGGATAAAGAAGACGTCCCCGGGATGCACGGGCACGTAATTCAGGAGACTCTCAACGGTGCCGTCCGAAAGCGCCTTCCGGAATGCGTTCTCGTCAAACCGGTCTTTCAGGCCGTAAACCAAAGCCACTCCGGGTTTTGCGTCTACGATGTACCACATTTCCGTCTTGGCGGGATGCACCTGGATCGACAGCCGGTCCTCTGCGTCAATCAGTTTGATCATGACCGGGAAGTTCTCCGCGGTCCCGAGCACGTCGGAAAGAGAGCGTCCGGCATTCCAGCCGTTTTCAACGACGCAGGTCCCTTCCGGATGCACGGCAAGTTCCCAGGCCTCCGCGATCTTCCCCGCAGGCTTGTGGTAAGCTTCGCCGAGTTTCGTGCCGCCCCAGATGATGTCCTTCAACGGAGCGCGGAGCTTCATCGGGTACGGAGAGGTCATTGCCCGGTCCGGGCGTTCTTTTAAGAACCATTCCTTGACGCCGATGAGGTGCACGAGGTCCATGTCTTTCGCAGGTTCAAGAATGCGAAGCGTTTGCACTTCATGCAGACCTTCCCGGAGCGCCTGAGAGAAAAACGGGAAGGATTTGGACACCTGACCGCCAAGGTAGAGCGCCTCCGTGCCGAGTTCGGAAAGGATCGGGCGGATGACGTCCGACAGGATCTCTCCGGTTTCCTTAAATGTCCTGAGGGCAATGGGGTCGCCGCCCGCTGCGCGGACAAAGACGCCTTTCGCGCTGCCTTCATGGGCGCCGGAAGCTGCATTGTAGCGGTTTAAGACGCCACGGCCGGAGACGAAGTCCTCCGCGGTCTTGTCCCGGTAAGGCAGCTTGAAAATGGAATACTTCGGGCCGCCGGTCTCATTCTTCAGGAGTTCGCCGTCCTTCATGACCGCGAAACCGAGTCCTGTTCCGATCATGACGCCGGCCGCGTTTCTGACTTCCGGATGTCCTGCCATCGCGCCGTAAAGAAACGCGGAACTGTCGTGCAGGAAACAGACCGGGATCTCGCCGAGTATCTCGTAGAACCAGGGGCGGAGCGGCACGCCGTAGATCGCCGTATATTTGTGCGTCATATGGCTGACGGCCGAGAAATAGTCAAAGGGCCCCGGCGTGTCCGCTGCGACGGCGGCGACGCGGAATCCGTAATGCATCGCGTGATTCTTCTGCCGCCGGAGCAGGGTCTGATAGGAAGCCTTCACTTGCCTGAGTTCGCCGTCGGAGTCCACCGGCTCCGAATCGAACGAATCCGGGACGAGATCGCCCGCCATGTCAAACAGGCACGACTTCAAAAACGTACCGCCGATGTCTAAAGCAATGAGACAATCTTTCATACTGACCCTCGTTCCTGAGAAATGGTTCAGGGAAACCCTGATCCAGCCCGCCTCGGGCTTGTCCGCCCCTCTTATTTTAGCAGCGTCTTGTGGATCGTCGTCCAGGTTTCCGGCTTGTTGTTGATGAGTTCGTACTCGCCGAAGTCCGCGGGCACCACGACGATGTCCATGAACTTCATGTCGAACTTACGGCTCGGATCCTTCTTCGAACGGACCGTGACGTCCTCGCCGTCGACCAGCGCGAGCACGTGGAAATCGCCCTTCGTATCGTCGGTCATGTAATTGCCGAAGATCAGGTTCCGAAGCGAGAAATAAAGCTGCTCGCATTCGCCGACCACGACTTCCTTCGCGTCGCCTTCTTCACGAATGACTCTGTAGCCGCCGTTCACCAGGTTCTTTTCGACGTAGTCCTGCATCATGCCGCGGTTCAGGTTGATGTTTCCGAAGTAGGTGTGGATCGGACGCGGCTTGCCGTCGAGGTCCTTCCGGAGATAATCGTACATTTTGTAAGTATAGGAACCTACGGTGAGCGAACCGATCTCGAGGATCAGCTGGTTCTTTCCGGAGCCGTGGATCGTGCCTGCCGGGATCATGACCTGGATGCCGGGCTTGCTTTCCACGCTGTAAATGTATTTCTGATAATCGACCGGCTGGTAATCCTTCTCGGAACGCTTGACTTCGGCAATGAATTCCTCGGGATCGGCGCCGCGGTTGAAACCGAGATACGTCCGCGCGCGCTGTGCGGTCGCGACGATGTAATAACTCTCGTCCTGGCGGCCGAGTTCATTGTGGTTCGGCACGACGAAATCCGCGCCGGGATGCAGCTGGATCGACATGTTTCCGGAGGAGTGGAAGGTGTCGTCGTAATTGAACCGGATCGGGAAGAAACCGTGGAAATCCCTGAGACAGCGCTCGCCCATCAGCTTCTTTCCTTCCGCCGCGACGACGACGTAGTACGGGAATTCGAATTCCAGACCGTCCATAATGATGACCGTGCTGACTTCCATCGGGATCATGTCGAAGACCCATGCGCAGTTCTTCATTTCCTTCGGAAGATTCCGTTCCTTCATCGTGAAATAGCCGCCCCAGACGCCTTCCAAATAGACCGGGCGCTGGCGGATCGGATAATCGAGCGCGCGGGAAATGAGCGCGTGCAGGACGTCGTTCGGAAGAAGTTTTACGTTTGCCGGATCATCGCCTGCCACGTAAAAGTCGAGGCCGCCGTTCGCCATGAGCCGGTTTCTAAGCGCAAAGCCGAGTTCGAAGTCCACGTAATAGCAGCGGCGCATCGTGACCTTGAACGGAAGATCGGTGTCATTGCCGAAGTTCCGGTAACCGCCGGCTTTAATGTTCAAGACCGCCTTTTTCGGCGTCACGTCGAGCCAGATTCGGACGTCGGCGAGATCCCGCAGCGATTCGGTCAGCGCGCCGTTTCCGTAAAGAACGATGAGCCGGTCCGCCTTGTTCTTCAGGTTTTCCTGCAAAGCGGCGAGCTTTTCTCCGTCGAAGATGCCCTCGTAACCGCCCTTGAAAATCTTGCCGTAGAGCAGCACCGGGTCTTTTTCACGGTCTTCCGGCAGGTATTCGGCGAACTGTTCGCGAAGTTCGTCCGCCGACTTGTAGATCGACGCGACGGAAATGAATTCCGCGGTCTTCGGCAGAAGTCCAACAAGCGCGGAAAACGGCGCGGTCGAGTAGCCGTCGATGGCAATGACCGTTCCGGGGTTCGCAAACTTCGAAAGCGCGGCGGCGACGGCGGCGTTGCCGGTCGCGGTGCGTCCCAATTCGACGGAACCGTCATTCGCGATGTGGTTCACCGCGTTCGGATCGTTATAGGGGTAGGGGTTGAACATAAAACTCATGGCTTTGGTTCCTTTCTTTTCTATCGTTTTAGTCGTTGCTTTTGTCGTATTGTCTGTCAAACGCCGAGAAGACGGCAGAATTCCCTCATAAAGGCGGGCAGATCTTCCGGCCGTCTGGACGTCACGAGATTTCCGTCCACCACGACCGGCGCGTCTTCGTAGAGCGCGCCCGCATTTTTCAAGTCGTCACGGACGCCGGGGTAAGCGGTCGCTTTCCGCCCGCGCAATACGTCCGCGGAAATGAGGGTCTGCGGACCATGGCAGATCGCCGCGATCGGTTTTCCTGCTGCGTTTATCTCACGGACGATCTTCAGTGCATTGGCATTGAGACGCACCTTTTCCGGCGCCGAACCGCCCGGCAATACGAGACCGGCGTAGTCTTCCGCCCGGCATTCGTCGATCGCCTTCGTCGCTTCGACGGTCAGGTGGAACTTTAAGTCCACGGTCTTTCTCGTCAGCGCCGCAACCTCGACTTCGAAGCCGGCTTCCTGAAGCCGGTAGTAGGGGTAGAGCACTTCCGTGTCTTCGCTTTTGTTTTCCGTCATGATGAGGATCTTGGACATTTTTTCTCCTTTCCTGTCTCCGCACGGGTCTCAATCGATCCGGCAGAAGTCGAAGTCCATCATTTTCGCGAGTTCCTCGAGTTCATCGAGGTGGTCGCCGTCCACGATGCCGTAGTGCTGCGTCACGCCGTTTTCGCAGATCTTCTGGAACAGTTCCTCCGGCGTGCCGTGCACGGGCTTGAAGTTTGCGTGAGAATAGCTCGCGAGGTAATGCTTCGTCGGAAGACACTCGACCAGCGTGCAGACCATTTTCATCCGGCCGTCCTTCTCGGACATGTGAAGCATGGTTTTAAGACCCGCCGGGAAGACGTGCCAGGCAAACGGCGCGCCCGCGTATTTCCACTGGGATTTCGCGAAGCGCTCGTCCCGGGCAATGATCGTATTGCCATTGCCGGAATGGTAATGGTTCGGACCCGCGTGACCCGCGACGATGAGACCGTTCTCATGATCCAGGTAGAAAGGCTCAATGAAGTTCGCGGGACTGCCGCCGAGCATCTGCAGAATGTAGGTCGCGAGACCGCCGCCGATGTCGCCTTCCGGCACCGTGACCATCTTTTCTTCGGGGTCAAGCGGCGTAAAGCCCGGACGGAGTCCGACGAATTTGAAGAGCACCGTGTCAATGTCGTTCAGAACGAGGAGGTCGATCCCGTGCTTCTTTGCGACCTGCTCCATCGCGTAGGTCGCCTTGACCGAGGCATGGAACTTCTCGAAATCCACGTTCGGATAAACCTCATAGCGGTTTGCGAGGTCCTTGACGATCCTGTCGATCACCGCGTCGTCCGTGTGCTCGATCTCGTCCACGACTTCCATGACGGACAGGAAGTGGATCTCCGGACCGATCTTCATGAAAACATTATAGGGATCGACGTAAGTCGCCCACATCGCCTCGTTGTAGCAGGCAAGGAGCCCCAGATTGCTGGAGCGAAGCACCGCGCGCGCCTTCGCGGCCACCGCGAAATTCCTGATCTTCGGCATCGTCTGGTCGAGGGTGCCGATGAGGAGCTCGCTCATCGGACGGTTGAACCGCTTGAACGAACCGCTCGCTTCCTGAAAACCGACGAGCGCGCCAGCGGACAGGAAATCAATGAACTGGTTTTCGTCGTTTGTGTCGGTGATGTCAAGCGAATCGCGGACGAACGAAACAAGTAGGAGAGGCATCGGCGGGAGTTCCCGGAGAAACCGGATCCAGGCGAAGTCCTCCGCCCAGCTCATGAACGACGCGACGACGCCGTCCACTTTCTCATTGAAAAAGCGGCTGACTTCCCGCTCGGCTGCATCTCTGGTATATACGGGTTCGCCGAAAACGACGTCGGCAAATTCCTGCATTCTGTCGATGTAGCGGTGAGTCTCTTCCGCCTTTCTTTCCTTATAAGTACCGTCCTTCGTGCCCTCTCCGAGCGGCTGGAAACGTTCCGCCCCGATGAGCAACAGACCGATCTTCGGCCTTCGATTCAGATCCATGAGGTCCTCCTTTTTGACCCGGCCAATAGGCGGCCGGAATTCGGTTTTTTTAATTTTCTCTTTTTCAGATTGGTTTAAGAACAAATTTAGAGACTGATTTTTAATAAATCTTATCACGGTTTTGGCTTATTGGCAAGGATTTCTCTGCTTTTTTCGTTTTTTAATTTTTTTATTATCGGGAGAGTGACGGAAAGACATTTGTCGATGATGCGAGGAGAACGCCCGGTGATTTGACCCCGGTTGCTCTAATTCCTTTTATCACTTATAATCCGTGTAAGATTCTGCTTCAAAACCTGTCTTGATGGGTGAAGGGGGTCTAGGAGAGACATGGCTTTTAACGATGAAACGATCGTCCGGCTGTTTTTCGATCGGAATGAACAGGCCTTGACGGAAGTGCTCGCAAAATACGGCGCCTACCTGCGGTCCATTGCCCGGAACATTCTGGGGGATGAGGGCGCGGCGGAAGAGTGCGCCAATGATGCTTTATTGCAGGCATGGAAGTCCATCCCGCCGAACCGGCCGGCTGACTTAAAAGCTTATCTGGGAAAGATCGCCCGGAATCTCTCCTTCAACCGCTACCAGAAAGAACATGCAAAAAAAAGAGGAGGCGGCGAGACGGAAAGCGTTCTGGAGGAACTGGAAGAGTGCATCCCCGGCGGAAGGAACCCGGAAGAGGAGGTCATACAGAAGGAACTTGCGGCGGAGATCAATGCTTTTCTTTCGAAACTGCCGAAAGACAGGCGGATCCTTTTCGTCTCCCGGTATTTCTACTCGGACAGTGTGTCCAGCATTGCTGCGCGGTTCGGGATCTCTGAAAACGCGGTATCCGTCCGGCTGAACCGCCTCCGGAAACAACTGAAGTCACATCTTCAGGAAAGAGGTTTTGAGTCATGAAGAAGGAAGAATTATTTCAGGCGATGGGCAGCATCGACGAAACGTATGTAAATGAAGGCCGGGAAAACCCCGGAAGAAAAGCCGTGCAATGGAAGAAATGGACGGGGATCGCGCTTGCCGCGGCTGCGGTGTTCGTCATTGCCGGCGGCAGCGTTCTCTTTTTCAGGAACAGCATCCTGACGCGGCCGAAGGCGCCGATCGAGAAGCATATCGCAGCATCCCGCGATAGTACGTCAGAAATCACGGAAATCCCGCGCTGGGAGGAAATGCCGGACGTGCAGCGGTATGCCGAACTGTCTTTTGAGGGAAAGACGTATCGGAGCAATCTGATCTACGTGCACCCGGAAAACGAAGGAGAGACGATCGGCTCGGGCACTTTGACCGGGTCTGACGTGTACACGGATGAGCTTCATACGGTCGGAGGCACAGTGAAGAAAATTGCCGGCATCCGAACGGAAGCGGCGGTTGCGGTGTATTTCCCGGACGAACCGGACCGCGGCTATGCCTACGTGAACGCGGCGTATGTTCCGAAGACGCTCGGCGAATTCATTGCGGATGTGAACCTTCGAAACACGCTGAAAACGGGCCTCGTGTATACTGTTGAGGGACCCGGAAAGCAGGACGTCGTGTACGAGGATGTTCCAATGGAACTTGTCTGGAGCATGCTGCTTTCCGACGAAACGATCGTGAATGAGCCGGATAAGGCTGTGGGAAGGCGCGTCCTCGGGATCGATTCGAGCGTCGACCTGCTCGGCTATCATCACAAGACGATCTCACTGACGGAAGACGGGTATCTTTGGACGAATCTTTTGGATTCCGGAAAGTACTTCTTCATCGGAGAAGAGAAGGTCCGCGCCTTCCTGAAAGAAGTCACGGAAAAGCATCAGGGTTACGTTTACATCTATGACGAACTCACCGGCGAATATGACGAATAAGGATTTGGTTGTCTGAAAAAGGCGCCCCGCCGGAATTTTTCCGGCGGGGTTCTTGTATTACGGCCGGGAAGTGGCGCACTTAAGATGTGAAAATAAAAACAAATTGACACTTCACGGTTTCCTATGGTATCATATTAATTGAAGAAGTGCCCGTTTATCGGGCTTTTTTCTGCCCGCAGTCTGAGCGGGCCTATAATGAAAATCGGGAGAGAAGCATTTTTCAGACGGAATGCTTCAGTTTAAAACATGAAAAGACTGACCAAAAAGCAAATGATCATCTTTGCGATCGGGCAATTGGGCTGGTCCATCTTAAGCGGCATCATCAGTGCTTGGTTCGTGACCTTCTATCTGCCGACCAAAGGCGATCTGGAAGCCGGCGCGACGCAGTTTATCCAGCCCGGTCTCATCATCGGCGGGTTCCTGACCATTCTGGGTCTGATCACCGCACTCAGCCGGATCTTTGATGCAGTGACGGATCCGCTCATTGCCAACTTAAGCGACCGCAGCAAGAATAAGCGCGGCCGCCGGATCCCCTTCATGCAGATCGCGGCCGTTCCGCTTTCTGTCGTGACGGTGCTCCTCTTCATGGCGCCGATCAATGAGATCAGCGGCGTGAACATCGTGTGGATCTCCGTGTTCGTCGTGCTGTTCTATCTGTTCATGACGATGTACTGCACGCCGTACAATGCGTTGATCTCCGAGTTCGGGAAGACGCAGGAAGACCGGATGTTCATTTCGACCGCGATTTCGCTGACGTTCTTTGTCGGCACGCTGGTCGCGTATACGCCGTTCGTGTTCGCGGGAATGCTCCGCGGCTCCGTCGGCTTCAACTGGAGCTACCGCATCTGCTTCATCGCGCTGGCGGTCATTGCCTGCATCTGCATGCTGATCCCGACGTTCCTGCTGAAGGAGAAGGATTTCGTCGATACGAAGCCCTCGGAATCCAACGTGATGAAGTCTTTGATCTCC
>JAEEGL017111048.1_pt1 | contig 27564 bp, 43 predicted proteins | sample 9134231 | NCBI WGS metagenome assembly JAEEGL01 (sample SAMN16246548, study PRJNA631951) | gut metagenome | biome: gut microbiome; feature: rumen; material: fiber-attached | host: Bos | place: Iran: Karaj | collected 2018-10
CTGTGTCGAAGGTCATGCCTTTCAGCCGGGGCACATGCAGCGTGACGTCGCCACTGGTCGTTGTGAGATTCCGGTCATAATGACCGCTGCGGTAGCCTTGGCGTGCCTCGCTGCGCTCGTAACGGGCGGCCTGTGTCAGCTGCTCAGCCTCTTTCTCCAGCAGCTCATTCAGTGTCTCCTCGACACTGCCTCGGACCAGTTCTTTGATTTGACCCTTGATTGCTTCCTCATTCAGTTGTACAATCTTCTCGGACATGGTTTGCTTTCTCCTTTCAGAATGTGTGTGTCGCAACTACATTCTAACAGAGCCTGCAAACCATGTTCTTTCCCTTTATTCGAATTTGCGCAACTTATTGTACCTTATCCCATCCTATTCAGGCAGATCGGATGTTTTCTACTTTTGCCTAAGATATTTCACGATAAAATGCGCAAACCACCCTTGCAATTCATTGAATAATATCTGCATTTTCTACGCCAGTGCTTCGATTCTCTCAAAGATCAGCGCTCTGAATCGTTCCTTCATATCTTCGGGCAGATCAGAGTCTTCACACATGGAGAGATACGTGTCTTTCATGGAAACGATCTTTTGAATCATTTTCCCCGCGGCGTCGCGGGAGACCCCGCTGCTTTCGGCAAATTTCAAAAAGTCTCCGCGTCGGAGGCTGCGCCGCTTTCCGTTGACAGTCAATGCCATCTGCTCGTCGTCTTCGGGGAGGATCACATTCACGGGAAGCATATCATAGGCTTCGGACAAAACGTAACTCTGACTTCCGGGCGTAGTCTCGATCAGCGAAAAATTCTTCAGGTGCATATCGGAATTCCCGACGGCAAAAGAAAACACCACGCGCAGAAACAGCTCCGACAGATCGAGCCCGGGTCGAACGGAATATCGCTGGACGACTTTAGCACAGCGTTCATAGGAGCCCTGATACTTGTCCTCTGTCAGCCGCTGTTCCAGCTGACAGAAATCCTCCATGGCCAGTATCTGCAGCGCAGGCGCTTTTCTCGTCGGCAGGATGCGGTCGATGCGTTTTGTGATATAAGCCGCGCCGTTCTCGCCTTCCATTCGGATCAATGCATGCGGAACCGCTTCAATACCGGTTTCCTGCGCCATCTGCATGACGAGATACTCGGCTTCCGGCAGCGCGGCATACTCCTCCGTCTGGGGCTTCAGAATATAGCCGGTCGGATAGTTTACGAGCGTGAGACGCGGTTTTCCGCCGTCTGACGTCAGATGCAGCGACATCTTTTTCTGAACGCCGGGGACCGTAAATCCCCGATTCGTGCTCTCCGCGGCAATACGCGTCAGCGTTTCTTCTGAAATGTCCAGTTCCGGAAGCGTACCGGTGCCGAAAAACTTCCGCACACAGCGGACGTGCCATCGGGTCTCCCTCTCCCGTACCGCAGCATTTTCCGATATCTCTTTCCCGCAGCAAAGACATTTCATAGACGAGCCTCCCGAATACTGACCGCACCGACGCAGTCTCTGCACGCGACCAGCAGCAGGCCGAAACGATCCCGCTGATCGATCTTCCAGTTGTGGGAAACCAGATTCAGGAGCCACCCCTCCGGGATCAAGCCGTCAAAAAAGGCAAAGAGCATCTTGGACAGATAAGGATTTTCCTGTCTGGGCAGCGTGAGGCTGACGGACGGCGCGCTCGGATCCGCAAGATAAGCGGCGTCGTACTGAAACACATACCCCTCATCCGTCTCGCGCAGCGTTCCGGCAAAAGAATCCCGCACATAGACAAAAGCTGTCCTGAATTCCCGATCCATTACTCATCCATCCTTCCCGGGACAGCCTTCATGCCGAACATGGCAAGCGCCTGATTCACCTTGTCCATGCGCACGGTTTCCTTGCCCTGCTCCAGATCGCGGACAAACCGCAGCCCGAGACCGGAACGCATGGCAAATTCCTCCTGCGTCAGCCCGGCCTCTTTTCTCTTCTGTTTTACAAATTCAGCAATCGTATTCATAGTCCAATATTATACCCGTTCGGGTCCACTTGTCAAGCACTTTTGCTGTAATTATATCCGATAAGGTATAATTCTAAACAAAGTGCAAACAGTCATCCCGATCGGGTATAAAAGCACACCATGAGATGTTTTCTTTATCAATAATATAATTTTGCCTCAGACAGATGTACCGTTTTCTGCTTCTTCTCCAATTCTTTCCTGCGCGAAAATTGGTAAAAGAGAGCATAATTGGCGTGCGATCGCGGATACTATGGATGTGCAGACAAGGCAGTTCCTGCCTTCAGGAAACAGGAGGAGTTCGACCATGAAAGCCACCGGTATCGTTCGCCGCATCGACGATCTCGGCCGCGTCGTCATTCCCAAGGAGATCCGCCGCACCATGCGGATCCGCGAAGGCGACCCGCTGGAGATCTATACCGATCACGACGGCGAAGTGATCTTCAAAAAATACTCGCCCATGGGCGAGATGGCGGATTTTGCCGCCCAATTCTGCGACACCCTGACCAAGACCTCGGGCTATCCGGCCGCGATCGCCGACCGCGATACGGTCATCGCGGCCTCCGGCGCGCGCAAGCGCGAGCTTCTAGACAAGCATCTGAGCGCGTCCGCGCTGCAGCTTCTGGAAAACCGGCAGCAGTACTGCGCCTCTCCCGCCGCCGCCCGCTCGCCCGTGTGCGAGGGGCTGGACGATGTCTACGCCGGCGTCGTCGCGCCGATCATCTCGGAGGGCGACGTGTCCGGCGCCGTGATCTTCACGCAGCCGGACGGCGCGGCATGGCCCAGCGAGACCGAGGTAAAACTCTGTCAGACCGTCGCGGGCTTCCTTTCCCGCCAGATGGAGTCCTGACGCGGTCCCGCGCCGAACCGCAAAACAAAAACCGCCTGTACGGATTTTTCCGTACAGGCGGTTTTCCTTTAAAAACTTATTTGGCTTCCTTCTTATAGAATTCGTCGACGAGGAACTTCATCAGCTCGCTCGGCTCCTCGCGGCCGTACTCGACGAAGCCGTCGCCGAAGTACATCGCGCGGTCGGACGCCGATGTGTATTTCTCCCAGACCGGCATGCGGCTGCCGTCGGCGTCGAAGCCGTTCGGATCGCCGCAGCGGATGAAGTTTGCCCAGTAGTTGCACATCAGGCGGGCAAGGTCATAGTGCTTACCGGTGAACGGACGCCAGCATTTGGCAAGCGTCTCGAAGAAGAACCACAGATCGACCGAATGGAAGGTGCCCGGGTTGTCCCAGCCCGGGATGGACGGGTCGAAATTGTAGTAGTAGATCGGCAGATTCGCGCCGTTTTCCTCGTTGGCGCGGCCGAGGATGCGGATGGCATACTCGATGCCGATGACGGAGGCTTTCTTTTTCAGCTCCGTGACGCTGTCGAACTTCGACGGGCACAGCGCAAGGAACTTGTCGGCGTCCTCGCCGAACATCTCCTTCGCCAGCGCCTCGAACTCTGCGACGGTCTTGACGTCCGGAACGCTCGGGAATTCGCTCGAGGTATGGCCGAACATGACCGGGATCTGCAGGCGCTTGTTCTGCCGGAACAGATCGAAGGCCACGCCCACGCAAAACTTGTCATCCACGACCGTGCCCCAGAAGCCGCGGTACTCGACCGCTTTATCGCGGATATACTCCGCCGGGAGCGCGCGCGCTTCCGCGAGGGTCTTGACGCCGAGGAAATCGAAGAATTTCACGCCGGCTTCCTCCGCGGCGCGCAGGCTGGCGTCCGCTTTGCCCGGGATGCGTCCGCCGGGATAAAGCCCGGTCATGACGCCGCTTTCCACGATCGCGCCCTGGATCAGACCTTCGTTCTGCGGGCTGGTGATCTGCGACATGACGCTGCCGCCGCCGGCCGACTGACCGCCGATCGTGATCTGATCGGGATTGCCGCCGAAAGCCGCGATGTTGCGCTTGACCCAGCGCGTGGCCGCCTGCTGGTCGAGGTTGCCGAAGTTGGCCGGGGCGTCCGGCGCTTCCGCGGTGATCTCCGGATGGCACAGGAAGCCGAAGACGTTGACGCGGTAGTTGACTGTTACGACCACGAGGCCGCGGCGCGCAAGGCGTTCGCCGTCGAATTCCATCTCGGCAGGATTGCCGACCTGCAGACCGCCCCCGTAGTACCAGACATAGACCGGAAGCTTCTCATCCGGCGATTTGGCCGGGGTCCAGACGTTGAGCTGGAGGCAGTCCTCGCTCTGGGCGATGTTCTCATCGTAGTTCCACTCGCGCGAATAGATGTCCTCGTGATTTGCGCCGGGCTTGGACTGCATGGCGATCGGGCCGAAGGCATGGCACTGCAGAACGCCCTCCCAATCCTGTACCGGCTGCGGCGCGCGCCAGCGGTTTTCCCCGACCGCGGGCGCGGCAAAGGGGATGCCCTTGAAGCTGGTGATGCGCGGATCGGCCGCAGGCAGACCTTCTACCCAGCCGTTCTCAACTTTGACTTTTCTCAGCATACTGTTCTCTCCTTCTATAGTAATATCGTTTCTGGCTTTCGTTCAGCCGATCAGGCAGGCCGCAAGCTGCGGCGGGAGCGTGCCGATCAGCAGATCCGCGATCTGTTCGGCGCTTTGGCGGCGGCTGTCCACCGCCCAGCCGCACATGGCCGCGACATGCCCGATGACGCAGGCGCGCACGGAAAACATGAGCTGCGTATCCTCCGTATCCGCACCTTTTCCGCGAAGCAGTGTGATGACGTCGTCCTCCAGGACCTTCTGCATCACGCTGTTTCGCAGATAGAACTGATCTTCGGTTTTGAACCCGTTTCGAAAGACGGCGCGTTCGCGATCCAGATTCTCAAACACCTGCACAAGCGCCTCCCGCCATGTGAGCGAAAGCCCCACCTGCAGGATCGGAGCAAAGAGATCTTCAAACACCTGAGCCAAAAGATCGTATTTATTGTAAAAATGGCGGTAGAAGGTCGGCTTCGACACCTCCGCCTCCTGAATGATGCGGCTTACGCTGATGGTATGGATGGGCTGACGGCGCAGCAGCTCATAAAACGCGGACATGATGATCTTCTTTGCGTTCACGCACAAATCTCCTTCCGACTGCATGGGTTGGCCTGTAGATATCATCTTTATTTTAGACGTTTTACGCATTTCTTGCAAGCAATAGCCCTAGATCGAATGAATTTTCAAAACGTGAAATCCATGTATCGCCTCGAAACCGGAGTAACTTCCCTGTTTCCCGCAAAAAAACGGACGGCGCAGACTCCGTAAAACCGCCCATCTTCCTTAACGCGGCGCGCACGGCGCGCTCTTCCTGCAGTTCTGCATGTCCGACAAGAACGGTGTTTGCGCGCAGCCGGTCTATCCCGGTTTTCCCGGCAGAGAATGACGCTTTTGAAAATCGGTTCATTTCTTTCCCAGTTTCCGATTCCGTACAAAAAGGTAACAGCCTGCCTTCTTCCCGTCTGCCTCCTCGGATCGGCGCGCGTTTGACAAGGCGCCCGCCGCCCTCTATAATAGGATTCATCCAAACGCAGGAGAGGAGATCTTATGCTGACGCAGGAAGAACGCAATCGGCTGCTGATCGACGCGATCCTCGAAAAGGAACGCAGGCTGTGCCCGGGCTCGATCGCGCTGATCGGGATATACGGCTCATTTTTAACCGGGGACGTCCATCCCCGCTCGGATCTGGATCTTCTGATCCTGATCAATGACGACCGCGGCCGGCAGCTCGCCGAAACCTTCATTGAGGACGACCGGCAGGTCGGGCACGACCTGTACTGCACGAGCCGGGAGAATCTTCGCGAAGACGCCCGATATACGGATCCGAACATCGCCAAGCTCATGGATTCCGAGATCGTGTACTGTGCAGACGCGTCCGCGCGGGTCGAGCTGGAAGAACTGCGGGAGCAGGTAAGAAAATCGCTCTCCGCCCCGCTTTCGGCGGACGATCTGCGCAAGGCGCAGGGACAGCTGCAGCAGGCGCAGTCGTTTTTTTCGGAGGCCATCCTCGCCGAGGATCTGTGCAGCGTACGCACGATGGCGGGCGCCTGCCTGTACAGTCTGGAAAACGCGCTCGCCATGCTGAACAAGACCTATTTCCGGCGCGGCTCCCGGCATCGGCTGGAGGAGCTCGACACGCTTGCGCGGAAGCCGGAAAACCTCATCGCCCGGATCGAAAGCATCCTTACGGCGGACAGCGCCGCGGCGCTGAAGGAAGCCCTTGTGCTTCTCATGCGGCAGACGCAGGACGTTTTCCGGCAGGCGGCCGCGTCTGTCGCGCCCGCGAAACGGCCCGCCGACGCCGGGATCCTGTCCGGGACCTATGAGGAGATGTTCTCCAACTGGAGAAACAAGCTCGCGCTCGCCGCCGAGACCGGGGACCGTCATCTGGCCTATATGAGTCTTGTAAACTGCGCGGGGATGCTGAAGGATATCTCGGACGAGGCGGAGATCGGAAGCTACGATCCCATGTCCCTCTACGATCCGCAGGATCTTCCCGGGACGAGCGCGCGCTTTGACGCAATGCTGGTCGAATATCTGCGGGAATATAGGAAAGTCGGTCTGCGCGCAAAACGTTTCCCGGACGCGCAGGCTTTCGTCCGGGCCTACCTCGAAACGTAAAAGGCGTATAAAAGGGATAGAGCTGCAATACACAGCAAAGCTTGCTGTATGTTGCAGCTCTATCTATTTGCTCGTTAATTTCCTTACTTAACCAGCTCGATGATCGCCATCTCAGCGGCGTCACCGCGGCGCGGGCCCGTACGGATGATGCGGGTATAACCGCCGTTTCTGTCCTGATAGGACGGTGCGATTTCATCAAAAAGCTTTACGACGACGTCTTCCTTCGTCACAAAAGCCATAACCTGACGGCGAGCGGCCAGAGTGCCCTTCTTACCCAGGGTAACCATCTTCTCCGCGATGGGACGTACTTCTTTGGCGCGGGTAACGGTGGTTTCGATCTTGCCGTTCTCCAGCAGGAAGGTCACCATTGCCCTGAGCATTGCCATTCTATGATCGGTCGTTCTGCCGAGCTTGCGTGGCATAGACATTTCCTCCTTTGGTGGGGCGTGAAAAGCTCACGCCCTTTTAATCATCGTTCTTCTGAAGAGACAGGCCCATGGCGTTGAGCTTATTGATGACTTCCTCAAGGCTCTTGCGGCCGAGATTGCGGACCTTCATCATATCCTCTTCGGACTTGTTGATCAGATCTTCTACCGTATTGATGCCCGCGCGCTTGAGACAGTTGAAGCTGCGCACGGACAGATCGAGCTCTTCGATCGTCATTTCAAGGACCTTCTCATAGTGCGCCTCCGCATGCTCCACGACGGTGGACTGTGCGCTGACTTCCTCAGACAAGTCGATGAAATGTACAAGAAGATCGCTCAGGATCTTCGCGGACCAGGAGATCGCCTCCTGCGCGGTCAGGGTAGAGTTCGTCCAAACTTCCAGGATCAGCCTGTCGTAATCTGTAACATTGCCTACACGCGTATTTTCAACGGCATAGTTTACCTTGTACACCGGGGTGTAGATCGAGTCGACCGGGATCATCCCGATGACCGACTGCGCCGGCTTGTTGCGTTCGGACGGCACGTAGCCGCGTCCGTGATTCAAGGTGAGCTCCATATTCAGTCTGGCATCGGGACCAAGGGTCGCGATATGCCAGTCCGGGTTGAGGATGTCGACTTCGCCGTCGGACTTGATGTCGCCCGCGCAGACGTCGCACTCGCCGGTCGCATTGATGTAGACCACCTTCGGGCCCTGCGTATGAAGCTTTGCGATGATGCCCTTGACGTTGAGAACGATTTCGGTCACGTCCTCCTTTACGCCGGGGATCGTTGAAAATTCGTGTTGTACGCCATTGATCTTAATGCTTGTAACCGCTGTACCGGGCAATGATGAGAGTAAAATTCTCCGCAAAGAATTACCCAAAGTCGTGCCGTAGCCTCTTTCAAGCGGCTCTACGACAAACTTTCCATAGGAACCATCCTCGGAACTTTCTGCACACTCTATGCGGGGCTTATCGATCTCTATCATTTATTGTCTTACCCTCCTTGTAACTGGATGCCACAGGCATCTTCGGGTTTATTAACTGTAAACGTACTGCAATCGCTTGCAGCGGGTCCCGGACACCAACAATAATTACTTGGAATAGAGCTCGACGATGTAGTGCTCTTCGATCGGCAGATCGATATCCTCACGCATCGGCATTCTGACAACGGTACCGGTCAGGCTGTTGTCTTCCTTGCTGAGCCATTCGGGAACGGTGATGATGGGCGCGTCCTCACCGATGAAGCGCTTGAACTGCACGGAGGAACGGCTCTTTTCGCGGACTTCGATCACATCGCCAACCTTCACGAGGTAGGAGGGAATGTCGACCTTCTTGCCGTTTACGGTGAAATGACCGTGGCACACGGCCTGGCGCGCCTCGCGGCGGGTCATGGCGAGGCCAAGACGGTAAACGACGTTGTCCAGACGGCGCTCGATAGTGGTCAGCAGGATCTCGCCGGTCTTGCCGTGGGCCTTGGCGGCCTTGTTGTAATACATGTGGAACTGCTTCTCGAGGATGCCGTAAACGAACTTGACCTTCTGCTTCTCATTGAGCTGAATGGCGTATTCGCTCTTCTTTCTGCGGTTCTGGCCCTTCGGGTTGCGGGTCGTGGTCTTTTTGGCATAACCCATATAAGAGGGAGCGATATCCAATGCCTTGCAATGCTTTGCAACGGGCTCCATGTTCTTTGCCATTATTAAACTTCCTCCTTACACTCTGCGTCTCTTCGGGGGACGGCAGCCGTTGTGCGGGATCGGGGTGACGTCCTTGATCAGGCTGACCTCGAGGCCGGCGGCCTGGAGGGCGCGGATCGCGGCTTCACGTCCGGAGCCCGGACCCTTCACGTACACTTCGACAGTCTTGAGGCCATGCTCCATGGCGCTCTTCGCGGCGGTTTCCGCAGCGGACTGCGCGGCGAACGGCGTGGACTTGCGGGATCCGCGGAAGCCGAGGCCGCCGGCGGACGCCCAGGAGATCGCGTTGCCCTGTACGTCGGTGATGGTTACGATGGTATTATTGAAGGAAGCACGAATGTGGGCCTGGCCCCTCTCAATATTCTTGTGCTCACGACGGCGTCTGACGCCGGTGTTTCTTCTGTTGCCTTTCGGTGCCATTTACTTAGCTGCCTCCTTACTTTCTCTTGTTGGCGATGGCCTTCGCCGGACCCTTGCGGGTTCTGGCGTTGGTACGGGTGCGCTGTCCGCGGACAGGCAGGCCCTTTCTGTGCCGTACGCCGCGATAGGAGCCGATCTCGATCAGGCGCTTGATGTCCATCGCGACATCGCGGCGCAGATCGCCTTCCACGACATAGTGGTTGTCGATGACTTCACGGAGCTTGGAAATATCGTCTTCCGTCAGATCCTTGACACGGACGTCCGGATCAATGCCGGTGGCCGCAAGGATGTCTTTCGAACTTTTCAGTCCGATGCCATAAATGTAGGTCAGTCCGATCTCGATTCTTTTATCTCTCGGAAGGTCTACGCCTGCTATACGTGCCATATAATAGCTTCCTCCTAATTAACCCTGTCTCTGCTTGTGCTTCGGCTTCTCGCAAATGATCATCACACGACCCTTGCGGCGGATCAGCTTGCACTTTTCGCACATCGGTTTGACTGATGGTCTGACTTTCATGTTCTAATCCTGCCTTTCTCTGCATTCCTTACTTGGAACGCCAGGTGATTCTGCCGCGGGTCAGGTCGTAGGGCGACATCTGCACCGTAACCTTGTCGCCGGGCAAAATACGAATGAAATTCATTCTGAGTTTACCGGAAATATGAGATAATATGCGGTGCCCGTTTGCAAGCTCTACCGTAAACATTGCATTAGGCAGCGCCTCTATGACGGTACCTTCGAGTTCTATTACATCTTCCTTAGCCAAAATAACATTCCTCCCTTTCCGAACCACTTACTGTGCGTCGTCTTCCCATTTGGTCAGGAGCACAGGCTCTGCGGTGGTGATCAAAACACTGTGTTCGTAATGGGCTGCCAGGCTATGGTCGTTTGTCACGACCGTCCAGTCGTTGTCGAGTGTATGCACATCCCAGGAACCGGCGGTGATCATCGGTTCGACCGCGATGGTCATACCCGGCATCAGACGGGGGCCATGTCCCGGTTTTCCATAGTTGGGAACCTCTGGGTCTTCATGAAGTTGTTTACCGACCCCATGCCCGATATAGTTCCGGACCACACCAAAACCAAAACTCTCGGCATAGGCTTGCACCGCATGGGAGATATCCGAGATGCGGTACCCTACTTTAGCGTACTTGATGCCCTCATAGAAACTCTGTCTTGTGACGTTCATCAGCGTGCGGGCCTGCTCGCTGATCTCGCCCACCGGGAAAGTCGCCGCTGCGTCGCCGTGGAAGCCGCCGATATAGGCGCCGACGTCCACCTTGACCAGATCGCCTTCGTGCAGGATCCTTCCGCCCGGAATGCCGTGGATCACTTCGTCGTTGACGCTGACGCACGCGCTGCCCGGGAAGCCGCCGTAGCCCAGGAACGAGGGCGCGGCGCCGCGGGAAACGATGTATTCATGCACGACATGGTCGATTTCCCTGGTGCTGATCCCCGGACGGATTACAGACCGGGCCGCTTTCAGCGCCCCGCCTGTAATCTCGCCGGAAATTTTCATGGCTGCAATTTCTTTTTGATTCTTCAGCTGAATCATCTTATAACCCCAGAGCCTGCCGGATGGCCTGCGCCACTTCGTCGAGGCTCTTTTCGCCGTCCACGCGCTTGAGGAGGCCGCGCTGGGTATAGAAACCGATCAGCGGCTCCGTCTGCTCATGATAGACGTCAAGACGGGAGGCCACGACCGCCGGATCGTCGTCCGGGCGGCGGATGAGCTGCGCGCCGCACAGGTCGCAGACGTCCTCGGTCTTCGGCGGGTTGTACTTGACATGGAAGCTCGCGCCGCAGGCCGGGCAGGTCCGTCTGCCGGACATGCGCTCGACGATGCTCTCATCGGCGACCGCGATCTCGATGACCGCGTCGATGGCGCAGATGCGTTCCAGCGCCTCCGCCTGGCCGATCGTGCGCGGGAATCCGTCCAGGACGAAACCGTTTTCGCAGTCGGGTTCGGCGATGCGGCCGCGCAGCAGCTCGATCACGAGATCATCGGGAACGAGCGCGCCGGCTTCCACGATCTCCTTGACCCGCTGGCCGAGGGGGGTGCCGGACTTGATCTGCGCGCGGATGATATTGCCGGTAGAAATCTGGGGGATCGAAAGGGACTTGCACAGGATCTCAGCCTGCGTTCCCTTGCCCGCCCCGGGGGCGCCTAAAAGGATAAGCTTCATTGCATATCTCCTTATTCAAGGAAGCCTCTGTAATGGCGCATCATCAGCTGGGCCTCGATCTGCTCATAGAACTCGATCGCGACGCCGACTGCGATCATCAGGGAGGTGCCGCCGATGGCGACATTGCTCATACCCGTCGCAGCGCCGAAAATCAAAGGCAGTGCCGCTACGACCACCAGGAAGGCCGAGCCGATGAACGTGATCTTATGCTCGATCTTGGTCAGGTAGTCGGAGGTGGGTTTGCCCGGACGATAACCGGTAACAAAACCGCCGTTCTTCTTGAGGTTGTTCGCAACTTCCACCGGATTGAACTGGATCATGGAGTAGAAGTAGCCGAACGCGATGATGAACAGGATATACAAAACGATGTAGACCGGATGCGTGGAGGAGAAGACCTGACCGACGCCGTACCAGAACGTGCCCTTTTCCGGACCGATGAAGCCGATGATGGTCGCCGGAAGCGACAGCAGCGTGGAAGCGAAGATGACCGGAAGAACGCCGGACATATTCACCTTCATCGGGAGGTTGGTGCTCTGGCCGCCGTAAAGCTTGCGGCCGATCATGCGCTTTGCATACTGAACGGGGATGCGGCGCTCGCCGTCGGACATGTAGACGATGAAGACGATCATCGCGAGGATGCCGACGAGGACGCCGACCATGGCGAGGATATACCATCCGCCGAGCGCGAAATATCCGATCATATAGCGGACCAGGGACGGGATTCTCGAAAGAATACCGGCGAAGAGGATCATGGAAATGCCGTTTCCGATGCCTCTTTCGTTGATCTTCTCACCGAGCCACATCACGATGGATGCGCCGGCTGCGAAGCTGGCGATGATTACGATCGCCGGCCAGACGCCCGAACGGGTCAGAAGATCGTTGTTCCGCAGAAGGACATAATAGGTGAAGCTCTGGATGAGCGCGATGCCAATCGTGGTATAGCGCGTGATCGCTTCGATCTTCTTCTTGCCTTCCTCGCCGCCGTCACGGCTGAGCCGTTCGAGCGCGGGGATGGCGACGGTCAGAAGCTGGATGATAATGCTCGCATTGATATACGGGGTGATCGAAAGCGCGAAGAGCGTCGCATAGCTCAAAGCGCCACCGGACAATACGTTGAAGTAACCCAACAGATTGCCGGACTCCGAATACTGGTCGAACAAGAGACGAAGTCCGTCTGTGTCAATACCCGGCACCAGGATCGCGACCGAACCGAAGCGGTAGACCACGAGGATGAAGAGGGTAAAGAGCAGTTTCTGGCGCACCTCTTTATTGCGCCATGCATTCACAAACGTCGACCACATCTCAGATCACCTCTGCCTTTCCTCCGGCTGCTTCGATTTTGGATTTTGCGCTTTCGGAGAAAGCAGCGGCCTTGACGGTGAGGGCCTTGGTCAGCTCACCGCGGCCGAGGATCTTGACGCCGTCAAGCTCCTTGCGGACGATGCCGGCCTCTTTCAGGGCCTGCAGATCGACAACGGCGCCTGCCTCGAACAGATCGAGATCGTCGAGGTTGACTGCGACGTAGTTGATCTTGAAGTAATTCTTGAAGCCGCGCTTCGGGAGCTTGCGGATATACGGAAGCGAAACGCCGTCAAATCCCGGACGGACGCCGCCGCCGCTGCGCGCCTTCTGGCCTTTATGGCCGCGGCCGGCGGTCTTGCCGTTGCCGGTCGCGATCCCGCGGCCCTTACGCTTCGGGGCGCTTGTGGACCCCGGCGCCGGTGAAAGTTCATACAATTTCATAGTTTTACGTTCCTTTCGCTCGTACGATAAGAATCTCTTACCGGGGTTTATGCCTCTTCTGCTTTGACAAGGTAGCTGATCTGAGCGATCTTGCCGCGCGTCTGCTCGTTGTCAGGCTGCACGGTGCAGTCGCCGATCTTGCGCAGACCAAGGGAATTGGCAGTGGCAATATGGTTCTTATGTCTGCCGTTGAGGCTCTTGACGAGCGTAACCTTAATATTTGCCATAACGTCCTCCTTAGCCCTTGACGATATCGTCAGCACTCTTGCCGCGCACGGCCGCGACCTGCTCCACATTGCGCAGCTGCATAAGGCCGGCCATGGTCGCAGACACGACGTTTTGCGGGGTGTTGGAGCGAAGGCTCTTGGCGCGGACATCCTGAATGCCGACAGCCTCCATGACGGCGCGTACCACGCCGCCGGTGATGATGCCGGTACCGGGCGCAGCCGGCTTGAGCAGGACTTTGCCTGCGCCGAACTCACCAAGGACCTCGTGCGGGATCGTGGTGCCCTTGAGCGCGATCTGCTTGAGGTTCTTCTTGGCGTCTTCGATCGCCTTGCGGATCGCGTCCGGGACCTCAGCGGCCTTGCCCAGGCCGAAACCCACGATGCCGTTGCCGTTGCCGACAACCACGAGCGCGGTGAACTTCATAATACGACCGCCCTTGACGGTCTTGGATACACGATTAAGCGCAACGACTTTCTCGGTCAGGTCGAGGGTCGACGCATCGATTAACTTTGCCATTTTCTGCCCTCCAACTTAAAACTCGAGGCCGCCCTCGCGGGCGCCGTCGGCCAATGCCTGCACTCTGCCGTGGTAAACATAGCCGCCACGGTCGAAGACAACAGTCTTTACGCCCTTGGCGCCGGCACGTTCGGCGACTGCCAGACCGACCTTCTTCGCGGCTTCGCAGTTTCCGCCGTAGTCGGCGAAATCCTTCTCGGTGGAGGAGGCGCTTGCGATGGTGACGCGATTCACGTCGTCGATTACCTGAGCATAGATGTTAGAAAGGCTTCTATACACACACAGGCGCGGTCTTTCCGGAGTGCCCGAGATGGCTCCGCGTACTCTGCGGTGGCGCTTGATGCGCTGCTTATTGCTATCTTTTCTGCTAACCATCGGTTACTCTCCCTTACTTCTTGCCGCCGGCCTTACCGACTTTGCGGATAATGGTTTCGTCGACATACTTGATTCCCTTGCCCTTGTACGGCTCGGGAGGTCTGATCTCACGGATCTCCGCGGCGAACTGGCCGACCGCCTGGCGGTCCGGACCGCTGATGACGATGCGGTTCGGCTGCGGGACGTCGATCGTGATGCCCGGGATCTCGTCAACCGTCACCTGATGGGAGTAGCCGACATTGAGGACGAGCGAGTTGCCGGATTTCGCGGCTCTGTAGCCGATGCCGTTGACTTCCAGCTCCTTCTTGAAGCCCTCGTGCACGCCGACGATCATATTGTGGATCAGGGCGCGGGTCAGGCCGTGGAGTGCTCTTTCTTCCTTGGTATCGCCCTCGCGGGTGACATGGATGGTGCCGTTGTCGAGCTTCGCGTCGATGAGGTTGTGGACCGTCATCTTCAGCTCGCCCTTCGGGCCCTTAACGGAAACGTTCTTGCCTTCGATCTCGACCTTGCAGTCTGCAGGGACGACGATCGGCATTTTACCGATTCTCGACATAGCTTCTTTCCTCCTCCTTACCAGATAAAGGCGAGGACTTCGCCGCCGACGTGCTCCTCACGGGCACGCTTGTCCGTCATGATGCCTTTGGATGTGGAGATGATCGCGATGCCGAGGCCGCGCAGGACCTGCGGAAGCTCGTCCGCCGGTGCATAGATGCGCAGGCCGGGCTTGGACACGCGGCGCATGCCGGAGATCGCGCGGCCGCCGTCGGCGGTATACTTCAGCGTGATCTTGATGGTGCCCTGGGGGCCCTCTTCCGCGACCTTGTAATTCTTGATATAACCTTCCTCAAGGAGAATCTGGGCGATCGCCTTTTTCATTTTAGAGGCCGGTACTTCGACCGATTCATGCTTCGCGCTGCCCGCATTGCGCAGACGGGTGAGCATATCGGCGATGGGATCTGTAATCTGCATATCCTGAATCCTCCTTACCAGCTTGCTTTCTTGACACCGGGAATCTGGCCCTTGTAAGCAAGCTCACGGAAGCAGATCCTGCAGATGCCGTAATCGCGAAGGTAGGCATGCGGACGGCCGCAGAGCTTGCAGCGGTTATAGCCGCGGGTAGAGAACTTGGGCTCTCTCTGCTGTTTCAAAATCATGGATTTCTTAGCCACAGTATTTGCCTCCTTCTTATTCTCTTGCGAACGGAGCGCCCAGGAGCGTCAGAAGCTCCTTGGCCTCTTCGTCGGTCTTTGCGGTGGTCACGATCGCGATATCCATACCGCGGATCTTGTCGATCTTGTCGTACTCGTTTTCCGGGAAGATCAGCTGTTCCTTCAGGCCGAGGGCATAATTGCCGCGGCCGTCGAAGGAGTTGGGGTTGATGCCGCGGAAGTCACGGACACGCGGGAGCGCGATGTTGAAGAAGCGGTCCAAAAACTCCCACATACGGTCCGCGCGCAGGGTGACCTTGACGCCGACGGGCATGCCTTCACGGAGTTTGAAGTTCGCGACGCTCTTGCGGGCGTGGGTGACGACCGGCTTCTGGCCGGAGATCGCGGTGATGTCCGCAACGACGGCGTCGATGATCTTGGTGTTGTCGCGGGCTTCGCCGCAGCCGACGTTGATGACGACCTTATCCAGTCTCGGGATCTGCATCGGGCTCGAATACTCGAACTTCTTCATCATGGCCGGTGCGACCTCGTTCTGGTACATAACTTTCATTCTGGGTGCCATATCTTATTTTCCTCCCTTACAGCTCTGCGCCGCACTTTTTGCAGATGCGGGTCTTTTCGCCGGAGGCGGAAACCTCGGTCTTGATCCGGGTGGTCTTATGGCATTTCGGGCAGACGATCATAACATTGGAAGCGTCCAGCGGGAGCTCCTGCTTGATGATTCCGCCCGGGTCCTGCACATTGCGGGGCTTCTTATGCTTGGTGGCGATGTTCAGGCCGGACACGATGACGGTGCCCTTCGAAGCATCGGTGGTCAGGATCTTGCCCGTACGGCCGCGATCCTTGCCGGCGATGACCTTCACTTCGTCGCCCTTCTTGATTTTCAGCGAATTCATACTTACGCGCCCTCCTTACAGAACTTCGGGGGCGAGAGACAGGATCCTCATGTAGTCGTGATCGCGAAGTTCACGGGCTACCGGTCCAAAAATACGCGTGCCTCTCGGGTTCTTGTCTTCTCTGATGATGACGGCTGCGTTGTCGTCAAACTTGACGTAGCTGCCGTCTGCGCGGCGGACGCCCTGCGCGGAGCGGACGATAACGGCCTTCACGACCTCGCCCTTCTTCACGACGCCGCCCGGTGCGGCCTTTTTCACGGAGGCCACGATGACATCGCCGATGTTGCCGTACTTACGTACCGAACCGCCGAGCACTCGGATGCATTTCAGCTCCCTTGCTCCGGTGTTGTCGGCTACCTTTAATCTGGATTCTACCTGAATCATTGTAAGCCAGCCTCCTCCTTTACCGTGCTTTTTCGATTATCTCGACCAAGCGCCATCTCTTATCCTTGGAAAGGGGGCGAGTCTCCATAACCAGAACTCTGTCGCCGACGCCGCACTCGTTGTTTTCGTCGTGGGCCTTCAGGCGATACGTGCTTTTGATGATTTTCTTATAGAGCGGATGCGCCACTCTCTCTTCGACCGCTACCACGATGGTCTTGTCCATCTTGTCGGAAACGACGCGGCCTACGCGAGTTTTACGGAAAGCTCTCTGTTCCATCTGTAATACCCTCCTTATTCGGCCGTCTTCTCGGTGATAACGGTTTTCACGCGCGCGATGTCGCGGCGGACTTCCGTGATCTGCTTCGGGTTTTCGAGCTGGTTGGTCGCATTCTGGAAACGAAGGTTGAAGAGATCTTTCTTAAGATCGTTCAACTTTACGTTCAGCTCTTCGAGCGATAATTCGCGGATCTCACTGGCCTTCATTCTCTTCACCGACTTCCTCGTCTGCCGTATCTTCCGGCAGGTCTTCGCGCTTCACAAACTTCGTCTTGATCGGGAGCTTGTAACCGGCCAGACGCAGCGCCTCGCGCGCGGTCTCTTCCGGAACGCCGCCGATCTCAAACATGACACGGCCCGGCTTCACAACGGCGACCCAATACTCCGGGGAGCCCTTACCGGAACCCATGCGGGTCTCGGCCGGCTTCTTGGTGATCGGCTTGTCGGGGAAGATCTTGATCCAGACCTTGCCGCCGCGGCGGGTGTATCTCGTCATTGCAATACGGGCAGCCTCAATCTGATTGGAGCTGATCCATGCCGGCTCCATGGCCATGATGCCGTACTCGCCGTAGGTAACCTTGTTGCCCTTGTGCGCGACGCCCTTCATGCGGCCTCTCTGCTGCTTGCGGTATTTCACTCTCTTAGGCAGAAGCATTATTCATTGCCTCCTTCCGGTTTCGCGGGCGCGGGACTGGCCGGTGCGTTGCTGACCGGACGCGGCGTCACGCGCGGGGGTGCGGACTGCGGACGCGGGCCGCGGTTGTAGCCGCCCTGGCCCTGACGGTCACGGTTGTAGCCGCCGGAACGCTGGCCGCCCTGGCCGCCCTGTCCCTGGTTGTTGCTGCGGTAGCCGCCCTGGCCCTGGCGATCGCGGTTGTAACCGCCGCCCTGACCGTTTCTGTCGCGGTTGTAGCCGCCGCGGCGGTCGCCGTCACGGCGATCACGACGGTCGCGGCGATCGCGGCGGTCGTTTCTCGGCGGTTCGACGCTGGTCTGACGCGGGCCTCTGGTGAGGACTTCGCCGCGATAGATCCAGACCTTGATGCCGATGCGGCCGTACTGGGTCTTCGCCTCGGCGAAACCGTAGTCGATGTCGGCGCGCAGGGTCTGCAGCGGGATGGTGCCTTCGTGATACACTTCGTTTCTGGCGATTTCAGCGCCGCCCAGACGTCCGGAAGCCCAGGTCTTGATGCCCTTGGCGCCGGCGCGGGTCGCACGGCCCATCACCTGCTTCATCGCACGGCGGAAGGAGATACGCTTCTCGATCTGCGCTGCGATGTTCTCGGCGACCAGCTGGGCATTGAGGTCGGGGTTGCGGATCTCAACGATGTTGACCGCAACGCGCTTGCCGATCATCTGCTCGAGCTGGAGGCGGAGCTTTTCGATATCCGCGCCGCCGCGGCCGATGACGATACCCGGACGGGCGCAGTGGATGAAGATACGCACGCGGCTCGCCGTACGCTCGATCTCGACCTTCGGGATGCCTGCGTCATACAGCGTATCTTTGATGAATTTACGGATCTTGAAATCCTCGACGAGAAGATCGCCGACGGCTTCATTCTTGGCATACCAGCGGGAGTCCCAGTTCTGGATCACGCCCACTCGCAGTCCGTGCGGATTAACTTTCTGACCCATTTTCTGACCTCCTGCTTATTCTCTTTCGGAGAGAGCCAGGCTGATGTTCGAGGTTCTCTTCAGAATTCTGTCCGCGCTGCCGCGGGCTCTGGGCATCAGTCTCTTCATGGTCGGTCCGGGTCCCACGAGGACTTCGGAGACGAAGAGCTTGTCGACGTCCATTTCAAAATTGTTCTGCGCATTGGCGATCGCGCTCTTCAAAAGCTTGATGAGCGGCTCGCTGGCGGCCTTGCGGGTATTGACCAGGATCGCAGCGGCTTCGGAAACGTCTTTGCCGCGGATCAGGTCGCATACGATCCCGACCTTTCTCGGCGAGATGCGCACCATCTTTACGCTTGCTCTTGCTTCCATCGTTGCTCCTCCTTATTTGCCAGTGGTCTTGCTGCCCGCGTGACCCTTGAAGGTACGGGTGGGAGCAAACTCACCGAGCTTATGGCCGACCATATCTTCGGTGATGTAGACCGGGACGTGCTTGCGGCCGTCGTGCACCGCGATCGTGTGACCCACGAACTCCGGGAAAATGGTGGAGGCGCGGGACCAGGTCCTGACGACCTGCTTATCGTTGGCAGCGTTCATCGCGGCGATTCTCTTGTAGAGCTCGGGCGCGACAAACGGGCCCTTCTTAATGCTTCTGCTCATTCAAATAACCTCCAATTACTTGCTGTTGCGGCGTCTGACAATAAACTTGTTCGAACGGTTCTTCTTGGAGCGGGTCTTGTAACCCAGCGTGGGCTTGCCCCACGGGGTGACAGGGCCGGGACGGCCGACCGGGCTCTTGCCTTCGCCGCCGCCGTGCGGGTGATCGACCGGGTTCATAACGGAGCCGCGGACGGTCGGGCGCACGCCCATGTGGCGCTTGCGGCCGGCCTTGCCGATCTGCACGTTCTCGTGATCCAGGTTTCCGATCTGACCGATCGTGGCCTTGCAGTCGAGACGGACGAGGCGGACTTCACCGGAGGGGAGGCGGATCTGCGCATAGCCGTTTTCCTTGGCCATGAGCTGGGCTGCCGCGCCTGCCGCGCGCACGAGCTGCGCGCCGCGGCCCGGATAAAGCTCAACGTTGTGGACGATGGTGCCGACCGGGATGGAGCCGATCGGGAGGGTGTTGCCCGGCTTGATGTCGGCGGACGCGCTGGAGAGCACGACGTCGCCGCGGTTCAGGCCGACCGGCGCGAGGATGTAGCGGCGTTCGCCGTCTTCATACTCGAGGCGGGCGATGTTGGCGGAGCGGTTCGGGTCGTATTCGATGAACAGGACCTTCGCGGGCATATCCACCTTGTCGCGCTTAAAGACGATGATTCTGTATTTCTGTCTGTTTCCGCCGCCCTGATGACGGACGGTGATTCTGCCATAGCTGTTTCGGCCGGCGTTCTTCTTGTTGGTATCAAGAAGGCTCTTTTCCGGCTTTACCTTGTCAAGACCCGAATTGTCGAGCGTCGTCATATGACGGCGGGACGGGGTCGTGGGTCTAAAGGTCTTTATCGGCATCTATTTCACTCCCTGTTCTAAATTCTTCGTTTTGTGCTTTTGCTTAGGTGAACGACTCGAAGAACTCAATGCCCTTGGAGTCCGGCGTCAGCGTGACGATGGCTTTTTTCCAGGCCGGGGTCGTGCCTACGGCATAACCCTGGCGGCGGGGCTTACCCTTGAAGTTCAGGGTATTGACGCTGGCCACCTTGACCTCGAAGATCTTCTCGACCGCGGTCTTGATCTCGATCTTGTTCGCGTGACGGTCCACTTCGAAGGTGTACTTCTTCTGCTGCGCATCGGCAACCGAACGTTCGGTGACGATCGGGCGGCGGATCACATCATAAATGGATTTCATTTTCCGAACACCTCCTGAATGGTTTCGACGGCGGCGCGGTCGACGATGAGCTTGTCGGCATTGACGATGTCATAGACATTGATCGTGTTGGCCGGGGCGGTCACGACGCCGGGGATGTTTCTGGCGGAGAGGACGACGTTGCGGCGAACCTCGGGGGTGACGATCAGGCTCTTCTTGTCGCCTGCGCCGACGGCGCCCAGCATGGAGACGATGTTCTTCGTCTTGATCTCGGCACAGTCGAGGTTGTCGATGACGATGATGTCCTCGGAGATGGCCTTGCTGCTCAGGGCAGACAGGAGAGCCAGTCTCTTATACTTGCGGTTGAGACGGTAGGAATAATCTCTGGGCTTCGGTGCGAAGACGATGCCGCCGTGGGTCCACTGCGGGGAGCGGGTGGAGCCCTGACGCGCACGGCCGGTGCCCTTCTGGCGCCACGGCTTCTTGCCGCCGCCGGAGACCTCGGCGCGGGTCAGCGCGCTCTGGGTGCCCTGGCGGAGATTGGCCAGATGATTCTTGACGGCCGCATGGATGGCGACCTCATTCGGTGCAAGACCGAATACTTCTTCGGAAAGTTCGATTTCACCAACCTGCTTTCCAGTCATATCGAAAACCTTTACGTTCGGCATGGTTCAAACTCTCCTTTCCTTAGCGTCTTGCGGAGGCCTTCTGCGGGTTCGCGCTGACACCCTGGGCCTGCGTATTCTTAGTCTTGTGGGTCTTGACGGTATTCTTAATGTAGACGATGCCGCCGCGCGGGCCGGGGACGGCGCCGCAGATGGCGATGATATTCAGATCCGGATCGACCTTCACGACGCTCAGATTCTGAACGGTGACCTGCTCGACGCCGAGATGGCCGGGCATCTTCTTGCCGGGCATGACGCGGGCCGGATCGGAGTTGGCGCCCATGGAACCGACGCTGCGGTGGACGGGGCCTACGCCGTGGGTGTGGTTCTGAACATGCTGGCCCCAGCGCTTTACGACGCCGGCGTAGCCTTTGCCTTTGGAGATGCCGGTGACGTCTACGAAGTCACCTTCCTCGAACACGTCGGCCAGAAGCACGTCGCCGACATTGTATTCGCTGCAGTCCTCAAGTCTGAACTCTTTCAGATGCTTCTTGATGTCTTCTCCGGCCGTCTTGAGATGGCCGAGCTCCGGCTTGTTCAGCTTCTTGGCCGGAACATCCTCAAATCCCAGCTGGATGGCGTCGTAGCCGTCCTTCTCCGCGATCTTCTTCTGGATCACGGTGCAGGGGCCTGCTTCGATGACCGTTACGGGGATCACTTTGCCCTCTTCGGTGAAAATCTGGGTCATGCCCACTTTTCTGCCGATGATTGCCTTCTTCATGCTTAAGTTTCCTCCTTGTGGTTATTGGTTGGCGGAGCCAACTTGACCTTGGCCGGGTGACCCGGCCGGTTTGCGGATCCGACGCTTACGTCAGATGACCTTTATCTCAATATCTACGCCTGCCGGAAGATCGAGGCTCATGAGGGACTCGACGGTCTTCTGCGAGGGGTTGGATATGTCGATCAGACGCTTGTGGGTGCGGCGCTCGAACTGCTCGCGGCTGTCCTTGTACTTGTGGACCGCGCGAAGGATGGTGACGACCTCCTTGTGGGTCGGCAGCGGGATCGGACCGGAAACGGCGGAGCCGGTTCTCTTGGCGGTCTCGACGATTCTCTCGGCGCTCTGGTCGATCAGCTGATGATCATAGGCCTTGAGGCGCACTCTGATTTTCTCCATACTTTTTTCCTTCCTGCACGTACTTTCTGCTGTCCGCCGGGTGCGTGCTGTTTCTTAAGTTTTTTGTTTTTTCTCCCGGCGGAAGATCAGTACGGCATAGAACATTGCAACCGCGCCGTGTGTTGAAAAACTGCCCATTATTAAAACCGGATCTTGTTCGTTTTCTTTTTGACTGGCTTTCCGGTTTAAAACGCAGGCCAAAAAGCACGGAACAAAACTCCGGCCTTCTCAACCACGTGTAGGTCCGCAGGGCCCGAAGCCCTGCGTACGCGCGTTTTACACTATTCTAGCCGCCCGTCATATTCACCTGCCCCCTTATAGAAAGGCGGGCGGTGCGCGGACATACTCTGCCGAAGTTACCTCGTTTTCCGCGAGCAATCTCCGGCTTCATCGCGCCGGCATTTTTGGATTTTCAGGCATGCCGAAACCTCGCCTGTTTTCGCAGGCTCAATCAGTATAATACAGGGGTCAAGACTTGTCAATAGTTTTTTCGGAATTTCTTTCCGGTTTTCTGCCGAAAAAGCCGCATTTCTCCGCCCTTTTCAGAGCAAAACGCACAAATGCCGCCCCGCGTCCGCGCAAAACGCGCGCCGTGTGCGGGGAAGCGGCAAAACACGGCCCGGCAAACGTATAGTCTGCCGGGTCATTCGGATGATCACATTGGAACGGCCGTCCCCTATTTCCCGCCGATGTTCAGCACGCTGATCTCCGGCGGGCACAGGAAGCGCAGCTTGAGGATCGTCATGCCGAGACCCCGCGTGACGTAGACCTGCCCCCGGCTATCGGAATACAGCCCGGAGGTATACCTGCGTCCGTAGGTGGAATCGACAAGCGTGCCGACGAAGGGCACGCGGATCTGGCCGCCGTGTGTATGACCGGAAAGCATGAGGTCGACACCCTTCATCTCGTCGAATACGTCGGGCTCATGCGAAAGCACTACATTATAATAACCCGCCTTCGGCGTATAGGCCGCGGGATCGGCGCCGCCGTAGATGCGGTCGCGCGCGCCGTAGACGCACAGGCCATACAACGGAAGCTCGACCGCCTCGTCGTAGAGCACGGTGAACCCGGCAGCTGTCAGGATGCGGTCGATATCGCGCTGCACATTGCCGGCGTAATCGTGGTTGCCGAGCACGGCGTATTTCCCGGCGGGCGCGGAAAGCAGGGACAGGACGGCGATGACCTCGTCCTCCTGCCGCGCATCCGGGCTTATCTTGCCGTAATCGTCATACAGATCGCCCAGGAAGACGATCAGATCCGGATCCTGCGCAGCGATCGTCTCGGCCGCCTCTTCGAGCATCGCGGCGTCATAGCCGAAGCCCAGATGCGTATCGGAAAACGCGCAGATGCGCACGCCCCGCGCGTTCGCCGGAAGCTCGGCCGCCGTGCCGACCGACGCCGTCTCGACGCGGATCCGGTGCGGCTCGATGCAGTAGCCCCAGATGAACAGCAGCGCCGCGGCGGCCGTCAGGACAAGGATCACGCGGGTCAGAAAACGGAAAACAGACTTCATATCAGTTATTGAACGTCGCCTGCGCCTCTTCGATGGCGCGCAGATGCTCCTCATAGGTGCGCGAGAAGATATGCGAACCGTCCGCGCGCGCCACATAATAATAGTAGTCCGTATCCTCGGCATAAAGCACCGCGGTGATCGCGTCTATGCCGGGGTTGCTGATCGGCCCGGGCGGGAGGCCGCGGGCGACATAGGTGTTGTAGGGATCGTCCAGCTCCAAATCCTCCGCCGTCGGCGCGCGGCCGACAAGATACGCCACGGTCGCGTCGATCTGCAGATACGGGAAATTGGCCGAATTGTTCAGGCGGTTGAAAATGACCGAAGCGACGATGGGCCGTTCGGTGTCGCGCTTGGCCTCGCGCTCGATCATGGAGGCGATGGTGATGATCTCGTCGATCTCCAGCCCCATCTCCTCCGCCCGGCGCGCGAGCTTATCCGTAAAGCGCACCGAGAAGTTGTTCAGGAACTTTTTGATGACGTTTGCCGGGTCGTCGTCCACATAGAACTGGTAGGTGTCCGGGAAAAGATAACCCTCCAGCCTGACCTTGACGTTTTCATCCGTCTCGGGCAGGAAATCATAATCGAAGTCTCCGTTTTCCACGGTCTTGAGGAAATCATCCGCCGTGCAGACCTTCTTTTTCGCAAGCTCCTCGGCGATCTGCTGCGCGGTATAACCTTCGGGGATCGTCACCCAGACCGTTTCGCGGTAGGTGGACACGCGCGTCATCGCGCGCTCAAGGGCGTTGTAATCGAGGTTGGCGCTGAGCTCGAATTTGCCCGTGCGGAATTTGGGGTTCGATACGCGGCAGTAGAGCCGGAACAGCCACGGATGCGAGATCACGCCGCCGTCCTTCAGTTTTTCGGCGACCTCGGCATAGCTGTCCTGCTCGTCGATCTCCACCACGGCGCTGACGTCGGGCTTGACGAAGGCAAACACCTCGTTGGCGCACATGATGATGAAGCCGGCGCAGAACATGGATACGCCGAGGATGAAGGCCGCGTACAGGATCGCGGCGAGGCAGGAATAGCCGAAATCCCGGTGCATCCTGCGGCGGTGCCGCAGACCCTTGACGGACCGGGTGTCCACATAGTCCAGATCGTCCTCAGGGATGACGAATTCGATCTGCTCGGCCTCGCGCTCCCGCTCGAAGCGCTCCGCGCGTCGCGCTCTGCTGCGTCTGCGCATCCGGCCGATCAGGCTGTTGTCCTCCTGTTCCTGCCGGGAATAGGCTTCGGCGCGGTTCTCCACGGCGCTCGACCACCGGCGTTCGTATTCCTCGAACGCATCCAGATCATCCTGACCGCGCAGATCCTGCCGCGGCGGTTCGCCGCGCTCTTCCGGTTCCTGCGGATCGCGGAAATTGTTGTTGTCGTCGTTCATAGAGGTCTTGCCTTTCTTTGGTAGAATACACGCTGCGCGCACTGTCTGTATATACAGATGCGCCGGAAACGAAAAATATTACAGATAACGGATCATCATATCGACAAAGCGCACGAGGAAGACCGCGAAGAACAGGAGGAAGCCCGGCGTGAAAAACAGCCGCTTCAGGTTCTCCGTCGCCTGCGGCGCGCCGCGCACCGGCGCGGTCAGCAGCTCGTCGCGTACGAGACCCGCATAGGTGCGCAGGGTCCTGTACAGGCACAGGAAAAAGAGGAAGATGAGTATACATATATATATGCCCGCGTGCGAGAGGAAGCCCGCGTCCGATGCGAGCAGGTCCCCCGCCCACAGTGCGGTGCGGCAGGCCAGATGCACGGCGATCGCCGCGATCAGGCTGTCCGTCGCGGCCGCCATCAGGCTGCATACCGCGCCGATCAGCAGCGCCGGCATGTACGCCTGCGGATAGACATAGAAAAGCGGCATGACCACCGCGCCGAAAAACACCGCCGCCGCCGTCCCTTCCTTTTCGCACATCGAATAGACCGGACCGCGCAGCAGCGCCTCCTCCAGACACGCGGGCGCGGCCGCGAACAGGAAGAAGGTCAGGATCGGGTTTTTCGCCATGCTCTCGCGCAATATCGGATAAAAACCGGTCAGGCCGAAGAAGCGCACGCCCGAGAACACGGACACGAGGAGATTGATCAGCACCGCGCCGAAGGCGCAGGTCAGGCTCGTCCAGATGATCAGCGGGACATAGACGCGCGAGGTGCGCAGCCGCCGCACGCGGGCTGCCCGGCGCAGAGGCTTGATCAGTCCCGCGAGCACGCGCGTCCCGCCGAAGGCTGCGAAGATGCAAACGGCCAGCGCCGTGAGCACGCTCGCGCTCACGCTCCCGGCCAGAAAGTTCCCGGCGAGCAGGTAGAATACGGACAGGAAAAGCATGGGGATCAGCACAAGCCATCCGGCATAGACATTCACTTTTTTATCCATGTCAGATCCTCCTGCGTACAGATCGCGTCTACGGGCAGATCGTGCGCCTGCCTCGGCAGCGCGTCAAAAACAAAGGGCGTATAGGCAAGCCCGACCTTCACGCCGCGCGACGCGGCGAGAAAGCGGTCGTAGTACCCGCCGCCGCGGCCCAGACGGAAGCCCGCCCGGTCGAAGGCAAGCGCCGGGACAAGGAGAAGATCGATCCCGTTCGCCGGGAGGATCTCTCCGCCGCACGGCTCGGAGATGCCGAGAGAGGAGACGGCGTATTCGCTCTGCGGCGTGACGCGCACGGCGTCCATCTCGCCGCCTTCGCGGCAGACGGGGACGCACACGCGCTTGTCCTGCGCAAACGCCGCGGAAAGCAGCGCCTGCGTGCCGACCTCCCAGGAAAGCGGCAGGTATAGAAAAACGCTGCGCGCGCTGTCCCACTGCGGCAGCGCAAGTACGCGCTGCGCGATGCGCGCGTCGAAGGCTTCGTTTCGTCCGTACGCGCGGCGCTCTTTCAGAAGCGCGCGGCGCAGGACCGCCTTGTCTTCCTTTTCTAAATCCATTCCCGCAAAGTTCAGCATAGCCCGCTGTCCCGGAGAATATTCAAAATATCCGCGCCGATCTCCGGCGCGGGGCGCATTTTGCCCCCGCGTTCGCAGTTTAATACGGTCCAGCCGTAGCGGTCCGCGGAAAACAGCGCGCTTTCGCGGCTTTTTTCGAGATAGGCGCGCGTTTCATGGATGTCCGCGCCTTCGCCGCGCTTTTCGATGTTGGAAAGCGCAAGGGACACCGGGATGTCCAGAAAAATAACGAGATCGGGCTTCGGAAGTCCGAGAAGTCTGTATTCGTAGTCAAAGAGCCAGTCGGTATAGGCCGTGCGCGCTTCGCCCGAGAGCTTCGCGCCCTGATGCACGGCGTTCGCGGTCGTATAGCGGCCGGAGACGAACAGCGCGCCCGCCTCGTAATCGGCCTTCCAGTTGGCAAGATAATCCGCGCAGCGGTCCACGGCATAAAAGGACGAGGCCATATAGGGATTGACGGCCGCGGGATCGGCGCCGAAGCGGCCGGACAGATACATGCGCACGAGCGCGGAGGAATCGCTTTCATAGACGGGATAGGACAGCGTGCGCACGGCCTTGCCCTGCGCTTCCAGCGCCTTCGTCAGAAGCTTGAGCTGCGTGCTTTTTCCGCTTCCGTCGCAGCCTTCGAGAACGATGAGGCGTCCCATGTCAGTCCTCCTTTTCCGCGGCGTATTTTGCGCGCATTTCCGCCATTTTGCCGCAGCTCATTTTCCCCTCGGGACAGGCGCCCCGGACACAGGCGGGCCCGGCGTCCGCAAAGAGCGTCGGCGCGGCGGCGCGCACCTGCATGAGCATCTGTTCGGCAAGCTCCCGGATCTCCCACTGGGCGCGATTGCAGCAGCGCTGGCGGAAGAAGCTTTTCAGCTCGCGCGCGTTCATGGTCATGACAAACTGCGTGCAGCAGGCGTTCGGCAGCACATAGCGCGCATCCTCCCCGATGCTGCGGCGCAGCGCGGCGGCGCGGCTTTTGTCCGTGCGCTCAGCTTCGGGCAGCGCGGCGAGCTTTTTATCCAGAAGGATCTTCGTGATCCTGTTGTATGCTTCCC